>JACLAA010006837.1_pt1 | contig 23024 bp, 17 predicted proteins | sample 8027891 | NCBI WGS metagenome assembly JACLAA01 (sample SAMN15724900, study PRJNA655200) | protist metagenome | isolation source: fluorescence activated cell sorting (FACS) single amplified genomes of... | place: Spain: Blaines Bay Microbial Observatory, Mediterranean Sea | collected 2016-01-19 | reverse complement strand
GCGTGTACGTTCGAAATCGAGCGTCTTCAATTTCATCCTGTTTGTTGTTGTTTCAAAGGTGTTTTGGTGAGTTTTGGGAGAAAAGATGAAAGGCAACCCTTCCAAAAAAAAATTTAAAATTCAAGAGACGACTCGCTTTTGTAAAGGAAACGACGTACCGTGGTGAGATTTTCGGAGGACAACAGCCTGTTCGGCATGGCGAAATCAACTCTGGAGGACTCAATAATATTTGTTTTCTCTTTCGCTTCTTCTTTTACCACGACCATACCAACCGGTGTTGTTGTTATTGTTTGATCGTCGTCGTCGTTCTCATCGTTTTTCAAAGAAGCGACGGTAAAATTTCGACTTGTTTGACGGCAACGGTTCGTCTTCTTCTTCTTAAATGTTTTCTTCTTCTTCGACGACGATCCTCTCCAACGAGAGGAAAGCGACGACGAGACAGAAAAAGAGAGAGAAAAAGAACGCATCAGTACTCAAAGCGTGTTCAGATCAGAGACGATCGATGATCGAGAAAGCTGTTTGTTGTTGAAGCGGGGTTGTTTGGGAGGGCGTCGTGGGTCCACGTAATTTCAACCACAATTTTTTATAACGAACTTTTTAAAGAGAAAGAAAGAAGAGACTTTTTGGTTTTGCGTGTCAGTCGAGTGTTGATGAAAAAAATTTTGCTCCTTCCTTCGTGTTCACAAGACAAGAGAGACGTCACTGATGAAGATGATGATGATAATGCAGACGAGCAGCAGCAGCAGAGCGCACTCGTCCTCGTTCACGTCCACATCGAAATCGAGTCCGTCGACCCCGAGAGGAGCTACCACCGTAACCAATATAACCAATATGAGGAGAAGGAGACAGACGACGAGGAGGAGGACCGAAGCTGTTGCCAGCGTCGATGATGTTTTGGAAAGTTACAACGTGGTAGATACAACAACTTTACCGCCGTTGCCGGCTGATTTTGAAGCGATAAAATACGCGCCATCGCCGCTGGAACCCGGAGCACTGAACGCACAATTTGCCGTTTTAGGTGTCGTCTCGATCACCGTGGCGTATTGGTGGTTCGTCGTCGTCCCGGCTGCGCGCATCAATCTCGCGGTGAACAAGAATCAAGGCAAACTGAAGACATATCTGGAGGAGTTGAAACAAGACGATTCGCGAAAGTTGGAGAGGTGGTTTTTTACCGAGTGGTTGGTGAAGATGGACCCGGAGACGAAGTATTTATTGCGAGAAGATGATGGAGAAAGAGAGACTGATAATAATAATGCTATCAAATTGGGAGACACTGAAGGCGGCGGCGATAAAACGAAGAGCGAAGACATCGATATTATCATTCAGAGAGCGAGAAAGACGCCGGATTTCTTCTCCCTCGATAATCCGGTGTTGGTGGCGTTTATAATCACGTTTGGCTTTTCTGCAGTCATTGGACTCTTAGGCGAAGTTAGCGCTGGCGTGTTAGAGAATTAGATGTATATTGTCGATATTATTCGTAGAATGTATTGATAAATTTTACAAGCTGTGTGTGTTGAACGGAATCTCGTGTTACATTGATCCGCTGCGCGCGCAACTTTGCTCTCGCCATCGTATTTCGTTTTTACTCTCTTATTTTTGTTTTATCCCGACGTCGAGAGGAAGCTCTTCTGATAGTTTAACATGTACAACAATATGGTTAATTCTGATTGACTTTATTTCTTCTCATCTCTCTTTCGCATGTCATCTCTCGCACATTTCCCTCCCGATTTTTAACGAGGACCGGCGGCTCCCGTGGAAGACTTCGGGTTGGCGATGTTGGCTTTAGCTGCGGCCAATCTCGCGCCCAAAACACGGAACGCCGAACACGAGACGACGTTCAATCCAGCTTCGTGGAAGAATTCGATAGACTTCTCGTCGCCGCCGTGCTCTCCGCAAACCGAAACTGGAATCTTTGAATTCACCGCTCTGGCGCCTCGGACGGACATCTTGATCAATTCCCCGACGCCATCGACATCGATGGTGTTGAACGGATCCGTCTCGATGATACCAAATTCTTTGTATTTCTCCAAGAACGAACTCGCGTCGTCGCGGGAGAATCCAAAAGAAAGCTGCGATAAATCGTTAGAACCGAAGCTCATGAACGCGGCGCCTTCTTCGACCAAGTTGCCAGAGACGATGCACGCTCGCGGCGTTTCGCACATCATACCGATTGGAATCTCGCGGTTGTCCGGTCCGAGCACGTCGGCTCGACTGACTTCGGAAGCGCGAGCATTGAATACTTCTTGGATGGTTTGAAAAATCAACGCGCGTTGGTTTTCAAATTCCTCGGTGGTGGAAACGAGCGGAACCATGATTTTCCCGTTCGGGTGCACGCCAGTGGCGATGTACGCATCAATAATCGCGTTTACGATGGCCTTGGTTTGCATAATCGTGATTTTCGGTTCAAGAATACCCACGCGAACGCCACGTAAACCCATCATCGGGTTCTTTTCTCTTTTGGCTTCGCACATTTCTCTCAAAGCATCCGCAGATTCCAAAGAGCACTTCTTCGCCAAGTCCGCGGCGAACTTCTCATCCTTCAATTCGAGCTCGGTCGGCAAAAATTCGTGCAAAGGCGGGTCCAACAAACGGATGGTAACCGGCAAGTTACCAGCTTGCTCAAACAAAGCTTGGAAATCGTCTTTGAGCATCGGGCCCATCTTCTTGTCCAAGATTTCAACTCTCGATGCGTCATCCTTGGCCAAAATCATCGATCGAGAGATGGAGACGCGTTCCGCGCTCGCCAAGAGCATGTGCTCCGTGCGGCACAATCCGATGCCTTGCGCGCCAAAATACATGGCAAGCTTCAATTCCGCAGCGGTATCGGCGTTTGCGTACACGCCCAAACTCTTCGCTTCTTCCACCCAACCCATGAACTTGGCCATCTTCGGGTGTTTTTCGTACACGCCCTCACCGGCGGCGTTCATTTCAACTTTTCTGTTGATGACGAACCCTTCACCACCATCCAGCGAAATCCAATCGCCGGATTTCACGGTGGCGATCACGTTCGCGGGCGAGATGCTTTCGCTGCTGTAGAAATACGCTTCTTTCTTCGCCTCGTCCACTCGCATGGTGGCGACGCCAGAAACGCACGGCAAGCCCCATCCACGAGCGACGACGGCAGCGTGCGACGTCATGCCACCGTTTTGCGTCAAGAAACCATTTGAGGCGTGCATACCGGAAACATCTTCGGCAGAAGTTTCAACGCGGCACAAAATGACGCCCTCTTTCGGGTTCGCTTTCTTCATCGCCAAGACGTCTTCGGAGGAAAACGCGACGCGGCCGACGGCTGCCCCGGGACTGGCGGCTAAACCGGTAGAGATTTTCGCGTCCTCGTACTCTTCCTCGGTCTCTTTGAATGCCGGGTGGATCAATTGGTTCAAGTGATCCAATTCGACCATTTCGATCGCTTCTGCTTTCGTGATCAAGCCTTCTTCGTACATATCGACGGCGACGTTGATGGCGGCAACGCCGTTGCGCTTGCCGTTTCTCGTTTGCAAGATGAACAACTTGCCAGAATCAATGGTAAACTCGATGTCTTGCATGTTCTTGAAGTGCATCTCGAGCTTATCGAGCGTGTCTTGCAAACTCTGCGCGACGACCGGCATTTTTTCAAACAGCGTGGAAATCGGTTCCGGCGTTCGAATACCCGCGACGACGTCTTCTCCTTGCGCGTTGATGAGATATTCACCAAAGATGATCTTCTCGCCAGTATCCGGTCTGCGCGTAAAGCACACGCCAGTACCGGAAGTTTCACCAAGGTTACCAAAGACCATGGATTGGACGTTGACGGCGGTGCCGCCCAAGGAGCTCAAGCCGGCGATCTCCCGGTACGCCTTGGCTCTCGGCTTGTTCCAAGACTCAAAGACTGCTTCGATGGCGAGTTTCAATTGCATCGTTGGGTCCGACGGGAACGGTCTGTTCGGGTCAACCTTCAAATATACTTGCTCGTACGCATCGCACACTTCCATCAAATCCTCCGCGGACAACTCGGTATCCTTCTCGACGCCTTTCTTCTCCTTGACGCGTTCGAGTTCCATTTCGAATTGACTTCTGTCCATCTCGAAAACGACCGAACCAAACATATCCAACAAACGTCTGTACGCGTCGTACGCGAACCTCTTGTTCGCACCACCGTTCGCCGCGGCAATCTTTTCACAGACCGATTTGTTCAAACCAATGTTCAAAACGGTTTCCAACATCCCCGGCATGGACACGGCGGCGCCGGATCTCACCGAGAACAAAAGCGGTTCGGCGTCGCCTTCGCCGCCAAACTTCTTCCCCAACTCTTTTTCGGTTTCAGAGATGGCAAACTCGACGTCTTCCCAAATATCTTCCACCGCGTCCGTGCCTTCAACTCGGCACGATTCGTACGTCTCGCACATGGACGCCGGAATGGTAAATCCCGGCGGCACGGGAACGCCCAGTTTCATCATCTCCGCCAACAAAGCGCCTCTGTTTTGTTTGTTTTTCAAACGATAATAAGAATAAACGGAATTGGTGGTTAGTAAATGTCACATTGTATCCTCGTCAATCGATCGTTTGCGAAAGAAGAAGAAGACCAAGAAGAAGAGTATGTAAGAAAAAATTGGTCTTGAATTTTTGGTCGTGAATGGGCTCATATTTTTTTCCCCCTCAAAAAATGAAAAAAAACGTGTCCCTCTGTGAGTTCGTTTATGAGCACTCGCGGCTTAACCAACTCTCTCGTAATCACTTCAACAATCAAAGAAAAAGATACGCACTTGTTCCCGAGAATGTCTTTCAATTCAGCGCCACCATCGCAGGTTTTGGAGTTGAAAATGTACACCACTTTCGGTTCTCCCGTGGGTTTCGTTGGGACTTGCACCGCGTTGTTCGTGATGACATCGCTTTGGGAAGACGAAACTTTTGAACTCGTGATTACGCCACGTTTTGAGTGTCGACGCGTCGTCGTCGTCGTCAAAGAAGATGAATTTTTCCTCGAAGACAAAGAAGAAGAAGATTTTTGTTGTTGTTGTTGTACAAATACATGCTGCGAGGCAGACAAAGATGAAGACATCATCGTTATCCAGGTGTTCGCAAAAGAGCGAGTATTTACGTGTGTTGTATGTGAGAGCGCGCGTGCGTTTGTGTGAATTCTAATGAAGAAATTTTCTTTTCTGTTTTTTCTTCGAATTCAACCGAAACGTCACGAGGAGCCACAAAAAAACATCTGCGTGCCTCTGTGTCAAAGCGCCACGTCAAGATATTTTTGACTTGCGAGAGAAAAAAAGAAAACAACGAGATGAATTTGATCACGACAGACAAAAAAGTCAAACAACAACGAGTTTTATATACAGAAGTACGGAAGGATAATACAAACGGACATACGATTTCGCGTGGTTATGGTGTGACCGGTACTGCTACTCTCGTGATGACCACCGATGCTTTGCAAGTGTTAAAGCGTGGGAAACGTTGTTCGCGCCGGCAGTAGTAAATGCACGTGTGTGATTTTTTTTTTTTTTGGTCAAGCGAGAGACCACCAACACCCAAGAACAGAGAGGAAAAAAACAAACATCTCTCTCAAAACCATCTTCTTCTTGCTTTTTGTGCGCCTTGAAAAATTCACGTTGCAAAGTGTCCTCGTCAGATTAAAAAAAAACAAGAACGCAATAACGAGAAAACAACAACACCAAAGAAGACAAAGAGATGTTCTTCCGTTCGCGAGTCGCGGCAGAAGCAGCGGCGTTGATGACTGGGAGGATTTTACGTACTCGTCGTCCTCATTCTCTTCCTTTATCTTCTTTTTCTTCACCATCATCATCATCATCGTCTCATACGTTTTCCTCGCGTTCGGAATTCATCGTGGAAGAAAAACGAGGAGGTGCCTTCGTGGCAAAAAACTTAATTCCTTCTTCTGCCGCGACGCGCGAACTCAACGCGGAAAGCGAAGAAGAAGAAGAAAAGCACGTTCATCAATGGATGATGAACGACGATTTGAAACTCGAGTTAGAACAACTGTTCAATCATCATCGTTACAACAACAACAAGAACAACAAGAACAACAACAACATAAAAAACGCGGCTTCGACTAAAAGTGAACCGACAACAGGTGCACAGAATTATACGATGACGAGAACAACGAAACAAAAGAAGAACGAAAAAAAGTGCGTCGTTGGAAACGTGCCAGAATACATCTGTCGCTCTTCCTCGTTCTCCTCCGGGGTTGCTACGAAAGAATGCGACGATGCGACGAAGGCTTTAGTGGTGGCGGGAAGAAACGAGAAGACACGCTCGGAATCCGATTTACTCGGCGAGCTCGATACCATTCCAAAAAACGCTTTGTACGGTATTGCCACCCAAAGGGCAGTGGACAATTATCCAATCACCGGAGTGAAACTGAGCCACTTTCCGGAGTTTATTCGCGCTTTAGCGTTCGTCAAGAAAGCAGCCGCGACGGCTAACTTTAAGGTTGGATTAATCTCGAAAGAAATTTTTGAGGCGATTTCCATCGCGTGCGATAGTTTGTTGGATTCAAACGAACATCACGGAGACTTCATCGTCGATGTCATCCAAGGCGGCGCTGGCACATCCACAAACATGGCTGCGAACGAAATCATCGCGAATTTGGCTAACTTGAGTTTGAACAAACCAATCGGATCGTACGAAATCGTCCATCCGAACGATCACGTTAACTTGTGCCAATCGACGAACGACGCCTATCCTACCGCCGCCAAACTCGCGGTTGGTTTACACCACGAAAAAATGGTTTGCGAATTGAAACTGTTGATTCAGTCTTTCCGCAAAAAAGGCGACGAATTTAAATACATCGTCAAGATGGGAAGAACCCAGTTACAGGATGCCGTGCCGATGACGTTGGGTCAAGAGTTTAACTCCTTTGCCAATTCTCTCGAATCCGACTTGGCGTATTTAATGAAGAACGTCAACGCGTTGTATGAATGCAATTTAGGAGGCACCGCGATTGGTACCTCCATTACCGCGCACAAAGAGTTTTCCAAAGAATCGATCGACGCTTTGAAAGAGTTGACAAAATTACCATTCACGAGCGCGAAAGATTTCGTCGAGGCGTCGAGTTCCACCTCTTCGTTTTTGTTGTTTTCGAGCATTTTGAGAAGAATCGCTTTGAAAACGTCAAAAATATGCAACGATTTGCGTTTGTTGAGCTCTGGTCCGAGATGTGGTTTCAACGAGATTGATTTACCCGCCGTCGCGCCTGGGTCTTCCATTATGCCGGGGAAAATCAATCCCGTCATCCCCGAGGTGATGAATCAAGTGTGCTTTCAAGTCATAGGCGCGGATGCCGCGATATCCATGGCTTCCGAACACGCGCAGTTGCAACTTAACGCGTTTGAACCTTTGATCGTGTACAACTTATTAAACTCGTTAGACTCCATGACCAATGGTTTAAAAGTCTTGCGCGAAAAGTGTATCGACGATATCACCGCGAACGAAGACGTCTGCGCGAGCCACGTGAACAATTCCATCGGCATCGTGACCGCGTTGTTGCCTAAAATCGGGTACAAAAAAGCCACCCTCGTCGCAAAAACCGCGCTGGAAACGAACAAACCAGTTTCTCAGGTCGCCACGGAAGTGCTCAACTTCCTCTCCCAAGACGAGGCGGAAACGTTGCTGAACATCGAAAACATGACCGGCGTCGTCGCCGGCGATAAAAACGCCGAGGCAAAAAGAAACTCGTATCCCAAACGAGGCGTAGACATCGAGTCGCCGCAATCCGCCGGAGGTGATAAGTGTAATTTCTGGAGTTACATGTACCCGCCGGAGAGGCAGTTGTTTCAATCCGCCGGCGCTATGTAAAATACTATTTATATAAGAGAGATGAAGAGAAACTCTTGAAAAAGACTTTGATTTGACATCTCACATCCACATGCCACCAACGAAAAGTGTAATTAATTACTGAAAAGTTCCCTTAATTGCCTTATAACGCACTCCTCCTTTCCTCGAGAGAAAAGAAGACAAAGACAAAGAAGGAGAAGAAGCAAAACATCACAAAAGTTCATCACAGTTCACGCGCCTAAACCCGTATAAATAAAATAAGTAGTATTTTCGCGCGTCGTCGTCATCATGTCTGCGACAATGAGTAAATTGAATTCAGTGGCGGTGTGGCGGCGAAACGAGTCCAACAGTTTCACTTCGTCCTCTTCATCATCGTCGAGAAGAGGCGCTCGCATTCAAAGAAGTAGTAACAGTAGAAGACAAAACACGTGCTCTTCATCTTCTTCTTCTTCTTCTGAGACGACTACTTCTTCTAATCAGCAAATCTTAAGAGACGTGACTAAAAAACTCCGCGATTGCGTCAAGAGGAAAGCGCCGTCATCCGCCGTCGATTTGCTCGTGTCTTTAGGGAGAGACCATGGGATCGAACCGGACGCGCGCGCGGCGTCCACGTGCATCGCGGCGTGCATCGCCGGTTGGGATTTAGACATGGCGGAAAAAGTGTTCGAACAAGTGTTTGAAGGCGGCGTGTGCGAACCGGATGAAATCGCCGTCGTCGAACTCGTGAAAGGGTATTTGACCATTGGGAGAGAGAATGTGCCCTTGTGGCAGAAAGCGACGAGTTTATGCGCCAAGATGACGAACGAGTACGGGATCACAAGAACTGCGGTGACGTACAACGTTTTATTGCAATGCTGCGCGAATACGAACGATTTTGAGAGAGCGGAGGAAATTATCGATACCATGTACGATGAAGAAGTCGCGCCGAGTCCGGAGACGTTTAAAGCGGTGGAGAAGAGGAGGAGCATTCGCTCGTACGCGAAGAAGGTGTTGATGTAAAAAAAACAGAAAGGAAAAGAGAGAGAGCATTGATGATTGCTTACTTGTTTGTATTTCTATGTATACTCCATCGAGAGGTGCTAAAATATAATTGAAACGCGTATGTTATTACGCTCGCGTTTTATCTCAGCTTCTTGCCGCTGCCTTTGAAGGCGCTAAAGCCGTCCTTCTTCTCGGTCGTCCCATTTTTATCGTCAGCAGCGTCTGCGCTCTTCTTCTCGGACTCTTTTTGTTTTTTCCTCGCCATCGCCGCTACTCGCGCGCCGCCGCCAAACATGACTTTCCCAGCCGCTTTTCGTTCCGCTCTTTCTGCTTCGGATAAACTCTTCTTCTTTTCGTCGTTGGCGCCTTCGGCGTCGCCTAAAACGCCGCCTTCGCGCAGTTTCTGCCACTCTTTCGTCACTCGCAAAGAGGTTGTCGGAAGCTCTACTTTTACCGGTTGCGATTCCCCAACTTTAGGCGCTTTCCCGTCCAATCGGTTCCCGCTCCCCGCGAACGCTAAAAACGTATTTTTGTTGTTCTCTTCTTCTTTTTCATCTTTCTTTTCTTCTTTTTTCTCGTCTTTCGCTCGCGTCGATGTACTTCCGCCGGTCAAATCCACCACTCCGTTCTCATCCACGTCCATAAAACTCTCCTCTTCTCCATCTCCTCTTTTCTTCGTCGTTGTCGTCGTCGTCGTCGTTGCATTACCACCACCACCTCCTCCTCCTAAACCTCCTCCCTTATTACTATAATCCGGTTCCACGTAATCCAACGGCGCCGCGAAATCCACCTCGCAATCCGTCTCCACCACGCACACCCCGTCCGCCGGCTTCGCCTCAATCACGTCGATAAAATATCTCTTATTGTTGTATTCAATCATAAACGTATCGTTCACGGTTAAGCACGTGTAATTTCTCAAACACGTTTCCAACACCGCCTTCGGGTTGCTAATGTTCAGAAAATCGCTCGTTTGCGGTTGCAGCTTCACGAACGTCCCTTTCGGTAACCGCGCGTTTTTCACTCTCAGAACGTCCCCTTCTACCAGTCGTAAGTTTTGCATCATCCAGTACGGAAGATAACACACGCCTTCATCGGCGATGAATTCTAAAACCCCGCAGTGCGTTTTTGCTTTCTCTTTCACGTTTTCAACGTTGAACAACATCGGGAAATCCAAGTCTCCGAGTTGCGACAATCTGTCCAACGCGCTCGGTGGTAAGATGATTTTGTCCCCTTTGTCCAACTCCGAGCGGTCGATGAACGAGACCGGGTAGGCTCTGTATTGCGCTTCGAACAAAGACGATCTGTTGCCTCTGTCTCCTCCAAATCGAAACATTCTGAACTTCTTCTTCTTCTTCTTCTTCTCTACGAGAGCGTTTTTGCGCGTGTGTGTGATGAATTTTTTTTGAGGAAGAAATTCTAGGCGACAGCTCTGCTGCAAAAGAAGCAAAAGAAGCAAAAGAAGCAAAAGAAGCAAAAGAAGCAAAAGAAGCAAAAAGAAAAGTCAAAAGAAGAAGAAGAAAAATGACGAAAGAAATGAAAATTTGTTGCAACATCAACACAAATAAATAACTATAAGTAATAAAAGAATGCCTTCTCCTTCTCGAAATCATCGAAGGCGCGGCAGAAGCAGCGGACGAGAGACGACTCCTAATGCTGCTGCGGATTCGGCGGTAGAAATTGAAGAAGAAGGAAAGAGAAAGAGGAAAGAAATGTCATCACCAATTCCAGAATCATCATCGCCAACGAACAACAACAACAAGAATAAGAAACGCGTGAAAGGAAGAGGCAAAGCGAGAGGAGGACTGCGGTCGGACGGCGGAGAAAGTCCAGAAGAGAGAGATGATGACGATGAAGAAGAAGAAGAAAAAGAAAAAGAAAAAGAACCAACGACAACAACGGCAGCAAAGAATACTAATACTAACAACAGCAAAGACGACTTGATAATACAGCAGAGGAAACGAAAGCTTCAAGAGTGGCGAGAAGCGCAGGAGAAGAAGAAGAAAATGAACGAGATTAAAGCGGCGGCTTTGCAAGCGGTGGTTGGGAAGAAGAGGTTTGAACGGAAAACGGTGATGATGGACGACGATGGGATGTTTGACGACGAGGACGAGGACGAAGACGCGAACGCGGCGATGAGGAAAAGGAAACCGCCGAATTTTCTCAACGACGATGAAGACAACGAGGATGATAACAACAAAAACACGAAGAAAGATGCCGACGAAGACGATGAAGATGATCCTCTGGAAGCGTTTATGAATTTGAACGACGAAGCGATGAACGAAGAGAGAGCGAAAGCGGAGGAGAAAGCGAAACAGTTAGCCGAGAAGGAAGACGAAGCGTCAAAGTTGAAGAAAGGGAAAGAAGAGGAAGAAAAAGCGTTAGAGGCGGAGTTTATGAGAGCAGCGAAGAGAGCGGCGAGAGTTCTCGTCGAGAAGGACGGAGATGCCATGGATGTCGATGATAACGACAAGAAGAAGAAGGAAGGAAATACCGTCGTCCAGCTACAAAAGAAGAAATCCATCGTCGACGTGAAAACGAGAGCGCCGGCGTCTGAACAAGCCATCAAAAACGCGAAAAGTAAAATCAAAGTGAAGGCGGAATACATCGTCCGAGGATTCTTCGACGAAGATTCGGAAGGTGAACCCGACGAGGACGAGGACGCGAAGAAGAAGAAGACGACGACGACGAAGAAGACGACTGACGCGGGTGGTGTAGACAATAATGGAGAAGGAGCAACTGCGACGACAACTGACGGAGGTGGCAAAGACGAGGACGATAAAGAAGAACTCGCCATGTACGAAAGCGATTCGGACGACGAGTGGGCGGCCAAGCAAAAAACAAAGTTATCCAAAGCAGATAAACTCGGAGCAGTGGTGCACTCGGACATTGACTACCCTCCGTTTCGGAAAAATTTCTACATCGAAGCATACGAAATGTCTAAAATGACAAAAGAAGAAGTCAAAAAGCTTCGAACGAAACTCGACGGGATATCGTGTCGCGGTAAAAAAGTACCAAAACCGATTAAATCGTGGAATCAAGCTGGGTTGTCGAATAAAATCATGGAACTCATTCGGCGTTCGGGTTTCGAGAACCCCATGCCGATTCAAGCGCAAGCTTTACCGATCATCATGAGCGGTCGCGATTGCATCGCCGTCGCTAAAACTGGCTCTGGTAAGACACTAGCTTACATACTACCGATGTTACGACACATTAAAGATCAACCGGAGATTAAAAACGGTGACGGTCCGATTGCGATGATTGTCGGACCGACGAGAGAATTGGTGACGCAAATCGGTAAAGAGTGTAGAAAGTTTGGTAAAACGGTTGGTGTTCGATGCGTGTCCGTGTATGGTGGATCTGGTGTTCAATCACAAATCACCGATTTGAAGCGTGGGTGCGAAGCAGTCGCGTGCACGCCCGGAAGAATGATTGATATTCTCACGACCGGGGCTGGAAAAATCACAAATTTACGACGCATCACTTACTTCGTTTTGGACGAAGCCGATAGAATGTTTGATATGGGATTTGAACCGCAAATAACGAGAATATTAGCAAACACGCGCCCGGATCGTCAAACGGTTATGTTTTCCGCGACGTTTCCGCGCGCGATGGAGAATATCGCTCGAGCGGCGCTGGAAAATCCAATCGAGATTCAAGTAGGGGGCCGTTCGGTGGTGAATTCCGATATCACGCAGCTCGTCGAATTAAGGGAAGAAGAAGATCGATTCATTCGCATGCTGGAATTGTTAGGGGAGTATTACGAACAAGGAAAAGTGATCATCTTCGTAGCTTCGCAAGATAAGTGCGATACGATATTCCGAGATTTGTTAAAGTCTGGTTATCCGTGTCTCTCTTTGCACGGCGGGAAAGAGCAAGCCGATCGGGAATGTACGATTGTTGATTTTAAAACGGACGTATGTAACGTCTTAGTCGCTACTTCAGTCGCAGCGAGAGGTTTGGACGTTAAAGATGTAAAGCTCGTCATAAATTTCGATTGCCCGAACCACTTGGAGGATTACGTTCACCGAGTCGGGCGAACGGGAAGAGCGGGAGAGAAAGGTACCGCAGTGACGTTCATTTCACGAGACGAGGAACGTTTCGCGCCAGATCTCGTGAAAGCTATGCGTGAAGCAAAGCAACCAGTGCCACAAGATGTATTAGCGCTCGCAGAAGCGTTCGGGAATAAACGAAAGAATAACGAAGTTATGGCAAACGGTTCCGGTTTCGGTGGGTCTGGATTTAAATTTGATCAATCCGAAGCCGACGCGTTGAAGAAGGAAAAACGCCAAGCTGCGAAAGCCGCTGGTTTAATCGTCGAAGATGATAACGACGACGACGACGAGAACATGGATAACAACGACGATGATGACGGCGGAGGTGACATGAAGTGGGGTGCCGCCGGGTTATCGTCGGTTTCAGCAATCGAAGGCGCGAACCCAAATTCCGCTGGAGGTTCAATGGCGCCTGGACAAGCCAAAGCGTCCACGGCAGTCGCGTTGGCGTCGCAATTCGGCGCAACGCCGGCACAAGTAGCACAAGCGGCAGCAAATGCAGTCTTCAAAGAAATGTCCAAGAAAGGAGGCTTGAATGCTCCGACGTCTGCAGCAGACGCCGAAGCGCAGAAAGCGAGTGCGCTCGTCGCTGCAGCCAAAGCTGCGGCTGGAAAAATTGCCTCGTCCTTGGGTAAAGGTAAAACGTCTTCGTCGAATCATAATCCTCCCACGAACGACACGACTGTACTCAGAGATCAAGCGGCAAAAGCAGGACACGTTGCCAATTCCGCCGCTGCGTTTATGTCGTCTTCTGCCGCTCAAAATGCAATCATGCTCGCGCAAAATACAGCTTTGGCGCATGGCGCTTCAGCCGGTGCGGCCAAGGCTGCTGCTTTTGCGGCAGCTTTGAACGCGCAGCATAAGATGTCCACGGGCGGAATGACTAAAGCTGCAGGCCAGAGTCACTTCGAATCTGAGCTCGAGATTAACGATTTCCCGCAATACGCCAGGTGGAAAGTTACGCATAAAGATCAACTCCAACAGATCAACGATTTCACCGGCGCAGTGGTGACCGTCAAGGGCACGTACTATCCTCCTGGAAGAGCGATTCCAATGGGTGAACGAAGATTGTTTTTACTGATTGAAGGTCCAACCGAGAGATGCGTGACCGCGGCAAAGAATCACGTGAAGAAACAAATAGAAGAGGTGGTATCAAAACAGGCTTTACCCGGCGGAGCTGGGGCGGGTCGGTACAAGTTGTGAGCGCGAGATAGAATTTATTAGAATGATTAGAAAGTGTGACTTTGTTTTATACTTTACACGCGTTTATTTTCACAAAAAAATGAATGTTAATAGTATCCAGGTTGTGTGTAAGAATCTCCCACCATCTTCCTCGTATTTTAAAACCCAAACCAACCAAGGATTCCGCCTCTTTTCGATGGCGTCTCCGCTTCGTTTGAGTCTTCTTCGCAGTCTTCAAATTTCGATCCGTCCGAGTCTTTGCTGCACATCGAACTTTGGCTTCCTTTCTTACTTCCTCGTAACGTTCCTGATGATCCCGGTTTTACTGTGCTATGCTTCGCGGCGCCTCGCTTAGTCGCAGAGGATTTCTTCGCTTCTATCGGAGGCGGTCCCGGAGGAAGCGGAGGCATCGTCGATGAAGGACTTGGAGCGTTACCACCAGATTTCTTTTTGTTTTGTTGCTTATTCGTTTTCTTATTCGTTTTCTTATTCGTTCGCTGCTGCAATTCATCACCGCTCGTATCCGGTGATCCTTCTGTCGTCGTCCCTCCACCCTGTTCTAACTGAACTTTCTTTTTCTTCATCGACGCTTTCTTTGAAGCAGATGATGGAGAGTCGCCATTTTTCTTACCAGGAAGCATCCCAACGCCCGGCGGTGCGCCTGGCGGCGGCGGCGGCGGCGGCGGCGGTGGCGCACCTGGCGGCGGACTCGGCGGTTGACGCATAGGAGACACGCCGCGCGGTGATCTGTGCGCGGTGTCTATTGGCGGAGGTCCCGGCGGCGTCGGCGGATGTTGCAGAGAACCGTTCGATCCAGACAAAGTCAAACCGGACGCGCCGTACGGGGAAAGCGGAGGTTTCGTGCCCGGTGGTGGTGTTGGCGGCAAAGGTGCGGGTGGACCTGGTGGTGTCGGCGGTGGCGCGCCCGGCGGCGGCGGCGGCGCGCCCGGTGGTGGTGGCGGTGTTACCGGGGGCGTCGAGGCGTGAAAGAGAGACGTGCCCTGAAGATGAGCGTAATCTCCGTTGGTGCTAGGATGATACGGTGGTCTCGATTTCGATGGTGGTGTCGATGTAGGCGTAGACGTGCCACTGATGATAGTCGTCCCAGGAGTGAATGCCGACGCGGACAATTTCGGCGGCGAAGACGTGCTCGTTGTCGTCGTCGTAGCTTTTTCACCCGGCGGCGTCCACAATTTCTTCTCTTCTCCCGGTTGACGCTTCAACACCCGCAAACTTTCCGGCAAGTTCGCGGAGGAAAATATCGCTTCTTTTTCTTCTTTCTTCTTCGGTTTCTGTAAAATTTTCACGTTTCTCGGTTCTGGCATTCTCTGGTCCGAGCTTCTTCTCGTGCGTGAGGATTCGCCTCCATCAAAACTGTTCCCGGAGCCTCTGGTCCTCGTCGTCGTTTGGAAGCCGCCGGGTGGAGGGTCCGAAAAGTCCATCTGATCGTCCTCTCCCCAATCGCCTTGCGGAATGTGCAAATTCGCAATCGCTCCAGCAACTTCGTGTTGAATCTCTCTTTTCACCCGCGGTGCTCCGTCGGTCGTCGTGTTGTCGTTTTCGTTTGCTTTCGCCGCCCACTGCGGCGGCGGTCCCGGCGGTGGCGCTCCTCCTTGATTGTGCTCGCGTCGTCGCCAATCCTCCGACGTGTCCGCTTTACTGCCGGCGCCGAAGCCGCCGTTTTGATAACTACTTCCGTTGGACGATCCTCCTCCTCCTCCTCCATTTCTATAACTCGCATTCGCATTATTATTATTATTATTACTCTCGCGATGATGGTTCCAACTGTTCCCGAGTTCTCCGTCGCCGCCGCTTCCCCAACTCTTGCCCCAACTCGCTCGCTCTGGCAAGTTGTGCTGCTGCTCTTTATTCGCCGTGGTATCTGATGATTCTCCGTTTTGATTATTATTATTATTATTGTTATTATTATTATTATCTGACGAAGAATCGTTCGAACCTCTTTCTCTTTCTCCTCCTCGATTGACTAACTTTATCGACGGATCGTTCATTAAAGTCGACGTTGGATCGTGTTCGAAACGTTGCGAGGGTAAATTTATTGGTTTCGGCGCCGCGACGACTCGTCCGAGGGACACCATTCGCGAGCCTTTGTAGTGGTGTCTGTGATTTTGATTAAAAGAGAGAGAAGAACGAGACGTTTTATTATTCACGAGTAATGGTGGTCAGTTACAGAGTAAAGAGATACACAAAACAAGACAAGAGAGAGAATTCCTTTCGGGGATGTTTCCCCAAGCGGCAACCAACACACCACTTTTAAAAGCCTTCTCGTTTCTCTCTCAACAGGCGCGTGGAGATGCACGAAAAGGAAAGAGAGCGATCGAAGATGATCTTTAAAGGTGGTTCTCGGCAACACGACCACGAATACTCTGTATAAACGCGCGAAGAAACAAAATATAGAATAAATGTATAACGAGAACGCACTTCCTGTCTGTCGTCATCTGCGCCGGCAAATTTTACTACTACTATTAAAACTACTCTTAAAAGAAGGAGAGAGATTAAAAGGAACGCAGAGAGCAGTTTAAAAGAGTCGTAACAGTGGTCGTGCAAAAGTAGTTTTACAACACGAGCGCAACTTTTATTATCGCGTTTCGCGTGCAACTTTTCTTTAACGCAAACAACAACACAAAAAGCAGAAGCAAATTTCCTCGAGACCTTTTTTCCTTCAAAATTCTCTCTTCTCTTGGAGAAAAAAACTTGAGGAAACTGCCCTTTTTTGTTTCCTCCACACTTTGAGTAGCTCCCTCGTTTGCTTTTTTCCTCACCACAACTCAAAATTACTCATCAAACTTTTGCATAATCACGTTACGAGAACAACAACAACGAGAACAACAACAACGACGACGAGTAGTCTCGAAACACGGACGATGATGATGACGACGATAAAAACTTCGAATACTAATCATTCTTGTTCTTCTGTTGTTTCCGGAAGATCACAAAAATCATCGTCGCATAAGCGAAGAATCTCTCGATCGTTTACTACTCGTGCATCATCATCATCATCATCAGATGAAGAAAAAAATGTAAACATCGCTTTAGTGGGTCAAGAGACGTCGACCGGGAAACTCGTGATGGGACTCTCCGCTGGACGAGGGAATAATAATAATAATACTATTTCCGTGGTGTTTGGAGAGAAGATGGAAAATTCAGAGACGATGAAGGAAGGGATGGATGCGCAGACGTTTGAGAAGCGGTTTTATTGCACCAAGGAACAGTTTGCGAAAATATCCACTTTTGCGAGCGAGAGGAGCGCGTCGACCTCGGCGTCCTCAACGACGACGACGTATATATTCTGCCACGAGTCCGGGGCGAAACAGATGAAAGCGATGAAAGATTTAAAAGCGATGAAGATTGTAAATAGCGGGGAAGTTGATGATAAGTGCGTTTTATTATCGAGAGTAGGGATCAATCGAAAAGAGAAAGCGCCGTTCAAGACGCAAAACGAACCGTATCAACAAAGAGAAACCGTGCAGATTGGACAAGTCGCGTTACCAACTGGAAATGCGGTTGGGGAACCTATTATTGGGACTTTGGACGGCTACGAGCAAAGCGAAGAGTTCGCGAAGGAAATTTTCGGAGCGGAAAACGTAACCGTCGTGAGATCCGGGGAGTTACGAGGCAACGGGCCTCTACTTCTCGCGGATTTGTCCGCGCGACTCGTCGACAACATGTACGACGTGAAATTCCAAGACTTGTACGTGTTTCAAGGCGACAGTCAACAAGGGTACACGAAGAGGCTAAACTTGGCGCAAACCTTAGTTCGCGTCGCCGAAAATTTTTCTTCTTCCGCGAACCGAGATATCTCCGTGTTATCGGTTATCTGTAAAACCGTTCCCATCGTGGGTGAACAAACGCTTTCCCAGCCGACCGATCGAGAGCGAAGGAAAGGGTACGACATGAGTAAAGGTATCGCCCCTTCACCCATCGATATCAACACCGTAGATTCTTTGCTCGCCAATCCTAAATAAAACTTTTGTCAAGTAGTCTTCTAGTAGTCGTTTTAGTCAAAAACCTCTTATTTTTACTTTTTTCTCTTCATTTCTTTCACACAAAAACAACAACCATTTAGTATGTCTTCTTCTTTGTCTTCTTCTTCTCTCTTCGTGTGTGTTCCTTTAAAATGTTATAACGCGCGAGGACGAAAAGAAGGACGCAGAGGTTCTCCTGTTGTGGTGACGAACATGGCGAAGAAAGATAAACGGAAGAAAGAACGCGCGGCGGCGAGGAAACAGGAGACGAAATCGAGACCGTCGTCTTTAGCGTCGTCGAATAAACATGACGATGAAGACGAGGAGGAGGAGGAGGAGGACGTAATAGGAGGAGTTCAAGATGGAAAAGAAGAAGCAAACAAGAACGATTCGAATCAAAGAATTTTGGACAATAAGGATGTGTTTTTTCAATCGATGACGTTAGCGTCCACGTACAAACAAAGAACAGATTTGCAACTTTTAGGCGACATTAAAGTACCGGTGACGGAGGCGGTGAAAGCGTTGTTTTACGCGCCGTTCGTCTGTTGCTCGCACGACGAGAACGACATGTTTAATTACGCGAATCAAGCAGCGCTGAACTTGTGGGAGTTTGAATGGGACGATTTTATTGGCATGCCGAGCACGAAGAGCGCGGATGGCGAGGACGAAGAGATACAAAAAGAAAGACGACAGTTGTTGGACGACGCTTTGGAGAAAGGGGTCGTTTATAATTACAACGGCGTTCGAAAATCGAAAAATGGGAAAGAGTTCATGGTAAAAGACGCGACGTTGTGGACGTTAGTCGATCGAGACGGGGATAAATTAGGTCAAGCGGTGAAGTTTAGCAAAGTGGAGTACGTGGCGAGTAAAGAGGTTTGGAAAGTCTCGGAAGGCGGAGAGTGGGTGAAAGACGACGGCTCGGACGACGATAAAGGTAATGACGACGACGACGAGGACGACGATGAATAAACAAGAGTACTTATTACGCATTCTTACTTATTGTTATTTTATACGCTATACAACATGTAATTACACTAAATCTGAATTTTGAATTTCTGACAAACAATCCAATTTTTGTTTCGATGTCCATTTGAACGCGTGCGCGACGTGCGATACCAAAACCAATTTTTGTTCACTCGTATACTCCGGGTGGATCATGGTCCATCGAACGAGCTCCGATTCTTGGGTATAGAACGCTTTAATATACGTTTCCACGTATCTAAAGTCTAAATTTAACGGAGGAGGAACTTTCTCGAACGGGTAGTGCGTCTGAAAGTGTTGCTGCACCGTTTGGACGTCCATTTGCATAATTGCGCGTCCATCGACGCTACATTTTTTCACTTTCGCAAATCCTCTCACGATGGCATTGGACACGAGTTGCGCGCCGAGTTCCCACAAGATTTTTCCGTTCACCGCGGTCACTTCAGAGACGCGAAGTTTCGTCGCAAACTGCGCCAGCACTTGTCCGAGTTGCGTCGTCCATTCCGACGCCGACAACACCGACGGCATTTCTTTCTGATTGTACTTCCCGAGCGCAGCTTTCTTCATAGACTGCATGTCTGTGATTTTGAAATCCGAATCGCCAATCTCATCTGGCAACCACGAAAGATCGAGCAATAACTCAGCAACTCTACTCAAAATGTGTTCGTGCAAATCGTCCACCGCGTGCACAACTTTCGTAAAGAACTTATCGACGACGGAGGAGGAATCTTCTCCCACCCAACGCTCAAAAGTTGGTTTCAACTCTTCGTATATTGAAGCTACACACGCCAGAGACTCTAACGCGACCACGCGCTCTTTCAGTCCAAACATGTTTCCAGAACTCGCGATTTGTGCGCGTGCGTTTTGGGAACGTTTTCTGAAGGTTGCGCCGAGTTTTGAGACGACTGGCGTTGTCGTCGAGGCTGCAGCTGCAGATGATGCTGATGGCATCGCGGTACCGTTTGGGTTGTTACCACCACTACCATCACCAGGAGTATTCATATGCTGATGTTGCTGTTGTTGCTGATGAATAATCGGCGGCGGTGGTTTCAAAGCAAATAAACCTCCTCGCGATGCTAATTTTGTGAGCGTTTGTTTCAGTCTGTTTGTCAACGCATCTTTGTTATGGTCATCCAAAAGCTGACCACTCGTGTGCACGAGCAATCTCGGGTTACCGAAAGAAACAAACACGTTGAATAGCGCGAGTTCAAACATTTCTCTGCAAGCATCGAAAGCGTTGAGTTTACTTCTGCATTTGCTATTTGCGCTCATCGTTGGCGACTCCGCGGCGAGCGAGGCAAAGACGCGAACGCTCTCGAGTAAGTATCCAGTAGACGCCGTCACAGTCTTACTCGTCGACGCATCTTCTTCCTTTCCATGCTCTGCACTCAATTCGGCACCACCATTCAGTTTCGCCATAGCTGCAACCGCGCTCATTTGATTACCATCACTATCGTTCATCATCTTAGACGATTCTTGCGGCGAGAGCAGTAGATTTTCTTCATTCGTTGTCATTTTCAAGACCGCATCGTCGCTCCCGACGAAGCGTTCACCGGCAAACGGATGTTCGCGCCGCTCGACCCAATCTATCGCTCTCATCGCTTTTTCTTTGCTTTGATGATCGATATCATCAGCATTCATGATCAAACCATTCGTGCTCCCCACTCGCTCTTCAATCGACGACGCCATTCGCGCTTCCGCTCTCGCTTTCTTCGCGAGATCGTTCGATAGTTTCGTCCACGTCTCTCGCTCGAACGCTAGTTTTAACTCGCCGAGTCTCGGTTTCCTTTGCGCGTCGGATAAGACATCAATTGCGCAGTCCATTAAACTTTTCGTTCGCGAGTAGACGGTTTCAGCTCCGGCAAACTTTTCGCACATATCCGCGAACAAACGGCATTTTCGTAAAGTCATCCGGGCGACGTTCGGGTCGGCGTTAAAGGTCGCGCTGCTATTTTGACGTCCGGAATCTGTTCGGATAGCTATTTCGAGTGCATTCAGCGCGTGGTAAGCGGTATCTGTCGTTCGTGCTTCTAAATTTGACTTTGCGAGAGAATCCGCGAGAAGAGTTTCAAACGCGTCGTTCTTATTCGCCATTGCGATTTTCTTCTCGTGGTACGCCTTTGCAAAATGCAAGCGCTTAAACAACAGATGTGCAGCTCTTGAAACGACGCCTACTGGATCTTCAGCTTGAGATTGAACGAGTAAAGAATCTCTCGCAGTTGCAAAACATTCCGCGCTGAGTTCCGCCGCGCGTTCGTGTCCTAAAGCGAGCGCGCCTTGGAACGCTTTTTCGTACAAGGAGTCTCCACTTTCGTCGGTTGAGAACGCCTGCACGAAAGCATCTCTGGTGCCACGTTCGACTTCAAACTTCAACAGGTTCAAGTCTTCGATCGCTTGTTTTGTACAGTCTAATGCACTGAGTGCTTCTAACGCGTTCTTCGCTTCGCCATACTCGACTATGGCTGCCGAAATGTCGCCCTTCCCAATCTTCTCTCGAATTGAGATTTCCCGCTCGCCACATCTCCGCAACTCTTCTACGACGCGCAAAACGCGAACCATGTTTTCTTTCCTTTTATTCGTGTGCACGGCTCGAATTTTGACGTCGACGGCGTGTTGCGATCTTTCCAAAGCGCGTCGTCCATTTTTAAGCACCACATTTGCTCTCGTCAAAGAGTTTTGTATATCCAATATCTTCTGCGACGCGTGACCAACTTCGTTTCGTTTCTTATATATTTCCCCATTGATTCTAGTTTGTACGGTTTCTACGATTGCCATCAGTCGCTCTTCTTCGCGTCGCAGATCCTTCGGCGAAAAATCTCGCGGAATCTCTTTCAAAGACTCTCTCAAAGCGTCAAATTTAATGGAGTCGTTGTTTGACGATGATGACGACGGATCCGTCGACGCGTTTATTCTCTCTTCGCTCCTGTTCGTTTCATCTTCATCTTCATCTTTACGATACGGCTCGAAAAATCCGGGTTGTAATTTGTCTACTTCTTTCGCGGCTTGCTCGGCGTTCATCGACGCCGCGTTCAACTCCAAACTGTCCATTCTGTTCACTAACTTGCCCGCAGATGACGAGGATACCGGAGTTTGTTTTTGCTCTAGATGTCGGCTCTCGGGACTACTCGCGCTCGGGCTCTGTTGAGTATTCATTCTACTCGCTAACTTCCCAATCGGCGAACTCGCGTCTCGTTTTTGTTCTTCGATTTTGTCCTTCACCAGCTCAACTTTTTCCTTCGCGCGTTTTTTAAACTCCTCCGCTTTCTGCTTCCAGTTGTTTAGAAACATTTTACCGCCCGCCGCGTCGTTCGACGAAGAGTTGTTGGAGTAAGCGCTCATACAGACAGACGACGGGTGATACTATTTACGCCTATTATTATTCTCTTTCTCTCTCTTCCTTCCCAGTCGTGATCGTATCTAACACGTCCTCCGCAAACTTGCGAAAATCTGAATTCTTCAGCGCGTTTTCCAAAGCACTTTCTTCTCCTTTCTTCTCGCTTTCTTCGGCGCTGTTATCGATCGCTTTCAACGTTTCCAACAATCTCTCGCTTCGTAATTTCTCCAAAAGAGGTAAATTCAACGCCAACTTTGCGAAGTGTTCTCGTCGCAACCGGTGTCGATGACTGTCCTCGGAATCGGTTTCGAACGTCCTCGTCGGTTTTGGTTTTACACTCTTCTCCTTCAACGTATTATTATTAGTAGTATCAGTATCTTTCGTCGTCGCCAACAAAGCTTCCAATTCCAATTCTCCTTCAACCAATTCTTCTTCTTCTTCTTTCGTTGCCTTCTTCGGTAAAACGACGACGCAAGACGAAGAAGTGTTTTCTCCTCCCCCCTTGTGTTCCTTGTTGCACTTCACGGAACAATACGGCTGACGACACTTGGGACACTTGTAATTCGAGTTTGGGCGAGCGCAAATCACGCACAAAGAGGACATTTTTGTGAAACCAACGAACTGAAAAACGAAAATGAAAAAATATTTACCTTTTGGGCACTAGCGTAGTATTAATAACAATGATGAGGATGATGATGATAAAATCGATCGTTACAAAATAAACTCATCCATCACAAG
>JACLAA010000186.1_pt1 | contig 23044 bp, 15 predicted proteins | sample 8027891 | NCBI WGS metagenome assembly JACLAA01 (sample SAMN15724900, study PRJNA655200) | protist metagenome | isolation source: fluorescence activated cell sorting (FACS) single amplified genomes of... | place: Spain: Blaines Bay Microbial Observatory, Mediterranean Sea | collected 2016-01-19 | reverse complement strand
GTGTGATGCTGAAGAAGCGGTTTTCACCGATCGCGGTGGACAGAGTTTGCTTCATCAACATCGATCGAGTTTATTTATTATCTCAGCTGGATCGCGAGCGAGCGCAGTCCTTCTATGGAAATGGCGTGAGATGGCGTGAAGTGGCGTGAAGCCAGGGGGACATAGTGCACCACAATCGGCCTTGAGCGTTTTTGGTTTTTCCTCGGAAAACGGCTGACGCACAAGGCTAGATATTTGCGGCGCAGATTTTTTGCGGCGCAGATTTTGAGGGCTTCTTGCATTTTCAAGACTATTTGTATTAACTGCCTTCCAGTTTTCTGCGTCGTGTGTTGTTTTGGACACACGCATTTTCGTGAGGGGCTCACGTCCTAGGTTTCGTCTGGCTTCTTTCACTCTCTTCCGCGCAACGACGGACCGAGTCGCACGTGTAAAACCCTCTGACACCCATATCAACACCATGACCGCCGTTAATGAGGTCAAGCATGTTATGACTGAGGCTGTTGAGGACAAAAGACTGCCCGTCACCGTTCTCTCTGGATTTCTGGGAGCCGGAAAAACCACCCTGCTGAAGAAGATCGATCTCGCGAGACCGCATTCAAGTCGTCGACGCCAAAGGGGAATCGCGTCCGTGGAAGTGCGCGCTCGTCGTGTATGATATGGGCGCTATCAACTTTGACGCGGATGAAATCAAACACTCAAAGCTCGTTCAAGAAGAAGCCGAGATGGTGGAAAGTGACTGGGAGCCATGTGTTATGACATGAAGGAAAAATTGCAAGCGGTTGGAAAATGGAACGACAAGCTATTATGCAGAACCCGGTATTCACGTTTAGTGCTGATCGGCGTAAACTATCAGAACTATCAGAACATCTATTGAGCACTCTCGACCTTCACGGTTTCAAGTCGTCACTTCCTCCGCTTCTGAAAGTCGTGTTGGAAGCTGTTGAACGTTTGTCGACCCCTAGCGCCTTCTTCGCGCCTTCCAACACGAAGAAGAACACACCACCCCCAAGCCCAATAAACGTCACTCTCGGGCTGATGCCCTTGAGCAGAGCGATCCACCCCTCTTCAGCCACCGTACGTGTTACGCAGTCCATCACGCCTTTATAGTAACGTGTTTCGCCTTTCATACCTCCTTGTGTCATCAGTCGTGTTTTAACAACGTCCAGAGGCGTAGTCACTGCGCCTGTCAGCATTCCCGCAACGGCTCCGATGGCGGCCGACTCATGCTGCTTGATCTCGTTTTCAGAGCCTCCACTAACAGACGACCAAGTGATCTTCATCTGCTCGTAAGATGCGAACTCGATCGCGTCGAATGGTAAATCGCGTAAAAGAAATGAGCCGAACCCAGCGAAGAGCCCTCCAGCGATGCCCTCCCGAGAGGCAATTTGCCAGACTGCGCCTCGTGCACTTGTGAACTGCCCCGTCTGCATGCGAGACTTGACAACCTCGGTCGGCACTCGCACGATGGAGGCTGCGAGTCCTGCAGATGCGGCGGCCGTGAGATGCGCAGCGATCGTGCGGTCGGAGTGCATCAGTTTATCGTCATCGAGAGGAAGCAACATACGTTTCGCTGGCTCGTATACAGCGAAGAATACTGCGCAGGCGGGGACAACACCAGCGAGATTCCCGCCGATCCCTTTGTACAAGTTTCTCCAATTCACCGATGCTCCCCCGCGCGCAGCTTGCAGACGAGTCTTTATCGTGTCTATGGGATACAACGTCGCTTCGACTGCAGCACCCGCAATGACACCTGCGGAAACGTGGCATGCAAGCTCTGACGCCTCCATCCCTGCCGCCGCCTGAAGTCCTGCGCCGCCCCCACTGCATGGTCGACAACAAGAAATGGCCAAGAAGTGGGCTGTTTTATTTTACATTACCAGTGATTATTAGTATTTTCCGTCTCTCTGAAATTACTTTCCGTCTCGAAATCGTATGTGACTCAGTGCCCAAATTCCGGAAACGCGCTTCAAACATTGCGGATGGTACATTTTCGAGGGGGGGAAAACGCGGAAACCACGCGCGCGCGCTTCACACCGCGCGCGGGGGGAGGAGGTGCTGGCACGACACGGTCGAGTGAGCTCCCTCCGAGCGCGGTGGCCTTTTCCGGGCGTCCGATACGGCCTGAGCCGTGGCTGCGGGCCGGTTTCGCGTTTTCCCCCTTGGCGAAAAAGCGCTTCGGGTATGGCCATCTGGTCATCACGTTTCAAGACGCACCACTCGGGACTGAAGCGCGGATTGTAGAGCGATTTGAGGAGCAGGAGCGAGACGCGCGCACGAATACGAGACATAAACTGCGCACTACCACGTTTCAATGTGTATTACCGACCGAGCACCCGCACAGACGCGCGTGGCCGCGCGTTTTCCTCGCGGTGCCCTCATCCCTTTTCTCGCCTCAGAGACGGAAAATAGTTTCTCTACATTTGCGGAGGGGGAAAACGCCCCCCAGGCGAGTCGCTCGTACCCGAACGCCGCGCGCGATCGGCCACGTTGTCGCCGCGGGGGTCGGGGAGGACGACCCCACGCGCAGGGCGCGCGGACGGAGTGTCACGGCGAGCGTGGCGCGCGAGATCCTCCATTTTTCCCCCTCGAAACGGAAAATAGTAATAATCACTGGTACATGTTTATTTATGCACTTGCTCGCTACTACTACATACTGCGTACTACGCTGTCGTCGTCACCGACCTATCTATGCTAGCTAGCTAGAGCAACCTACATATGATATGTATGTAGAAGATCCTATTATTATTAAGTCGAGGAAGAAAGTTTGTACAACGAGTACGACGTGTATATTACGTGCGTGTATGTAGACTACATACGTAGTCTAGAGCTAGTCTATGTACATACATCGACTATCCATGCACGCATGCATAGCATGTAGGTGAGTTGAATTATGTTTCTAGCTATGTAGCTACTAGCTAGCTAGCTAGCTAGCTAGGGCTAGTCGGCGCAGGTTTGTTCAACGCAAAGCAGCAGAGGCATGGGATACTTTTTGTTCTATGGAGTGTAACGTTTGAAGGTGTGCCTTTAACACTTCGCTGGGGAACGCATTGTTCGGTGCTGAGGTTTCCGCCGCGCGGTTAAGTTCCTGCGAAGAAGTTGAAAGGAAACCGGAACAGCGGAGTCAGTACGTATTTGCGTACATGTATATATGCAACACGTAAGATTTTTGATGTTGCGTACCTCTTCGCCGTCTGCATTTGAAGGCACGATTCCGTGAAGAGCATCGCCCAGGCTACTAAGATGAGCGCTTATAGACTCTGCGAGGCTGTAAAGAGTATCCTGGCTGCTGGACGTTTGAATCTCAAGTGCAGCGCTGTGCTGGGGAGACCTACGAAGGACAAGAGGAGGAATGTGGAAAGTCAGTTTCGCTCGAGAACATGGGGTGATGTTCACACATAGAACTCACCTGGACAGATGCTCAGCTTCAGCTTCCATGACGTTCAGCGCATCACTGATTTGTTTTTGGTGAACTTGAAGGATATCGAGCTGACGCTCCAGCCTATCTTGGGAGGTTGAAGCTTTCCCGAGGTCAACCTGGAATAAGAGCAAGAATCAAACTCAGTAAGTATAGGTGAAGGTTATCGAGCAAGGACGTCGCCCCACCACTCAATAGACAAGAGAGATGAAGTGATGATGGAACGAGTCTAGGAGAATGTTTCATATTTGCGGACTCCTCACCTGCAAGGCCATGAGCTGGTGCCTGTTTTTCAAGATGTGGCGATCCCACTCTGCAAGACTCTTAGCCTTGGACTTGAAGAAGTTCTGCGGAGCGGGGACAAGCATCGCCGAGGGGGCAGTCTGTTAGCGACATGTGATACAAAGGGAAGAGACTTCCACAAACCAAACAATTTCAACCAACTCAGTCTTGCGAAACGTACCGTGCGACTCTCGAGCTCTGTATTCCAAGAGAGCACGACCTCGCCGACGCTCTTTGCTTGGACCTCTGACGGCGCCTGCAAAAAATGGTATGGGAAACGAGGATTTAGCGACACGGGCAAGGTTTAAACTGGACGACTGCAGCATCCGTGACATTGAAAACAACAGGACGGCGCGCTTCAACATAGTCTAGTGTCGTACCTTCATGGTGTCTACCTTAGGTTCGTTCGGAATCGTAGGTGTTGGGTTGATCGGGAGTGAGTTTGGTGTGGCCTTCTGTGAGACTTTCTTTGTAAAATCGGATCGATCATTAATTATTATTAGTTTATTTGAAAGCAAATAAATAAAGTAATACGTTTACGTATGTAAAAAATACACGGCGTGCCTGCCTCCTGGGTGCGTGCGTGCTCGTATAGCGTAGCCGAGTAGATTCTCCAAGTAGTTATTTTTACTACCAGTACTACTGGTATTTTTGCACACCCGCCCGGTTGAAATCGAGCAGAATAATAGTCTATGTAGCTCTACTAGCTATCTATTATAATACTGCGTACTGCTGTTGTTCCGATCCACGCACGCACGCAGCATGCAGCAGCAGAAGGTACAGTAACAGGAAACAAAAAATAAAGAAGGAGCGAGGCAAAAAACCGCCTTAACCGGCTGCGGACGGCACTGTGCCGAATGCACCGCCTGGAGATCTGAGAGCGAAGAGCGTAAACCTATACACTAAAGGTGCACGAAAGGACGGGCAAATACTGCTGAGATGGTTGCGACAGTCTGTCCCAAACTGATGCCTGTGTTGAAATGGAGTGCCGTTAGAGGCTACACGACTGCATCGTCGCCAAGGCTAAGCTCGAAGCAAGTCTTAGTCCCTCCGCGGCAACGTCTCGTTTACCACCAACATGCTTCAGCGCATTCGACGACGTCCTCCGGCCAACCCTCCCCGGACATGACTGGGCGAGCACAAGAGGCAGCAGAACTAATTCGAGAGATCGTCGACATCGCCGTAGCCACGGGACCGAGCGGCTTATCCCGCACTTTTTACGCGGCACAAGCTTTCTCCGACCTTGGGACTCGTCTACTGCAAGACCCCACAAACCTTCCAAAACCAGAAGAACTGTTGCGCCAACTCTTTGAGGCCTTGGGTTCGACATACATCAAGCTCGGGCAGTTCATCGCGAGTTCACCAACTTTGTTCCCAGATGAATATGTTAGCGAGTTTCAAAAGTGTTTCGATAGAACCCCGGCTGTGCCGTTCACCATTATTCGTGAGATCATAACAGACGAGCTTGGGAAGCCAGTGGAAGATATTTTTGAGAAAGTTGATCCTGTCCCACTAGCGTCAGCTTCTGTGGCACAGGTCCATGCTGCGGTGTTGAAAGGGAGCAAGAAAAACGTTGTCATCAAAGTTTTGAAGCCTGGTGTCACAGAAACCCTCAACGCAGATTTGTCATTCATCTATGTGGCGTCGCGAGTCTTAACTTTCCTCAATCCAGAGCTCTCGCGACTTTCAATGGTTGATATTGTCGGAGACGTACGCGCCTCAATTATGGAGGAAGTGGATTTCACTAAGGAAGCTCAAAATATTCTTGCGTTTCAGAACTACTTGAATAAGGCAGAAATCTCCGACGCCATCGCCCCTTATGTTTATCTAGGCGAATCCTCGACGAAGGTATTGACTCTTGAACGGCTTTATGGAAGTCCTCTCACAGACCTGAACGCGATACGCGACATTACGGGCATCGAAGCTGCAGGTGCAGATGTTGACGACAACGCCGAACGAATTCTCATCACGGCGTTGAATACGTGGTTTGGCTCGGTTCTTGCTTGTGAGTCGTTTCACGCTGATGTACATGCTGGAAACCTCTTGGTCACTAGAGAGGGGCGCGTCGCATTCATTGACTTTGGTATTGTTGGCCGCATCTCGCCTGCAGTTTCGGGTGCCGTGCAGATTTTCTTTCAGGCAACTGCCTCTCGAGACTATACACTTATGGCAAAATCCCTCGTGCAAATGGGGGCTGCAGAGACCAACGTCAACACTGTTGAATTCGCTGATGATTTGCAAAGTATATATGAGTCTTTGGATCGATTAGATCCAGATATTGTCGTTTCAGAAACTGATGATGGGAATGGCATCGCTGCCACGTTGGCTGTGGATCAACAAGTGGTTAGTCAACTGTTAGTGGACGTCGTGCAGGTCGGGGAAAAAAATGGAGTAAAGTTCCCTCGAGAATTTGGGTTGCTCCTCAAGCAAATTCTTTATTTTGATAGGTATGTCAGATTACTTGCGCCAGAGATCGAGGTCGTGTCAGACGAGCGTGTAGCATTTATGGACTCTGCGGCGCTACAGTCTAAGGACCGGACAATGACGTAGATAATATTTCGTTCGCGCTCATATCTTTTAATTACAAATCAGAGGCTGAACTTGCACCTGTTTGAAGCATTCTAACTGCTGATCTTCTTCCTTCGGCGTCTCCCAAGCCAAGCATGCTTGAGATCTCCTCAATGCGTGACTCTTCGTCGACTAACGCGTCAACAGTTATTCGAATCCTGCCCTCACTGGAATCTTTCGCTGTCTCTCCCGTCTCGTGTCCAACCCCCTTACTGATACGCAAATGTCTGTCTCCATATGCTGCGACCTGCGGTAGATGCGTAACACAAAGTACCTGTTGATTTCCTTTGTCGGCTAGCATTCGGAGGGAAGCCCCGATTTTATCCCCAATTCGAGCACCAACACCACTGTCTAGCTCATCAAAGACAGAGATTCTGGAAGATTGAATTGCATCCATTTCCACAAACGAATCGTGTGTCTGTATCAGCGAGGATAAACCCGCCTCTGCAGCAACACCACGCAGCGCTCCCTGCAGGGAGCGAGCAAATCCTGGCATTTCATTTATTTCTTCGCTCTTCTCCCCGTGCGTCGCGTCTCTCTGAATTGCAGGCGAGAGCTTCATCGCGAGTAAGAGCCGAGCGGTCTCTCCACCTGAGGCTACTGAGCTCATGGAACGTAGGGACTCATTCGGTCCTGCAGCGAGGAGGAATGTCACCCGATCGAGTCCACCGGGTCGCACCCGAAATCGCGAGGATCCTTCTTCACCAACATCCGTGGCGGATTCATCGACGTAGATGGTAGGAGGCGGTGACGACGCTGGGATCACTTCATCACTGGAGATGCTTTCCCAGCTCAAGGAGACATCAAAGCGGTAACCCTCCATCGCAAGAGAGGAAAGTGCAGTCGTGACGTCGCGCCGAAGAGCAACAGCTGCCTTCCTGCGAGATTTTGCGAGTATCAGTCCAGCTTCGGCCAGTTCTGTTTCAGTAGCAGCTGCCAAAGCGGAAAGCGTTTCGCGTCTTTCTTGAAAGTTTTCCGCAGCATCTAATCTTGCTTTCGCGGCCTGCACAATTAATTATCCATCATGGTGGAAGACGATAGAACTTGTGTCAGTTTTTTCGCAGGAGAAAAGAAGGACGAAGGGAGTCAAAGGGTAAAATCCGAATCCGACGGGTTGCTAGATTCCTTACCTCAGCAGCATCACAAGCTTCGTCAATATTCCGGACACCAATGCTTCGGCACAGCCGATCTAGCTTACGGAGTCGGCCAACGCACTCTTCTTGGTGGTAGGGGTCAGCACGCAGTATGGTAAGATAATCAGCCACCCGCCGCTCTGCTTCTGATATGAGAACTTCAGCTTCTCGACACATCGAAAGTGCATCTCTAAGCCCCGCCAATGCAGCATCAGTTTCATCGGAACTATCATCCGAGTTCGCTTGCATATTTGAATCTTCATCTGCTTCGCTGGAATACGTTCCACCGTGTGCGCCCGCGCCTGGTGCTGATCGCTGTGCATTACTGAGCAGGCCCTTGATCTGCATCGATGCGTTTCTAATACCACTACGAACGCTGCCCTGAGTATCAACGACCGTAACGCCACTGTCACCACTGAGTGTACTCATCACACTGCTACATGCGTCAACAGTCATTCGGGCTCCTTCCAGGCGACGCAACTCACTTTTCAGCGCAACGTCTTCCCCTCTGACAGGTTCTACTGCTTGTACTGTATCTATCAAATTATTGAGTTCTTGTCGTTCATCTGGCGAGATCTCTTCTAATAAAGCAAGTTCAGAACGGTGCAAGAGGAGCGCCCCGGCAAGTTCGTCGAAGCGCAACCGAAGTTGGCGTGTCCCAGCCCAATCATCTAAAAGCTGCTTTTGAGCCTCCTCATCGGCGATGGAAGCTGCCGTACCCTGACCATTGAAGTCAACCAGAACTTTTCCCAGCTCTCTCAGACATTTCACTGGTACAGTCGTGCCATTCACACGGCAGACGCTGCGTATGCGTCTCTGCGTTTGATGATGAGCTTCTTGGTTCAACTCGGTATTTGGGTCCTCTACAACAGATCCTGGACGATTATCAACAATGTAGACGAGGCGACGTTCCACGAACAATTTTGCTGTAGACTGAGATGATGAGAGTCTAGACAATTCGGGTACATCGTGTTTTCGAAGGATCGACCCTACTTCGGTAAGTGTATCAACGCCAACGCAAAACCGTCCCTGCAACTCTGCACAGTCAGCTCCGCTTCGAATCCCCTCTTCCCGAGCAGGCGCACCACACAGTTGAGCGATGGCTTCAAGAAGCACAGACTTACCACTCCCAGACTGCCCAGTGATGATGTTCAGGTGAGGGTGGAAACTCACGTGCTGATCATCGACGAGTGCAAAGTCGCGTACGTACAGGTCGCGAAGATGTGTGGTGCTCGAAGTGCCCTGGGCACGAGAAACAGTGGAGCATCTTGTAGCCCGCCTGCTGCGGGAAAGAGTAGGACGAGGTAGAAGCCTCCCCGAAGAACTGACGAACGTGCGGTAAGAGTACGCGCTCGTCATTTGAGAACACGCTACCCTTGTGTTACTCAGTAGTAACAAACAGACCCTGTCCCGTGCCGTCTGCTGTGCTCTGCACGCGACAAGAGACCTTCATTTCATTCGCATCGATCATGTGCTAGCGCACACGGACAAACATTTTTTCCTCACTGAAAATCCATATGATTTCATCATATTTAATAGGCTAACCGTGGGCCATAAAGAATTTACGAAAGAATGATTTTGTGGGCCAAATCGTTGGAGCAGGTAACACCCCAAAAAGGCTCGCATCGTCGCTCCTTCATCACACTTCAGCCCCCGCCGTCGTTAGGCTGCGACTCATTTCAGTCTAAACAGGGGGGGGATGATGGCAGGATCCACGCAGAAGAAAGCGAATGCTTTTGCTTCGAGTCCGCTATCAAAGCGCTCCGGATACCTGAACACTCCCTCGTCGGACTCCAAGTCGGATTTCGCGTACTCTGGTGGCGCTCTCGAACGTTTCGTGTTCATCACTCCGGCCTTCATCTCTATCTTTATGATCACATTCGTAACGTTTTGGGGTGCCCGCGTGTCGCCTGCTCTGACAGTTGTATTCATCTGCTGCTATGTCTCTTATGGTTGGGTCAAGGGAATCCACTCAGCTCTGTTCTCGCTTTTCGTGGGTATCCCGAGATGTCATGCCTATCGAGATGTAAACTGGCATGAACTCGCAAAGAACCCAGAACAGCAGAGTCCCATCATCGAACGCACATTCGGTCCACAAGGCCCTGTGTTTAAAACCGGCCGGTCCCCTTTGCCCATTCAGTCCCCCGCAGGTGGCACTGAATACCACAGCTTAACAGACAAGTTTGAGTCCCTCGTTCACGTGTGCGTCATTCCGACGTATAAAGAACCTTTAGGGACTCTGAGAAAGACTGTAGGAACTCTCCACGCACAGTCATGCGCGAAGGAGAAGCTCATCGTATGTCTCGCCACGGAAAGTCGTGATACAGAAGCCCCAGAGAAGGTGAAGGCTCTGTTATCAGAATTCGGTGATGGCCTTCTTGGGCTCTTTTACACGACACACGTGCTCGCCGAAGGTGAAGCTGTTGGAAAGTCGTCCAACACAGCTTGGGCTGTTCGCTGCGTCAAGCACACTTTGGTTGACACTTGGGGCTTCGTCCCCGAAGATGTCCTCCTCACTATTTGTGACGCAGACACGTACTTCGATGTACAATTCATGGATTGTCTCGCATTTCACCATGCCCAAGATCCGCTGCCTTATAACACAACTTACCAAGCTGTGGAATGTTTCTTTCCCAACATTTGGGCCGTTCCTATCATTGTCCGCATCAAGGCATTAATCGACTCTGTCGGGTTTCTTGGTCAACTCGCGAGTCCATTCAGTCATCCGTTCCCTTTCGCCATCTACAGTCAATCATTGAGGACGGCGATTGACTGTGGATACTGGGATGTTGACATAATTCCCGAGGACTGGCATCACTTTTTGAAGTGCTGGTTCCGCCGCGATGGGAACTTCCGCGTCGTTCCTGTATTTTTATTCATGGGCAACGACGCAATTGAGGATGAGACCTGGTGGGCTGCGAACAAAGCGAGATACACGCAAGCGAAGCGACACGCATGGGGAGCCATTGACCTCGCATACATCGTTTGCCAGTATGTTGCCCGCATGGATCGCGTGCCTTTCCGCAAGGTGTACAAGCTATTTACGCACGCCTCTGAACACCACATCAGTTGGACCCTTTACTGGGTCACAGTCATGCTTGGATCTCTCGTGAGCACCTGGATCAACCCTGTTCTTGAGACATACCCGTTTGGCATTGGTCTTCGAAAGCTCGCCATGCTTTGCTTCTTACCCATGATGTTTGCTACGACGATGTTCATGATCGGAGACTTCTACATCAGGATGTTCCTTCTGCACGATCGTCGACATTTTGAGGCCAACGCGGCACCCATGTGGTGGCAGGTGCTTTCTCAGATTCAATGGTTGCTCATGCCTGTAGCTGATCTTTTCTTTGGATCCATGGCTGGCCTCGATGCCCAGCTACACATGGCGATACAGCCTACTATGAAGTATGAGGTTTCAACAAAGGTGTCAAAGGATGGGAAGGTCGGAGGCTTGGTGCCCGAGAGTACAGAAAGTGGGGCGAGTGATTATCAGTCTGCTGAACCGTAGAAGTTGGGCCTCTTTGTACCACTATTCGTAGTGTTAGTATCTTCGTATATAAAGCCCATAGTTCCGTAAGTTTCTATGTGGTCTTTAGATGCAGCCCTTACATGATCCTTCTTAGATTTCTTCTTCTTCCCCTCCTAGACGAGGGCGATGACTCGTCGCTTTTCCTGCTCCTCGCTTTCACTTGGACGCCTTACTGCCTTAAATACAATTCAAATTACAAGTGCCACCTTCTAAAGTGTGCTCTTTCACTCTTTCGACTAACCTTTAATGTTGGAGAGCTGCTGTGCTGTGGCAAATTCACGAGCTTCCCATGCTGACAACCTTGCAACATCAGTAGGATGAAGCGTGAGAAACCCAAACCCAGAATTGTCAGGCACAGACAGAGCTTGCACGGCGGCAAGAACTCCTCCTCCTCTGACATAAATATGAAGTGCAGCTGCTACTCCCAAAGCCGTCGTCCAATCGCTTGGCGCGCACAATATCAATATTTGATCGCGCTGAGAGCGATCGTGTTGACTATGGTAGCCACAATTCATTTCATCGTCATTTGGTGTTTCCAGCTCACAGGTTCTTGCAAACAGATGTTCCACTTCCCGCAGTGCCTCTGTAAATAAAGAATTTGCTCCGAGACTGAAATCAGAAATAGACGGAAGGGAGATGCGCTGCGTGGTCACTCCTGTGGCAGCTGCGCGTTCGGTGAAATTGCTGATGGCATCAGACTCGTATTCATCGATGTGCGAAACCTCGTCTGATGCGCAAGGTGTCGACATGTCATCCACGGACTGTTCTCGGGAGCAGATGATAAATGTGAAAGTTTGTAGTTCCTGCACTGACATCCCAACCACAGAGTCAAGGTTTCCTATGTATACGCCATTCAGTCGAGAAGCTGATCGGAAAGCTCGGAAAATCTTCCCAGGCGCAAGCCTCGAAATGTCTGCCGTAGAATGGGGTGGACGCATCATACTATTTTCTTCCACGCGATTCGATGCCGTTGGGAAGTAGCCTGATAGGGATGTGCGCCGAGATGCACATATTTCCACAGGCCATTTTGCTTCTAGAGGAGCAGAAACTCCTGCACGTATGGACCATGGGCTATCACTTCCAAGCCAACGGACCGAGGCAAACTCATGTGAGGGAGACACAAAATTAGGGTCAAGTTTCATCCTGAGGGAAGCAAACTTTGTTCTAACCTTGGCTAAATTTGGCCGCAGGCTTGGGTCACGCACCAATAACCACATGATAAAGTGCTTAATCGACGGCATTGTATCCAAATCCTTCCTTGACTGAGGTGGTAGCAAGTCAGAATTCGGTGTGACTGTGCGCAGAAAAAAACGTATCCAATCAGGATCATACAGTAAGAAAGAGTTGGTGATAATTTCATATAGCAGACAACCAAGAGCCCAGATATCTGCAGGATGCCCGCACTTCTTTGATTTTCGCCTGTCATAATTGTTCGCTTCCGTTTTCGACGATGTGCTCACTGTAAGCATTTCAGGTGCTTTGATATACTCAGTGCCTTTGTTTCGCAAAGTACCCTCAGTCTCTGACGGACCAAATGAACGGCTCTCACCAAAGTCTGTGATAACGATACGAAATACAGACAAAGTTGAACGTTCTGGTGGATTCCAGAAATCGCTCACCGAGCAACCCTGCGTTGGCTCAAGTAAGAAGTTGTCTGCCTTAATATCGTAGTGAACCACTCCAAACCTTTCTAATGCTGCGACAGCCTCAAGGCAATGCGCATAAATAGCAGAATACAGCAGTAAGGGTCGGGAAGTACAGGTAATTTCTCGAGGCATGTCGCACACATGCCCATGATTGGTTCTCCATTGTTTAAGTGAAGTCGGGTAATGCTGCATCACAATAAAGAAGCTTCCTTTGGACACACCATAATCAAGCATTTTCACAACAGACGGCTCACGTTCCATTGCTTCGAGTAAGGCGATTTCGGAATAAACGGCAGTCGCAGAAAAAATTCCGTGCACATCTTGAGCTGTGTCGGTCACTTTCACAGCCACTTCCATCGATCTAAGTGTGCCTAGTTCGTAAGGAAGAACGCATCTATAAATCTCGGCAAAGGCACCTTTTGCAACAAATTTTTTCGTTGCGTATCGTTCCGGGCTGAAGAATGCGTCTGATGACAAGCGAAGCAGCCTTTCAACATCGTTACCAAGAGCTTCGACTCTAGAAACAAGAGCAGAGACTACAGACGCGTTACCAACGTGATTTAAATGGGCTCGAAGACGAAGAGGAACGCCGTGCACGAGCTTTTCAAAATGCAGCTGTGAAAGGGAACGTTTTTTAGATGTCTGAGCTTCTTCATCAGCGTATCTTGAAGAGATATATTTCCTGTCAACTTCACTATGTTCAGGTTTAACGTGAACGAGTAAAAGCAAAAGGAGTTCAATCATAGCCGCATGCACACTAACGTCCTGGTACAACTTTCGACAACCCCGTTTCAAGAAATACAGCTTTTCTGCAACGCGCCGTGACGATGTGGTTGCAGGGTCCTCAACTTCACTAGGATCTATATGTGCACCTGATGAGAGTGCTGAGGTTCCTTTCGTGATGTATATCGAGCTCTTAGCCTGGTGATATCTCGAGGAACGATCTTGTTCTTCAAGATGTTCATTTCCCTTACTTTGTTTGTCAGTGAAGCACCCATCATAAGCCTTGTGTGTCAGTTTGGACATGGCAACTTGTTGAAAAAAGTCTCCTTTTGCTTCAGATGTTTTACCACTGCCATGAAACACAGTATATTTCTTGTTATGTGAGCCTCCCGAATTTTCTAACTCCTCTTGTAGAATCACATCTTCCATTAGATCACCAATATGAGGGGTAGAATGTTCTAGTCGACCGTCTGTTTCAAAGCTGATGGTGTCGGGTGATTTTCCGAGTTCAGCAACAGAAAGCTGTACACCACCGCGACCCGAGCTCATGGTGCTTCTGAACATGGGCATTGGAATCACAAGCCCGTGGTTGGGAGTTAGAGGCTGAGAAGGCGTCGTGTCCTCATTCAAAATTGGCTCTGCTGAAAGTTTCAAGGTTTCATTGCCTTCACGTTTCAAGGTAGCGTCAAATATATTTTCGTTTTCTTGAGCAGAATATTTTAAGGCTTTCAGAGAGGCCTCATATTCAAGAGACAGCTCTCTCAAAATAAAGTCAGCCACACGAAGTCGAGTCAAGCTGCTTGAAATGGAAGTATTCCAGTGAGTGAGATGAAAATTCTGATTGGTAGCGATCACATCGCAACATGGATTTGCTCGTCCTGAAGATAGCCCACTGTCATCGTTGGCCCTCAATAATAATGAAATGAGGGACGTAAGGTGACTCACGACAAGCCCTGCCCAGTTAGGTGGAAGATGTCCATCGAGGTCATAATCACAAAGGTATAGACGCATGAAATTCATAAAATGTGCGTGAATCATATCGTCAACAGTTCCTCGCTTTTGCTGCGAGTCTGGCTGCGTGGAAGAGAAAGTCGTCACTTGACGCGCGGGAACCGTATTGGATTGCTGCTGAGCAACCTCTGTTCGAGTGGTAACATCAATAGCACTTGGATGAGTGGCCTGGCGAACTTTTCGATTATGCGCGAGGATACCCGGTATATCTGCTGCTAAACCACTTTCACCCAAGTTCTCTGCCAGAGTAGACAGTGTGAGAGGTGTTGAGATTACATCTGAATCTCCAGCGAGCTCACCTACATGTCCCAGTGTTAACACTTCAGGTGCCCGATGCCTATCGTCGTGGATGTCACTTCTACTCAAACCCGATACAGCCGAGCGTCGAGAACTGCGCGTCCTGTCAGATGACGTGTGAACATTTTTTCGCCAAACTTTACTGATGATGTGTAGTCTGCGCCATCTTGGCAAGTTGACAACCTCGGTTTGACTACCAGGCGGCGAATCGTAGTCCGCCGAGGTCATTTTTGAATTACTCGGGCATCTTGAAGAATAAAGGGCGTCTCAGCTGGTATACACGCGATTTTTGTGGCATGTCCTATCAAACTCAGCGCTTACGCAGTTGTGCGAACCTTCCAGCCGTGCGGACCTTCCCAGCTTCCAGAACCACGACCCTTTGAAGAAGATAGAGGGATTGCGTGCGTGTGTGGCTTTTGTACTACGAAGCTAAATATTGTCGTCAAGCAAGCAAGCAAGCAAGCACTACGAGAAAGAAATCCCTAATAAAATCGCCCTAAAATCCCCCTAAAACCCAAAATAGCTGTTTGAGCACCCTAAAACTCGGAAGGGGATTTTAGGGCCCCTAAAATCGCCCTAAAATCGCCCTAAAAATTGAGATTTTGGGACGAATTTATTTCACATATGTTGTCAGTCATAAAAGTTTGAAAATACACTTATTTTTTCTTTCGATTATTTATTTTCGTCCGTCTTCTTATCTTCTTCGATCAGGACAGGAAGGAAGCTGTCAGAGATCCGGGGCGCAGCCCCTGCGCCCTGGACCTCCACTCACCCGAACCGTCACGTCATCATGTAACATTGTGCACCTCTATGAATAATTTCTATCTTTTAGCGATTAAACCCTTGATTTGAAGTGGGATGATGTTCTGTGTCTGGCTTGAAAGCATGCATCCATCGAAGATAAAAAAGCCTGGCTGGGAGGAAAATTTTCCTTCATGGAGACCTCGTCTTGAGCTCGAGAAACGTTTTTGCAACCTGGGGCGACGTTGATTTCTTCAGTAACGACTATGCTATAGGTCGACTTTGCTGATGTCGCTCCTCGCCCCCGCCCATATCACACCCCCAGCTTGTTACGGTCCATTATCTGTGTTGGCACGGTGTAAACAAAACGTCTCGGATCGTCCCACGCCGCCGCCGCCAACAAACACTGATGATGATGTTGGGTTATATGTACGTGTCGAAATATTGAGTGGCACCACTGACGATCCATGCCTGTCGAACCTTACTGCGTGGATGTACTCGAGCATGCTTGGCCGTCTCACACAGTATTAGTCGATGATTCAAGCAGACTCCGTGTGCGTCTCGTGAGTCGGGAAAGCGGCGTGGCGTCGCGCCGCAAACCACCGAGTGGTCCCGTAACGACGCCGCACAGCGCCACTGGAAGGTTTTTGATGATACCTCGTTTTGTGGGTGCTTTCGATGCATGTTGTGACATATAGTAGTCGTCTCAGCGCTCTGTAGTAGCCGTCTTGGACATATGCATACGATGTCAACCGCAGACGGAAGTGTCGCCAGCCCCTCCTTCGGCGACGCGGGCGGCACCTCGGCGGCGCCGCCGACTTTTCGCAGAACCTTTGTGCTTCGCAAGTTGCCTTCAGATGGTATCTTTGCGTCCTGTACAGGCGTGCTTCGCGATACTTCATGTTGTTGGGGAGGCGTAATTGATCACCCGCCCCCGCCCCATTCGTCTTGGAATTGGATGTCGATGACGGCGGCACTCTCGGCGCTCTCGGTGTTCGGAGCGGCGGGAACGTCTAAATTTTAGGGCGATTTTAGGGTGATCTTAGCACCCTAAAATCGCCCTAAGATCACCCTAGATTTCTTTCTCGTAGTGAATACTTGTAATATTAATATTATTTTTCCAACAAATAAAATGAATAAAAGCACTTCATTTTATTTTTATCATATTTCTAAAAACACGTTCTGGTAATACGTACCGAGACGGGTTCGGGGAAGTGGGAGGTGGTGCTGGACGGCGTGTCCGTTCGGTACGAAGTACGAGAAGGGCGGGTTTTCGTGCGAAGGTCCGCCGACCGTCGAGAGGACTCGTGATGAGTGTTTTATGTTCATTTCGCGTGGGTGGAAATGCAATTTCAAAGTTCTTTAGTAGCTAGTACCTTCACATTATTCGCGAGAAGGTCCAGATGATTCCACCACTAACAGCGGCGGCGAGCTTGGTGCCGTCACTCGACGATAGGGTGCCATACCGGTTTTTCGTGCCTCCTGTGGACGTCACCTCGTTTTCATTCTTCGGCGCAAAGGTCGCATGACCTGCCTCCACTGCTGCTACGTACCATAGGCGAGTCATTCGCGAGGAAGAGGCGAAGTTTTGTTGACGGATTTCGATTCATTTCGAGTATCTCCGTCCGACGTGATACTTCTGATTCCTCGAACGAAATTCTGAATCGGCCCCTGCGAAGAGTTGGAAGTGCTTACTCATTAGCTTAAGCGGAATTGGAATTATTCCCATCGGGCTTTGCGAAAAAATATGCGGTGCGAATAACAGCCCTTCGAAACGTACCTGAGGAGAATCAACAGCACGACTGCTGCGAGTTGTTTCTTCAAACACGAAATGCTGGTTTATGTACTTACTGCCCCAGCCCAAACCAATTCCCCATCCAAGTCCAAGCCCGACGCCACAACCTCCTCCAACACCAAGTCCCATTACGCCGAGGTTGCCTCCTGAGAAAGTGCGAGTGTCAGTTCGGAAGGTTCACGTCGAAAGCAATCAATTCATGACAGCGTGTCAACAAGTTGGGGGACCGATCGTAAATGCGCTGCGGGCACTCACCTCCGAATCCCCACCCGACGCCGAAGCCGCAACCAACACCCACGCCTGTGTAAATAAAGACATCATCAGAAGAGGCTCGGAAGGGGGAAACAAATTAACGACTGAAGGTTCTGTGCACTCGTACCGAGACCGACGCCACGCCCTTGAATCAACCTGTTAGATCCTGACATGTGTAAAGACGGCAGGTCACTTGATAGCTTCTTTGCCTTTGGGACAACTAATTTACTGCGTCGTTGCCCCCTCCCTTCTTCGCGTGAAGTGGACAGTGGTTGACTGTGGCTCGCTTCTTCGTTCAAAGATTTTATGCGAAATTTGACGCGGCCGAGGACTCGCACCTGGATTGCACTCCAATTTTCGCAGACCTACCTGTGGGTAGTAGATGTGTTCCGATATGCGTAAGCTGGCAGAACGCTCATCGACACGCGCGGCGCGCGCGACACCATTCGCGATGGTCGCCGAAGCGACACGCGGCGTCGAGACGCGCGCGCGCAAGCGAAAGCGGGACCTCGATGCGCAGGTGGGCGTCGCCATCCCGGGCCTTCCCTTCGATGTCGCCGTCTCGCTCGTTCAAAAACACCTTCCCGATCCCGCGGACCTCGCGGTGCTTCGGGTGGTGAGCCGCGGGATGCGCGACGCGGTGGACGCGACCGGGCGGAAGATGGAGGAGTTCAAGGAAGATGATGCCGTCGAACGCGGATACCTGAGCACGCTCAAGTGTCTGCGTCGACGAGGTCGACTGTCTGACGAGCGTCTCCTGTGCGCTGCCGCTGCGAGGAATGGAGATCTCGAGGAGTTGAAAGCGATGCGCGCGGAGAATTTACCTTGGGGCGAGAGGACGTGCGCGTACGCGGCGAAGGGCGGCCACCTCGAGATGTTGAAGTGGGCGCGCGAGAACGACTGCCCGTGGGACGCGAAGACGTGCATGTACGCGGCGGAGGGCGGCCACCTTGAGATGCTCAAGTGGGCGCGCGAGAACGGCTGCCCGTGGGACTGGGGGACGTGCTCGAATGCGGCGAAGGTCGGCCACCTCGAGATGCTGAAGTGGGCGCGCGAGAACGGCTGTCCGTGGGACGAGCGGACGTGCTTGCACGCGGCGGAGCACGGCCACCTCGAGGTGCTGAAGTGGGCGCACGCAAACGGCTGCCCGTGGGACAAGTGGACGTGCGCGGCGGCGGCGTGGGGCGGCCACCTCGAGATGCTGAAGTGGGCGCGCGAGAACAGCTGCCCGTGGGACGCGAACACGTGCACGTACGCGGCGGAGGGCGGCCACCTTGAGATGCTCAAGTGGGCGCGCGCGAACGGCTGTCCGTGGGACGAGCGGACGTGCGCGCACGCGGCGGAGCACGGCCACCTCGAGGTGCTGAAGTGGGCGCACGAGAACGACTGCCCGTGGGACAAGTGGACGTGCGCGGCGGCGGCGTGGGGCGGCCACCTCGAGATGCTGACGTGGGCGCGCGCGAACGGCTGCCCGTGAAACGAGCGGACGTGCGCGCCCGCGGCGGGGTGCGGCCACCTTGAGGTGGTGAAGTGGGCGCGCGCGAACGGCTGCCCGTGGGACGAGAGGACGTGCACGTACGCGGCGAAGGGCGGCCACCTCGACGTGCTGAAGTGGGCGCGCGCCAACGGCTGCCCGTGGGACAAGGAGACGTGCGCGGGCGCCGCGTGTGACCACTTCGAGGTGCTGAAATGGGCGCGCGAGAACGGCTGCCCGTGGAACGAGGGGACGCGCGAATTCGCGGCGTCGAAGGGATACGTCGAAACCTGAGCCGCACACGCGAGAGACGGGGAGCGCACCTCGACCGAGTGAACCATGACGATAGACGAGCGAGACGAGATGAGACGAGACGAGACGAACGATGATATGAACGATGTGATGAACACGCGAGCGATGCGCGCGCTGTTTCAGTCGTTCCGACAGCCGCGCCCACGACTGCGCCGGCAAAATGTTGGCTTCGGCGACGTGATTTTCGTTCACGGCGTAAATCGTGTTCCGCGCACCGAGCGCTCAGGTATAGGGTTTAGGGTTTAGGGTTTAGGTATCGACGGAACGAGAATATTGGCGAAACTTGTGAGCGAGCTTGTGCTTCGATATAGCGATACGATCGATCGATCATCAAATGCATATTATTGTGATCGTACGACGACGACGATGATACGATGCGATGATCGACAAGCGAGGCACGGATGGATGGATACACACGCATACATACTACATATATACGTATTAATACACGCATATATTCTTTGTATTTTAGATATGCATCATGCTACGCTGGTGGATATATATGTGTAGCTAGCCAATATGCACTCCTCCTGCAGCGCAATGCATTCACGCGGTCAGCACAAAGTTGAACTTCACGTTTACGTGCGTCATGTATTATGTGTGCGTGTACACGCACATCATCACAATAATGTTTATTTATTTGTTTCGGCCTTCCTTGCTTGCTTGGCAAGTTAAGTAGGCAGTTAGCTCTCTTCGTTTTCTGTTTTATGTTTTCCTGTGCTGGACGCGAGTTTCAACTCGTGTCGTCGCTCTCTGCTTCTTTTAAGACGCAGTTCGTTTCGCCTGCTCGGTTCAAAGATACACGAAAAAGTGTGCGTCAGTTAAGCAACATGCGAGGCCGTGTCGATGACGAGTGTTCAGTGGTGAGAGCATCGCTAAGCACGTGGAGGAAGAGTACTCACCTCACGCAGATAGTCCGTACGTCGTCCTGAGGGAACGCATCAAGATCGTGAAGCACGTGACAGTACCGGCAGTAGCGCTGTAAGGGGGCATCTGCGTGCAATCGCACCTGTGCAGCTCTCTGTACAATGAAATTATGGGTACGTATGTGTTAGAATGTGACGAAGTTATTGCGCGACGTGGAGGGATGGATGCTTGTCTTTTTCTCACCTTGTGCTCTGAACAGAGTTTCAGTTTTCGCTTGCACGGTTCAGACAGATTTCTGCACGAGTACACCATACACTGCGTGACGCCTTTATCAACCCTCATTTGGCCGTTCATGGAGCCTTGCAGCTGTAAGTGACTTAGGTTTCCAAGTGCTTTAATATCATGCGTGCTACTGTTGAGAACAGAAGTTATGTCGGCACCTCCTACCGGGAGATGCTGGCCACGTGATTGGTTGCCTGGTGGAAATTGGGTCCGAAATAAGCTTTCACCGGCGTCGTATCGGTCGCCAGAGGAATACGGCAGCGTCTGGCCCAGCGTGGAATTACGAGATGGATGCGTAGCGACTGGAAAATTGTGACCGATGGCGCCGATGCCATGCTGTAAATAGGCACCAAGCAAGCCAGGTTGATGGGAGAGAGAAGTTTGGAGCAGTACCGCGGATTCGCGCGAAAACTCGTTTATGATGTCGTCGCAAAGCCGATCACACGACTGAAGAGCGCACAACTCTGAAAGTAGACGGATTGATACCGAGTGAAAGTCATCTATTCCTTTCTCCATGTTGTCGAGGCGGATGGCAGTATCCAACTTCGTACAGACACTCAGGTGTATCTTGATTGTGACGACGAAAGCAAGCACGATATTATTATTATTATGATACGTAGGATATATTATGAGCGAGCGAGGGGCGGAGCAGCGGATGAGCGACCGAGCGACGAGGGAGCATTAATAATAATAATAACAATGGACGGACGGAGGTGTTCGTCAAAATTTATAGCCTACGATATGCAAGAATCAAAGTGAGAGTCGTCCACTCATGGGCGAGGGTTCGGAGGAATGGGCCGTCTGCCCAGTTTGTGAGGAGAAGTGTCGGCTCTCTCAGGCGGATTGGCACGTGGGCACCTGCTTGATAAAAAAATGCGCATCACCTTCTCGCAAAAGAAAGTTTGCTGAGGTTGGTGAGCGGGACCGACCTGCATGTGGACCCGACGCCTCGATTTCGACGCTTTGGAGTGTACTACCTGAGACACGGAAGGTCTCTTCCCCGCCGCCATCGTCAGCTTCTCCATTGTTTATCTCACCATCCGAGCTGCGACCGCCTTCACGATTAGGTATCGCGCTTTGCGGGGAGAGATGGAGACTTCCAACGACAGGTTTGGACTCTTCTCCTGCCAGGGGTGGTGGCACTCGAAATGCAGTGCAAGTTGCTGCTCCTTCGAAAAGAGTTGATGTCATGAATTCCAGTCTGCCGCCCAAGCTGTTGAGAATTTTGGTACCTTTGCACGGTCGAAAAAGAGACAGCAACGACAAGGTGTTCATTCCCATGCCCAAAGATGGCACTCCTGTCAAAGTTGTCAGGGAAAAAGATAACCCAGTGGACTCAAGAGCTTTGCTTTGTACGTCTTTGTCGGCACCGTCAGCGAAGCTTCTAGGCGCTGAAGAGCTTGGAAATGTCCTCGGGTATCTACCAAGACAAGTGAGTACTCATCTATCACCTTTGATCGACGAAGGCTTAATTTTCCTCACGGCATGGTCGCGCTCTACGATGACAAATACTGCCTTTCATCTTGAAGGGTCGTCCACAGATGGTATGATCGAGTTATGCGCATCTCTTTGTTCACCAAAAGAAGTCCTTCGAGAAGAGCAGCACATGTTGGTAGCCTCCGCTTGGTCGGCTGCAAGTCAAGCTTCTGAGGATGCTCACGCTGGTCTTCAGGAAGTGATCCGTCGTCGATTTTGGTCGGCTGTTGGACGCATACGTTGCAGCGCTCATGCGCACCTCCTTAATACTGTCGAGGTTTGCATCCTAGAGACTTTCCATAAGTGTTCCTTACCTGCACAGCGACTCGCTTTTCGACTACTGCAAAGAAAGGCTATCTGGTTTCGCACTCCTTCGCTGCAATATTCAGAAATACCTCACATAGAAGCTGCAGTCGACGAGCTGCAAGAACGAGGCGTAGTCCTTTCTGGTGATAATCGTGAAGTAGATGAAAACATGGAAGCACGGCTATCTGCTCTCAAAAGTGACGAACTCGTTATTCTCTCTGAACGTTTGGGTTTAGATCATCGCAATACGAGGAAAAAGCTTATTGGTAAGATTCTTTCCTCCTCAAGGGACTCCAGTGATGGTGGACAACTTCTTTTTCATACTTGGTTGAGTATCTTTAACGGTCGATCATCTGGTATGGTAAGGCTTTGTCCTGTGTTGTTGCGCTCCGTACAAGTTGTCAACTACCTGACATTCCTCCGTCCCGACTGCGGTTTGCAGTCTTTCGTGCTTCAAGATGTTGGCGTCATCCGTTATCCACCTCATCGGAGTAGTTTAGAAGATGGTTCTACTCTGTTCACGTCGCGATCTGATCTGGATGCCTATTTGAGCGTAATCGCTGAGGCATCCGCTGTTGACGCCGCGTTAGATGCTGGCGACGAGAAAACAGCGCTTAAAATCTTGGACACAAATATTTTCCCTTGGGTGAACAGTTGTTCAAATGTACTAATACACTCGTTGAAACATCAAAATTTTCGAAGAAGATTTGAGCCAGACTGGATTCGTGCCAAGATGGCTACTATCGGTATTACCTTATTGGAGCGGCATGGTCGTCCTACCGATGCCGTTGCGATGCTCACGCGTCTACTATCTTGTCCAATATGTCCAGAAAGGCGAGGAACATGGTATTTACGGCTGGTAATAAACTTGAGTCATCTCGGGCGTCTAAGCGAAGCAACGCGGGCGTGTCACAGGGCACTGCAAGATCCAT
>JACLAA010004127.1_pt1 | contig 23070 bp, 21 predicted proteins | sample 8027891 | NCBI WGS metagenome assembly JACLAA01 (sample SAMN15724900, study PRJNA655200) | protist metagenome | isolation source: fluorescence activated cell sorting (FACS) single amplified genomes of... | place: Spain: Blaines Bay Microbial Observatory, Mediterranean Sea | collected 2016-01-19 | reverse complement strand
ATTACTGTCATGGTCTATTGCGGAACGAGAACGCTATAGTGCCAAAAATGAACTCGAGGAAATCAAAGCAAAAGATACTGCGTATCAGGAAGAAATTCGTCAACTTAAACAACGCTTGATTTCAGAACAGAATAAAAATGTAAATTTAACAAAAGTTCAAAATTCTTACGTAACGTTGAAGACTTTGAAGTCAATGAAAGTAATCTTGCCTGTGACTCTGACCACGCTCGAACTTGCAAGTCATCAACTAAACCGTCCCAAACTCTCTCCGTTGTATTGGGTCAAGACAGCCGCAAAAAAAGTTGGAAAAGTTTTTCATTCAAATTCGTCAGGTGCTTCCAGCCTTAAAACCACTGATAATCAATTACCTATTCCGAAAAAACCCCTTTTCGAGGTTTCGACAGCACCTTCATATGTAGGAGTTCAATCTGTGCCAGCAACCCCAACCCCTTCAACATTGCATTTAGCATATATTTGGCTATCGCTCTAAGCTTGTGAAATGGTGGGCCTTGGCCTATTGTATGATATGATAGGCTGAGCAGCCCCTTCGTTCACGTCTCCCTCTGGTGTACTATCCTTTCACTTAATGTGTAGATTGCGTAGCGTAGAAAAGAGTAAATTTTCTTTTCTACGCGTATTTTGTTTGTCTTTGTGATTATAGTTTTTTACGACATAAATTTAATAGATAAAGATATTTTAATCAAGATTTTTTATGTAAAAAGTATTTTTTTGTTTTGTGAAAGAGGCAGACATCCATTGCTTTGAAGAGGTCAAGCTATACTCGTATATGGAAGCATTAGTTTTTCTAATCTTCTCAAACACATCAAGGAGAGTTTGATCCTGGCTCAGAAGGAACGCTGGCAGCGTGCATAACACATGCAAGTCGAACGATGAAGCATTCTTCGGAATGTGGAAGAGTGGCGAACGGGTGAGGAACACGTAAGAATCTGCCCCTCGGTCGGGGACAACTCTTGGAAACGAGAGCTAATACCCGATACGCTGTGGAGTGAAAGAATTTCGCCGAGGGATGATCTTGCGTCTGATTAGCTAGTTGGTACGGTAATGGCGTACCAAGGCGACGATCAGTAGCTGGTCTGAGAGGATGGACAGCCACATTGGAACTGAGACACGGTCCAAACTCCTACGGGAGGCAGCAGTGGGGAATTTTCCGCAATGGACGAAAGTCTGACGGAGCGACGCTGCGTGAAGGATGACGGCCCGCGGGTTGTAAACTTCTTTTCTCGAAGAAGAAGCTCTGACGGTATTCGAGGAATAAGCATCGGCTAACTCCGTGCCAGCAGCCGCGGTAAGACGGAGGATGCAAGTGTTATTCGGAATGATTGGGCGTAAAGAGTCTGTAGGCTGTATAGAAAGTCTTTTGTTAAATGCCTCGGCTCAACCGAGATCAAGCAAAGGAAACTTCTATACTTGAGGGAAGTAGAGGTACAGGGAATTCCCGGTGGAGCGGTGAAATGCGTAGATATCGGGAGGAACACCAATATGGCGAAGGCACTGTACTGGGCTTTTCCTGACGCTGAGAGACGAAAGCTAAAGGAGTGATTAGGATTAGATACCCTAGTAATTTTAGCCGTAAACGATGGAAACTCACTGCCGAGCGAAATACAACGAGCGGTGGTCAAGCTAACGCGTGAAGTTTCCCGCCTGGGGATTACGCTTGCAAAAGTGAAACTCAAAGGAATTGACGGGGACCCGCACAAGCGGTGGAGTATGTGGTTTAATTCGATGCAACACGAAGAACCTTACCAGGGTTTGAAATCATTTCAAAACTCCTTGAAAAAGGAGCCTCCTTCGGGATGAAATGACAGGTGGTGCATGGCTGTCGTCAGCTCGTGTTGTGAAATGTCGAGTTAAGTCTCGTAACGAGCGCAACCCATGTCTCTTGTTGCTCACTGAGTGCTTAAGAGAGACTGCCGACCAACATCGGAGGAAGGTGTGGATGATGTCAAGTCAGCATGCCCCTTACATCCTGGGCTACACACGTACTACAATGGTAAGGACAATGAGCTGCGATCCTGCGAAGGCTAGCCAATCTCAAAAACCTTATCTCAGTTCGGATTGCACTCTGCAACTCGAGTGCATGAAGGTGGAATCGCTAGTAATCGCTGGTCAGCTATACAGCGGTGAATACGTTCCCGGGTCTTGTACACACTGCCCGTCACACCATGGAAGTCGACTCTTCCCTAAGTCGTTACTCGAACCCATTGGGACGAGGATGCCGAAGGCAGGGTTGGTGACTGGGGTGAAGTCGTAACAAGGTAGCCGTACTGGAAGGTGTGGCTGGAATACCTCCTTTTTAAAGATGAATCAAGCGCGTTTTTCGGCTCATCTTTGGCTTGCCAAAGAAAGAGCCCAAATACACCACGCGACGGGCTATTAGCTCAGGTGGTTAGAGCGCACCCCTGATAAGGGTGAGGTCTCTGGTTCAAGTCCAGAATAGCCCATGGCACGGGGGTATAGCTCAGTTGGTAGAGCGCTGCCTTTGCAAGGCAGACGTCAGCGGTTCGAGTCCGCTTACCTCCAGCCAAGCCTCTTTTAAAGTTTAAAAGCTTTGCAAGATCGAGGCCTATCATGAATTGTGAATATTTCAATACAAAAAACAAAATCAATCAATAAAGGGCATATGGTGGAGACCTAGGGACCTAGAGCCGATGAAGGGCGTGACAACCGACGATATGCCTCGGGGAGCAGGACGTATGCACTGATCCGAGGATTCCCGAATGGGGCAACCCAATGCATTCCTTCTTGAATTCATAGAGAAGAGAAAGACAACTTGGTGAACTGAAACATCTTAGTAGCCAAAGGAAAAGAAAGCAAAAGCGATTCCCAAAGTAGCGGCGAGCGGAATGGGAACAGCCTAAAAGGACTTTGACAGTAATGTAAAGACCAGGTCATGGGACCAAACAAATGGCATTGATGGAATGAGAAACGAAACAGCTGAAACCTGTACCATAGATGGTGAAAGTCCAGTCGTTGAATCACTACCAACTTCAGCCGTTTGGCTCCCGAGTAGTATGGGACACGTGAAATCCCGTATGAATTTGCGAGGACCACCTCGTAAGGCTAAATACTCCTAGGTCACCGATAGCGAATAGTACCGCGAGGGAAAGGTGAAAAGAACCCCTTTACGGGGAGTGAAATAGAACATGAAACCGTATGCTTACAATTTGTGGGAGGATGAACACATCTGACCGCATGCCTGTTGAAGAATGAGCTGGCGACTTAGAAGAAGTGGCAGGTTAAGATTTTCCATCGAAGCCAAAGCGAAAGCATGTCTGATAAGGGCTCTCGTCCCTTCTTCTAGACCCGAACCCAGGTGATCTAACCATGACCAGAATGAAGCTTTGGTGATACGAAGTGGAGGTTCGAACCGACCGATGTTGAAAAATCGACGGATGAGTTGTGGTTAGGGGTGAAATGCCAATCGAACTTGGAGCTAGCTGGTTCTCCTCGAAATGCGTTGAGGCGCAGCGGTTGATTATGGACTTCTAGGGGGTAAAGCGCTGTCTCGGTGCGGGCTGCGAAAGCGGTACCAATCTGTTGCAAACTCGGAATACCTAGAACGTTTTCAATCAGCCAGTGAGACTGCGGGGGATAAGCTCCGTAGTCAAAAGGGAAACAGCCCAGACCACCAGCTAAGGCTCCTAAATAAAAGCTAAGTGGCAAAGGAGGTGAAAGTGCAGTGACAATCAGGAGGTTTGCCTAGAAGCAGCCACCCTCTAAGGAGTGCGTAATAGCTCACTGATCAAGCGCTTTCGCGCCGAAAATGACCGGAACTAAGTTTTTTGCCGAAGCTGTGGCTACATCACAAAGATGATGTAGGGTAGAGGAGCGTTCCGCCCAGGGGGAAGCCAAGCGCGTAAGCCGCGGTGGACAGGGCGGAAGTGAGAATGTCAGCTTGAGTAACGCAAACATTGGTGAGAATCCAGTGCCCCGAAAACTCAAGGGTTCCTGCGCAAGGCTCGTCCGCGCAGGGTCAGTCAGGACCTAAGGTGAGGCCGAAAGGCGTAATTGATGGCAAGAAGGTTTATATTCCTTCACTAGTCTAGGCTTAGTCCTGAGGGACGAACAAATAACACTCGGCACAATGGCCTACCTTGGCAGGTAGGATCAACCCATCTGTGTCTGATGCTATTTTTTCCAAGAAAAGCTCATTCGACTTCGAGTCTAGACTACCTGTACCGTAAACCGACACAGGTGAGTGGGTTGAATAAACTAAGGGGAGCGAGATAACTCTCTCTAAGGAACTCGGCAAATTGGCTCTGTACCTTCGGAAGAAAGAGTGCCCCTCAGGGGGCCGCAGTGAAGAGATCCAGGCGACTGTTTACCAAAAACACAGGTCTCCGCAAAGTCGTAAGACGACGTATGGGGGCTGACACCTGCCCAGTGCCAGAAGGTTAAAGAAGTTGGTCAATCTTTGATGAAGCTAACGACTGAAGCCCTGGTGAACGGCGGCAGTAACTATAACTGTCCTAAGGTAGCGAAATTCCTTGTCGGGTAAGTTCCGACCCGCACGAAAGGTGTAACGATCTGGATACTGTCTCAGAGAGAGACTCGGTGAAATAAAATTATCTGTGAAGATGCGGATTACCTGCACACGGACAGAAAGACCCTATGAAGCTTTACTGTAACCTGGAATTGCTCTCAAGCTTATCTTGCGCAGCTTAGGTGGGAGGCTATGAACCTTTTCTTCCGGGAAGAGGGGAGCCATCAGTGAGATACCACTCTTGGTAAGCTAGAGCGCTCAGTCTTCACCGTTATCCGGTAAGACGACAGTTTCAGGCGGGCAGTTTGACTGGGGCAGTCACCTCCCAAAAGGTAATGGAGGTGTGCAAAGGTTCCCTCAGGCTGGACGGAAATCAGCCATAGAGTGTAAAAGCAAAAGGGAGCTTGACTGCGAGACTGACATGTCAAGCAGAGACGAAAGTCGGCTTTAGTGATCCGACGGTGCTGTGTGGAAAGGCCGTCGCTCAACGGATAAAAGTTACTCTAGGGATAACAGGCTAATCTCCCCCAAGAGTTCACATCGACGGGGAGGTTTGGCACCTCGATGTCGGCTCGTCGCATCCTGGAGCGGAAGTACGTTCCAAGGGTTGGGCTGTTCGCCCATAGAAAGCGGCACGCGAGCTGGGTTCAGAACGTCGTGAGACAGTTTGGTCCATATCCTGTGTAGGCGTTTAGAGCATTGAAAGGATCTCCCCTTTGTACGAGAGGACCAGGTGGGGACAGACCGCTAGTGTACCAGTTATCCCGCCAGGGGTACACGCTGGGTAGCTATGTCTGGAGTAAATAACTGCTGAAAGCATATAAGTAGGAAGTTCACCTTAAGATGAGTGCTCTTTTGTCTCAACCTTCAGCTCTTTAAACGAGTCTGACAATAGAAAGACAAGGAAGGTCACGGCAAGACGAGCCGTTTGATAGGCATGAAGTAGAAGTGCAGTAATGCATTCTGAAGCTGACATGTGCTAATAGACCGAGGGATTTGATTTTGTATACTATCTTCTAAGACTTGCTAGCACAACCTAGCAAGCAACAGAACCAACCTCAGTCGTTGGTTCTTTTTTCTTGGTGTCTTCGTCGAGGTCGAGACACAGCATCCCTTTCCGAACTGCGTGGTGAAAGGCCTTTGAGATAACGATAGGATACGGGTAGCTGTATCTGAAAACATATCGATGCCAAGAAAATTTTTAAACACAAATATTTGATATCAAAACGTTGAATCCATATACACAACTATTCTGACTTGTTCTCTTTATTTGTGAATGTCTTTTTTTCTTTCTCAATTTATTGGTGTTTTTATTCACACATATCCAAATATATCTATTACAAATTTCTTTTCTTTTGTACCGTATTGTGTCCAGTCTGTGGTATACTGTCTATTAACAGGTCTAAAACATTTTAGATTGTGTAACTCTTTATAACTATTTATTTCTTCTTTATTATGACTGCAACTTTAGAGCGCCGCGAAAACGCGACAGTATGGGGACGTTTTTGTTCATGGATTACTTCAACTGAGAACCGTCTTTACATCGGTTGGTTCGGAGTATTAATGATCCCTACTTTACTTACAGCAACTTCAGTATTCATCGTAGCATTTATTGCTGCTCCTCCTGTAGATATCGATGGTATCCGTGAGCCAGTTTCTGGATCACTTATGTACGGTAACAACATCATCTCTGGTGCTGTAATCCCTACATCAAACGCTATCGGTCTTCACTTCTACCCAATCTGGGAAGCAGCTTCTCTTGATGAGTGGCTTTACAACGGTGGTCCTTACCAGCTTATCGTATGTCACTTCTTCATCGGAATTTGTTCATACATGGGTCGTGAGTGGGAGCTTTCTTTCCGTTTAGGAATGCGTCCTTGGATCGCAGTAGCTTACTCTGCTCCAGTAGCAGCAGCAACAGCTGTATTCATCGTATACCCAATCGGTCAGGGTTCTTTCTCTGATGGAATGCCTCTTGGTATTTCTGGAACTTTCAACTTCATGATCGTATTCCAGGCTGAGCACAACATCCTTATGCACCCATTCCACATGCTTGGTGTTGCTGGTGTTTTCGGTGGTTCACTTTTCTCTGCTATGCACGGTTCACTCGTAACTTCATCTCTCATCCGTGAGACTACTGAGAACGAGTCTGCAAACGCTGGATACAAGTTCGGACAAGAAGAAGAGACTTACAACATCGTAGCTGCACACGGTTACTTCGGACGTCTTATCTTCCAATACGCTTCATTCAACAACTCACGTTCACTCCACTTCTTCCTCGCAATCTGGCCAGTAATGGGAATCTGGTTCACAGCTATGGGTATTTCAACTATGGCTTTCAACCTTAACGGATTCAACTTCAACCAGTCTGTAGTAGATTCAAACGGACGTGTAATTAACACATGGGCTGATATCGTAAACCGTGCTAACCTCGGTATGGAAGTAATGCACGAGCGTAACGCTCACAACTTCCCACTTGACCTTGCATCTGTAGAAGCTCCTTCTATCAACGCATAATCAAGTTTAGATTTCTCTTTTATTTAAAAGAGTTGTCCAACCCATCCCAGGGTAATACCCTGGGGTGGCCCTCAGTCAAACTGACAAATTATATAGAATCAGACAAACAACATTTTTGACGAATATCCTAAAGGTAAAGATGCAGACCAACAAAAAAGTTGACCCGACTAACGCCTTCCATTGACTAAAAAGCCTTTAATTATAAAAAAAAGAATCTTTGAATTATTTAAGTGTAAAACTCGTGTAAGTACTTGGCATTCGAAATTGATTTTGCCGTTTTGTATTCCTCTGTTTTAACGGGTGTCATCTTAGATGATGCGTATCACTATACACTCAATGCTCAAATGGAAAGCTGCGTCGCTTTGGTCCATTGTCGCAGTAGAAGATGTGAACCGAGGTATTTCTTCCTCGGTTCATATTTTGATTGGCTGAAGATCCTCTTTATGATACAAAAGAGTTAAGTGCTCCAACTACAAATACTAAAAGAATCCAAAGTGCAGATCCTGATAATACAAGACCTTTTTGTGCTGCCCATCCATTTTGTTACCAAACACCAAAGTAAAGTAAAAACATAATACTAAACGAAAGAAACTTTGCAAATTTTTCTGCATGTTCATATTTTTGAAAATAACCAAGCCGAAAAAAGAATCGAGTGACTGGATCTCCAAAAATACGTTGCTGAGGTAGAAAAAAAATCACACTTAAAATGAGTATGAGTACCCGTACAATAGGATAATGAGCAAATGTCCCTATACCTATCACTGTATACGACACTGGTGGAATAAAATAGATAATCCATAATAGCATGCACAATAAAGAACAGATTTCAACTACATAGACGTAAAAGCGTACAGATATACGAGAAGGCTTTAATTGTCGTGGTATTGGTTGATTCCAAGTTTTGTAGTTCAGACGATAACAAAAACGACGGTAAAGATAACCAGTTCCAATATAAAGAACATTTGGGAGAGCAGCCAAAGGTTTAAAGATCCATTTTTGACTTTCTCGTAAGCACCACAAAATCATTGTATAGATTAAATGAGGTTTCCAACAGGCAAACGCTAAAAAACAAAAAACACCTAAGAATAGTTTTGGCTCTCTCAGGATCTGAAGATCATAAAAAGAAAAGATATCCATAAAAGGTGAGGGAATAAAATCAATACAGTAGACTCTTTCGGGTTATAAGCAAAGCCCCGCAGGCATATCACTGTATCATTGGGGTGTGTGAATGGGGAAAGGAAAGATTCCTCTCCCCGTACAAAACCTGTGTACTGTACCGTTCTACATTTAAATAGTTGGGTCCATCTACACGTCGGTTATGTTATACAGACAGAAATTTGGGTACTTATTTATCCAAATTTACCAGAAGTTGATGCAATTACAAAGGCTGCGTATGTAAGAACGAATCCCACAGAGAAGTGTGTAAGTCCTACAAGACGTGCTTGTACAATTGAAAGTGCTACTGGTTTATCGTTCCACTTTACAAAGTTTGCAAGTGGTGTACGTTCGTGTGCCCATACAAGTGTTTCAATAAGCTCTTGCCAATATCCACGCCATGAAATAAGGAACATGAATCCTGTTGCATAAATAAGGTGTCCGAAAAGGAACATCCATGCCCATACCGAAAGACTGTTCATCCCAAACGGGTTATACCCGTTAATAAGTTGTGATGAGTTAAGCCAAAGGTAATCACGAAGCCATCCCATAATGTATGTTGATGATTCGTTAAATTGAGCAGAGTTTCCTTGCCAAAGAGCAAGGTGCTTCCAGTGGAAGTAGAATACTGTCCATGAAACTGTGTTAAGTTCCCAGAATACTGCAAGGTAGAAAGCATCCCATGCTGAAATATCACATGTTCCACCACGACCTGGACCATCACAAGGGAAACTGTATCCGAAATCCTTCTTATCTGGCATGAGCTTTGATCCACGAGCATCAAGTGCACCTTTTACAAGAATAAGAGTTGTTGTGTGAAGTCCAAGAGCAATCGCATGGTGCACAAGGAAATCTCCAGGTCCAATTGGAAGGAAAAGAGAGTTACTTGAACTATTGATTGCCTCAAGCCATCCTGGAAGCCAAATTGATTGACTTGCTACATTTGCTGGGTTTCCTTGTGAAGCAAGAAGAACATCAAATCCATAGATTGATTTTCCTTGTGCTGCTTGAATGTATTGTGCAAATACTGGTTCAATAAGGATTTGCTTTTCTGGTGTTCCAAATGCTTGCATTACGTCATTGTGTACGTAAAGACCAAGTGTGTGGAAACCAAGGAAAAGAGATACCCAACTAAGGTGTGAAATAATTGCTTCTTTATGCTCAAGCATACGTGCAAGCACATTTCCTTCATTTTGCTCTGGATCGTAGTCACGAATAAAGAAGATTGCTCCGTGTGCAAACGCTCCACACATAATGAATCCAGCAATGTACTGGTGGTGTGCATAAAGTGCAGCTTGTGTTGTAAAGTCTTGTGCAAGGAATGCATACGCTGGAAGTGAGTATGTGTGTTGTGCTACAAGAGATGTAATTACTCCAACAGAAGCAAGTGCAAGTCCAAGTTGGAAGTGAAGTGAGTTGTTCACAGTGTCAAAAAGACCTTTGTGTCCTGACCCAAGTCCTCCAGCTGGTGGTGTATGCGCTTCAAGAATTTCACGCATACTGTGTCCAATACCAAAGTTTGTACGGTATTGGTGTCCAGCAAGAATAAAAACTACAGCAATTGCGAGGTGGTGGTGTGCCATATCTGTTAACCAGAGACTCTCAGTCTGTGGGTGGAAACCACCTAAGAATGTAAGAATCGCTGTACCAGCTCCTTCAGATGTTCCAAAGATGTGGTTTGCTGTGTCAGGGTTTTGTGCATACACTGCCCATTGCCCAGTAAAGAATGGGGCAAGACCTGCTGGGTGTGGTAATGTTGTAAGGAAGTTATCCCAACGTACATGTTGTCCACGTGATTCTGGAATTGCTACGTGCACAAGGTGTCCAGTCCAAGCAAGTGAACTTACACCAAAAAGTCCAGAAAGGTGGTGGTTTAAACGTGATTCTGCATTCTTAAACCATGAAAGTGCGGGTGCAAATGTTGGTTGAAGGTGTAACCATCCTGCGAAAAGGAAAAGTCCAGCTACAAAAAGAAGGAAAAGAGATCCGTTGTAAAGATCACCGTTTGTGCGCATACCGATTGTGTACCACCATTGGTATACACCTGAATATGCAATATTTACTGGAGCACTTGCTCCACCACGTGTAAAAGCTTCCACTGCTGGTTGTCCAAAGTGTGGATCCCAGATTGTGTGTGCAATTGGACGTACGTGGAGTGGGTCTTCTCCCCACTTTTCAAAGTTACCTTGCCATGCAACGTGGAAAAGGTTTCCAGATGTCCATAAGAAGATAATTGCAAGTTGTCCAAAGTGTGAAGCGAAGATCTTTTGGTAAAGCTTCTCTTCTGTCATACCATCATGCGTCTCGAAATCGTGAGCTGTCGCGATTCCAAACCAAAGACGACGCGTTGTTGGATCTTGTGCTAATCCTTGACTAAATTTAGGGAATTTAGTTGCCATAAGTCATGTCCTCCGCGGGTTATCCGACTGCAATAATTCGCGCTAAGAAGAATGACCATGTTGTTGCAATTCCACCTAAAAGGTAGTGAGCAACACCAACGGCACGTCCTTGTGTAATACTTAAAGCGCGTGGTTGAATAGCAGGCGCAACTTTAAGTTTGTTGTGCGCCCATACGATTGATTCAATAAGCTCTTGCCAGTATCCGCGTCCTGAGAATAAGAACATAAGGCTAAATGCCCAGATAAAGTGGGCTCCTAAGAAGATGAGTCCATATGCAGAGAGTGCTGATCCGTATGATTGGATAACTTGAGAAGATTGAGCCCAAAGGAAATCACGAAGCCAACCATTAATAGTATTGGCACTTTGTGCGAAGTTTCCACCGGTAATGTGTGAAACACCATTATCCGTTACACTTCCCCAAACATCTGATTGCATCTTCCAACTAAAGTGGAAAATAACAATTGAAATACTGTTGTACATCCAGAAAAGTCCAAGGAAAACGTGGTCCCAAGCAGATACTTGACATGTTCCACCACGACCTGGTCCATCACAAGGGAAACGGAATCCAAGGTTTGCCTTATCTGGGATAAGACGTGAACTACGTGCAAAAAGTACACCCTTAAGAAGGATAAGTACTGTTACGTGGATTGTAAATGCGTGAATATGGTGCACCATGAAATCAGATGTTCCAAGTGAAATTGGCATCATCGCAATTTTTCCACCAACAGCAACAATATCACCACCCCAACTTGCACTTGTACTTGCACCAGCTGTTGGTGCAGTAAGTTCTGGTGCAAGAGCGTGTGTATTCTGCACAAATTGTGCGAAAATTGGCTGGAGTTGGATAGCTGTATCAGAGAACATATCCTGTGGTCGACCAAGCGCACTCATTGTATCGTTGTGAATGTAAAGTCCAAAGCTGTGGAAACCAAGGAAAATACATACCCAGTTAAGGTGCGAAATCATCGCATCACGGTGACGGAGTACACGGTCAAGAAGGTTATTGTAGTTGTTTGTTGGGTCGTAATCACGAACCATGAAAATTGCAGCGTGTGCTGCAGCTCCACAAATACAGAATCCTCCAATCCACATGTGGTGTGTGAAAAGTGAAAGCTGTGTTCCGTAATCTGTTGCAAGGTACGGGTACGGCGGCATTGCATACATGTGGTGCGCTACAATAATCGAAAGTGATCCGAAAAGTGCAAGGTTAATCGCAAGCTGTGCATGCCATGATGTTGTAAGAATTTCGTAAAGCCCTTTGTGTCCTTCACCAGTGAATGGACCTTTGTGTGCTTCAAGAATTTCTTTCATACTGTGTCCAATACCCCAGTTTGTGCGGTACATGTGTCCAGCAATGATAAAAAGAACACCAATTGCAAGGTGGTGGTGTGCAGTATCTGAAAGCCAAAGACCTCCTGTTACTGGGTTAAGTCCACCTCGGAATGTAAGGAAATCTGAGTATTCTGTCCAGTTAAATGTCCAGAATGGTGCAAGACCTTGTGAAAAACTTGGGTAAAGCTCAGCCATAAGGTTACGGTTAAGCATAAACTCATGTGGAAGTGGGATCTCTTTTGGATCTACTCCAGCATCAAGAAGTGTGTTTACAGGTAATGCAATGTGAATCTGGTGTCCAGACCATGAAAGACTTCCAAGACCAAGGAGTCCAGCAAGGTGGTGGTTCATCATTGATTCTACATTTTGGAACCATTCAAGCTTTGGTGCAGCTTTGTGGTAGTGCCACCATCCAGCAAAGAACATAAGTCCTGCCATAATAAGTGCACCAATAGCTGTACTATAAAGTTGAAGTTCACTTGTAATTCCACTTCCACGCCAGAGTTGGAAGAATCCCGAAGTAATTTGTACTCCTTGGAATCCACCCCCAACGTCTCCGTTAAGAATTTCTTGACCTACAATTGGCCAAACAACTTGAGCACTTGGTTTAATGTGTGTTGGATCACTTAACCAAGCTTCATAGTTTGAAAAACGTGCTCCATGGAAGTACATTCCACTAAGCCAAATAAAGATTACACCAAGTTGACCAAAGTGCGCACTGAAAACCTTGCGTGAAATATCTTCAAGGTCTGTTGTGTGGCTATCAAAATCGTGTGCATCAGCATGGAGATCCCATACCCATGTTGTTGTCGAAGGACCTTTTGCAAGTGTTCGTGAGAAGTGTCCGGGTTTCCCCCATTTCTCAAACGAAGTTGGTACTGGATCACGATCGACTACAATCTTGACTGCCTTTACCTCGCGTTCTGGTGGGCTAATTGTCATTAAAGTTTCCTCGTTAGTTCATAAATTACTTTTTGGTATACACAGGAAGCTATGTTACCAAGTAATGAGTGCAATACATGTGAAAAGTACAATTCAAAATATGAACCTATTCCCCATATAAAAGCAAGCCTACTTCAATAGGACATTTCAAAAATGTCAAAATGCAATGCAATGGTATAAAGTATGGTACTTTAATTATGCCTCGAAGATCGTATTCTGTCACTGCCAAAGGGACAAATTGACATTTATCAGTTTTTTAGACTATCTCTGTTTCATGCATGAGGGAATGCGAGCCATTGTATCCGAAAAGAATAAGGTTGCCAAACATATGAAAATAAGGCATCATAAGCTTTATAGAATAAAGGGACTGTAGTTCAATTGGTTAGAGCGCCGCCCTGTCACGGCGGAGGTTGCGGGTTCGAGTCCCGTCAGTCCCGAACGCAGAAAAAAAAACACTACAAATAGCGTGAAGCTTTTGCTTTTTTTTCCTATAATAATAATGTCGCCTCTATACCTTATTTTCTGGTAAATACTTCTTAAGGAGGAAACACATGGCTACATCTCTTTTACCATCAATTTTTGTCCCTCTTGTAGGATTAGTTTTCCCTGCTGTGACAATGGCAGCACTTTTTCTTTACATTGAAAAAGAAGAAATTAACTAATCATAGGATAAAAATTTCAGATTTGTTTCTATGGAAAATTCTATGTGTCTAGCCATATGAAACAAACTATATCTAAAAAAAGACTAAATGCTCTTTTTTTAGAGCCAATCTTTAACATAGGCAAAATCAAAGGCATTCAAAGAAAAGTTTTGACAGTGCACTTTGATACCTCGTGCACACCGCATCGAGTATTGCCTTCATTAACCTCATTATTGCGGAGTCACATATATGAATCTTGAATTAATTGGTCAACTTGTAAGCGTTGCTCTTATTGTTGGAGCAGGTCCAATTATTGTAGCAGCAGTTTATGCACGTGGTGGGAACCTTTAAGGCGTTCACCTTGTAAAAACTGCTTGTTTATGCCGACAACACTATAGACTCTGTTTATATAGATAAAGTTGGTAAAGACAATCTTTTATATATTCTTGCTAGTTCGATTGACCTAGCAAAGATGTAAGCTAACCCATTTTAACAAGTATGCCTTTATCTGATACACAAGTTTTTGTTGCTCTTTTTGTTGCCCTTATTACAGGTATTCTTTCAGTACGCCTTGGAGCTCAACTCTATAAGTAAATTGAAAACCAATAAGTGGAGTATCATCCTTACCAACATGGTTCCCATGCATGGTGAGGGAATACCCAACCATTATCACTTACAAGAAAAAAATCTAATTGTTTAAACTGAGTACATTTGCTACTCTAGTATATAGAATATATCGGAGTGTAGCGCAGTTTGGTAGCGTACGTCGTTTGGGACGATGTGGTCGCAGGTTCGAATCCTGTCACTCCGAACCATCGTAAAAGTAAAACTTGCTCAAAATAGAGTTGTAAAGTCTTATGCGTCCTTAGTTCAGTTGGTAGAACGCAGGTCTCCAAAACCTGATGTCGTAGGTTCGAGTCCTACAGGGCGTGAAACAGTAAAGTACCATGTCTATATGATATACGTGAGAGCAAAGTCTTGTCTCGAACACTACATCTTGCTACACTGGGAGTGGAGGGATGACTGAGTGGCCGAAAGTACTTCATTGCTAATGAAGCGTACGAGTAATCGTACCAGGGGTTCGAATCCCCTTCTCTCCGTGAATCGTTGGAATAGAAACAAAAGTCGATTTCTTTCATAGGGTATCTTGACTCAAAGGCTATGTTTTCAGTATGCTATTAAGTATATATGAATAGTGCATTTCGTGGCTCTCATGCGCAGTGTGAGTCTGCAAATACATATTTATTAAGGGAGTCCGTTAAAATACCTCCTATAAATCGACATATTCATTGAGTACACGGTTTATCTCTGTACATTGAATATTGCTACCCGTATATCTTCGTCCAGTGAAAACGAAGATTCCAACTAAAAAACTTATGACTCGAGTAAAACGTGGGACAGTTGCCCGAAAACGCCGAAACAAAATTTTAGATCTTAACCGTGGATTCCGAGGATCACATTCAACATTATTCCGTACTGCAAACCAACGTAGCTTAAAAGCACTTTCATCATCATATAGTGATCGACGAAAGAAAAAACGCCAATACCGCCGTCTTTGGATTCGACGTATTAATGCAGGGTCGCGTCCCGCAGGTTTTTCGTATAGTCGTTTTATGCATGCGTTAAAAACAAACCGTGTACTTTTAAACCGTAAAATGCTTTCACAACTTGTGATTTTACATCCAACAAGTTTTAATGCGCTTACAGAAAATGTAAAATAGACGTGAGACACGTTTTGTGTCTAGACAAACATGCCAGTTTAAGGGAAAGGATGTAACAAGGACTTGCATCTCTACCTTATTTTTGGTATGTTAAAGAACATGGAGAGGTGTCAGAGTGGTTTAATGTATTGGTCTTGAAAACCAATGTAGCGCAAGTTACCGTGGGTTCAAATCCCACTCTCTCCGAAAATAAAAAGGAAATAATAGCATTTCTGAGAAATAAAAAAAAATCATTGCTAATACTAGGTTTGCATTTTGATTTGTTGCTCTCTTTTAGATATAATAAGACTGCTAGTTCATCCCTTACTTTGATCTGATTGGAGATTTTCTCATGCCTCAACTTTTCATTCTTGGACGATTACCGGAAGCGTACGCTCCATTTGACCCGCTCGTGGATGTACTCCCGATTATTCCCGTTCTTTTCTTACTTCTTGCTTTTGTTTGGCAAGCTTCCGTAAGTTTCCGTTAATTACCAAAAGCAACACGCTCAACGTGTTCTTTTATTTACCTCGCTCATTGGAGAAAGTAAAACAGTATGCTTACGTTAAAAATTCTTGTTTACACAGTAGTTATCTTCTTCATCTCACTTTTTGTGTTCGGGTTTCTTTCTAATGACCCAGGACGTAACCCAAGTTCAAAAGATTTCGAATAACTTACTTATCATGCATTAGGCCCAACAAACCTTTGCAAAACTCATGTACTGATGCATGAAGGAACAAATGTGCTACTGGGTAGAGCTTAAATGCCATATTTGGTAAAAAGTTTCGAATCTAATGTTATTCACTAGACGTTTATGTCTATGTTTCTCACGTCTACCAGCTCAAAATGGTAGTATCCACACAAGTATCCATTCAGACGTAGAGATACGTTTTTTGATCCTGGATCTCTTGTTTTTGTTAGGAGGATACCATGAAGGATCTTACAATTTATCTTTCAACCGCACCTGTACTTGCTACACTTTGGTTTAGCTTCCTTGCTGGTCTTTTGATTGAATTAAACCGTTTTTTCCCAGACGCGCTTACATTCCCATTATTTTAATAGATAATTGCTGAATGTTTTCACTCGGGTAATGCCTTGAGTGTGTTGTATCGTTTGGGTTTTTTGCATAGTCATTTTATGGCTATGCAACCTTGATTATAAAAATCAAAAGAGTTGTGTCTTTTATTCTCTTTAAACTAGACTTGACATTCATGCTAGAACCTTGTAATGTACTATATAGAAAACGCCGGGATAGCTCAGTCGGTAGAGCAGAGGACTGAAAATCCTTGTGTCACCAGTTCAAATCTGGTTCCTGGCAAACTTCCATATTGAACCATTCACAAACTGCTTGTCAGTATACTAGAACATAAGTACAATAGATTATAGCAGCAAGATCATTTTCACTTGCTAAACACATTTATACGAGTAGATTTAAAGATTATGGATTCGTGTTCTTCATAAAGAAAAAAATTATGTCACCGCAAACTCAAACAATGACTCAGTCTGGATTCAAGGCTGGAGTTAAGGATTACCGTTTAACGTACTACACTCCTGATTACCAGGTACAAGCAACTGATGTTCTCGCAGCATTCCGTATGACACCACAACCAGGTGTACCATGTGAAGAGTGTGGAGCAGCTGTAGCAGCTGAGTCATCAACTGGTACATGGACAACTGTATGGACTGATGGTCTTACTCAGCTTGACCGTTACAAGGGTCGTTGTTACGATATCGAGCCAGTTCCTGGTGAAGATAACCAGTACATCGCGTACATTGCTTACCCAATCGACTTATTTGAGGAAGGGTCAGTAACTAACCTTTTCACATCTATTGTAGGTAACGTATTCGGATTCAAGGCACTTCGTGCACTTCGTTTAGAAGATTTACGTATTCCTGTAGCTTACTGTAAGACTTTCGTTGGAGCTCCTCACGGAATCCAGGTTGAGCGTGATAAGTTAAACAAGTACGGACGTGGTCTCCTTGGATGTACTATTAAGCCTAAGCTTGGACTTTCTGCTAAGAACTACGGTCGTGCAGTATACGAGTGTCTTCGTGGTGGTCTTGACTTCACGAAGGATGATGAGAACGTAAACTCTCAGCCATTCATGCGTTGGCGTGACCGTTTCCTTTTCGTAGCTGAGGCTATCTACAAGGCTCAAGCTGAGACTGGTGAGATTAAGGGACACTACCTTAACGTAACTGCTGGAACATCTGAAGAGATGATCAAGCGTGCAGTTTGTGCGAAGGAATTAGGACTTCCTATTATTATGCACGACTACATTACTGGTGGTTTCACTGCAAACACTTCACTTGCTATTTACTGTCGTGATCACGGACTTCTCCTCCACATTCACCGTGCAATGCACGCAGTAATTGACCGTCAGCGTAACCACGGAATCCACTTCCGTGTACTTGCTAAGGCTCTCCGTATGTCTGGAGGTGACCACCTTCACTCAGGAACTGTAGTAGGTAAGCTTGAAGGTGAGCGTAACGTAACACTTGGTTTCGTTGACCTTATGCGTGACCCAATCGTTGAGAAGGACCGTGACCGTGGAGTTTACTTCACTCAGAACTGGGGTTCTCTTCCTGGAGTAATGCCAGTAGCTTCTGGTGGTATTCACGTATGGCACATGCCAGCTCTCGTAGAGATTTTTGGTGATGATGCTTGTTTACAGTTCGGTGGTGGAACTCTTGGACACCCATGGGGTAACGCACCAGGTGCATCTGCTAACCGTGTAGCTCTTGAGGCTTGTACTCAGGCTCGTAACGAAGGTCGTGACCTCGCTCGTGAGGGTGGAGATGTTATCCGTGCAGCTTGTAAGTGGTCTCCTGAGCTTGCAGCAGCATGTGAAGTATGGAAAGAGATTAAGTTCGAATTCGATACTGTAGATACTCTCTAATCAGTAATCTTTTATATAAGAAATTTTCTTATATATGAGTTTTTGGCTTGAACCCACGTTTCTACGTGGGTTCAAGATCATGCCTATATTAGGCAGACGTTCGCCATACTTCACGGTATGGCGGACCATCCATACTATATATTACCGAGGTATCATATCATGGTTGAAACACTTCTTTCTGGAATTGTTCTTGGACTCATGCCGGTTACGCTTTCGGGGCTTTTTGTAACAGCTTACCTTCAGTACCGTCGTGGAGATCAATTAAATCTTTAAGATTTGATTTATTCGCTTCAGGTCGGCATTCCATACGCCACGTGCGGGGCGAATCACACGTGAGCCAGTTTCTGGATCACTTATGATAGGTTGTTTTTCAACCTATAAACGGAACGCCCCAGTCCACTGGCTGACAAACATACTTCATGGTTACTGAAGTGGCACACTCTTTGTTGCCTTAAAGCGTCATATAACTTTATAGATATAGATATTTAATTGTATTTTTAAGAAAAATGAATGAACCCACGTCGATCGTGAGTTCAAGAGCATCCTCATGCGCTATGGCATGAGATGCATCGAAAGGTACTCAATTAGAAGTTCATCTCTGAAAGTTGTACTTTCTCAAATTGCTTCTTCTTAAGAACAAGGAAAACTTGTGCAATAAGAACAAAACCAAGGAAAATAATAAGCCCTTGAAGACGAGCTGGGTTTTGAAGAACAATTTCTGTCTCTCCTTGCCCAAAACCACCTACATTTGGATTATTTGTTAATGGCTGATCAGCTGATACAGTTTGTCCAGAAGCTACAAGAATGTCTGGACCTGCTGGAATAGCTGTTGTTACTTTATCACCAGTTGCTGATGTAATAATAACATCTGTACCTTTATCCGTTGTGTTAATAGCGCTTACAGTTCCAGCTACAGGTGCATTGTATACTGTGTTGTTACTCTTTGTTCCGTCTGGATATACTTGCCCACGACCACGGTTTCCACCAAGGTAAATTGGGTATGTAAGGTAGTTTACATCTTTTGATTTTGCAGGATCTGGTGCGAGAATAGGGAATACCATTTCACTATACTTTTTACCAGGAACTGGCCCAACAATAAGAATATTTTTCTTATCTTCACTATACGGCTGGAAATAAAGTTTTCCAACTTTTTCTTGAAGTTCTGAAGACATACGCTCAGGTGGGGCAATTTGGAACCCTTCTGGAAGGATAAGTACAGCACCAACGTTTAATGGACCTTTCTTACCGTTTCCAAGAACTTGTTTCACTTGTTGGTCATATGGAATTTTTACTACAGCTTCAAAGACTGAATCTGGAAGTACAGCTTGAGGTACTTCAATGTCCACTGGCTTTTGTGCAAGGTGACAGTTAGCACATACGATACGACCTGTTGCTTCGCGTGGGTTTTCATACCCGTTTTGCGCGTAAACTGGATAAGCATTTGCTGATCCTGTGAATGTAAGCATGCATGCTGCTGCTACAGTCACAAAAAAGTTTTTGTTATTCATAGTAAACTCTAATGAAAAGATAATCTGAAATTTCCTTTTTTCTCTCTACTGGGGCAGAAGGACTCGAACCTCCGAATAACGGAGCCAAAAACCGTCGCCTTACCACTTGGCTATGCCCCAAACTACAGTATATTATGACGGGAGCGGACAAAAAAGTCAACGCATTCCTCAGAGATACGGGCATTCTCGTTCGTGCCCGTATTCAAACGGTGTTTTATTCTTTTAAAAAAAGACTTTACCAACTTGATTTACGTACACCAGGAAGTAAACATTGGTGTGCCATTTCACGTAAAACGTGTCGTGAAAGACCAAAATCACGGTAGTACCCTTTCGGTCGACCAGTCTGAGCACAACGGTTATGTAATCGAACAGGGGCACTATTACGAGGTAATGTTTGGAACTGACGGTGAATTGTTACCACTTCACGGATTGAGCCTGCATTACGGAGATCTTGCTTAAATTGTGCACGTTTCTGTGCATATTTTTGTACAAGACGTTGGCGTTTTGTTTCACGCGCAATCATTGATTTTTTTGCCATATATCAAGAAATATTTAAAATTTAAAGGAGAGTTTGCCGAACACAAATGCATTGGCACATTGCGTATATCTATATACATAGAATTCTTTACAGGTACTTTAACATATTTTTTGCTATGCGTCATCCTTTTCTTTTCGATGTTTATGGAATTATATCTGTACATTATGAGTGTATTGTATTGCTGTTGTTTCCAGTTTATTTCACTACCCTTCATCGTGATGGGCTTAGGCAACGCGTATTTAAGGATGCAAATAAATGCATCCTTAAATGTTTAGCCAAAACACAGGTCATAAAGACCTGGCTTCTGTTGGCGAAACAATCTCTTACTTAGCTGTTTCAAGGAACATTGCTGTGTAAGCAGTAATTGCTTCTTTTAACATTTCTTCAGCTTCTGGTGACATTTTCTTTGTTTCAAGAACTTCACTACTGAATTGTGGCTTGTTTGTCTTCATGTACTCACGAAGTCCATCAAGGAACGGACGCACTTGCTCTACCGCAAGTGTATCAAGGTATCCCTTTGTTCCTGTGTAAATTGTTACAACTTGCATATCTACTGAAAGTGGTGCTGATTGTGATTGCTTAAGAAGCTCACGTAAACGTACTCCACGTGCAAGTTGGTTTTGTGTTGCTTGATCAAGGTCAGATGCAAACTGTGAGAACGCTTCGAGCTCAGCGAACTGAGCAAGCTCTAATTTGAGTGTTCCTGCTACTTGCTTCATTGCCTTAATTTGTGCTGCTGAACCTACACGTGATACTGAAATACCTACGTTAATTGCTGGACGAATTCCAGCGTTAAAAAGGTCAGCTGAAAGGAATACCTGCCCATCAGTAATTGAAATTACGTTTGTTGGAATGTATGCAGATACATCACCACCTTGCGTTTCAATAATTGGAAGAGCTGTCATACTTCCTTCTCCTAATGCTTCATTAAGCTTCGCTGCACGCTCAAGAAGACGTGAGTGAAGGTAGAATACATCTCCAGGGTATGCCTCACGTCCTGGAGGACGCTTAAGAAGAAGTGACATCTGACGGTAGGCTTGTGCTTGCTTTGAAAGATCATCATAGATGATGAGTGTTGCACGGTTTGTGTACATAAAGTACTCCGCAAGGGATGCACCTGTGTATGGTGAAAGGTATTGAAGTGCTGCTGGAGCATTTGCGTTCTCAGCTACAATAATTGTGTAATCCATTGCACCAGCATTTGTTAATGTTGTTACAATTTGAGCTACTGATGACGCTTTTTGTCCAATTGCTACATATACACAAATACAATCTCCACCTTTTTGGTTAATAATTGTATCTGTCGCTACAGCTGTTTTACCAGTTTGACGATCACCAATAATTAACTCACGTTGTCCACGTCCAATTGGGATCATTGCATCAATCGATACAAGTCCAGTTTGAAGTGGTTCATATACAGATTTACGAGCAATAATTCCTGGAGCTGGTGATTCAATTAAACGTGTATCGTTTGATTCAATTTCACCTTTACCATCTACTGGACGCGCTAAACCATCTACAACACGTCCTAAGAATTTCTCTCCTACAGGTACTTGTGCAATTTTACCAGTGGCTTTAACTGCATCACCTTCTTGGATAGAAAGACCATCACCCATAAGTACGGCACCTACGTTATCTGACTCAAGGTTTAATGCAACACCAATTGTTCCATCTTTGAATTCAAGTAACTCACCAGCCATTACTTTCTCTAATCCATAGATTCGAGCAATTCCATCTCCAACTTGAAGTACAGTTCCAACATTTACAACTTGTGCTTCTTGTGTGTATTGCTCAATCTGTTCACGAATAACGCTACTAATTTCATCTGGGCGAATTTTTACCATTTGATCCTCGGTTCGATTCAATCTTTGGGATTAACTTTTCACAAATTGGTAAGCATAACGCGAGTATTCTCGTCGTTTCAAGCTAACCGCATAGGGGGAAGGTATGTTCAAACATTTTAAACCTTCAAGAGTATTATGTCTTTTCACACAAAGTACATTTCGTTGCCTTCATGCACCATCGTATGAGTAAGATACTCCTATAAAAAAACACTCGATGTAGACGCATTAAAGCGAACTATTCATAAGTGCAATTTTTGCATCAATATACTTACGGTGGAGTTTATCATTCATACGTGAACGAATTCCTTCAATTGCTTTTTCAAAAGCAACACTAATAAGTTGTTGACGGAAAGTGTTTACCACTTTCTCTTCTTCAAGGCGAACTGTTTCCTCTTTAAGATCATCAAAACGTTGGTGAAGTTCTTCATAACGCTTTGTTTCTTCAAGACGGAGAGCTTCCATTGTTTTCTGTCCTTCGCTTTGAATCTCTTTTACTTTTTCAGCAGCAAGAGCAAGTTCCGATTTTGCAGCATCAAGTTCTAATTGTGCTTGCTTGAATCGATCATCTGCACTACGGAGACTGTTAAGAATTTTCTCTCGTCGAGTGTCTAAGATAGATGTTAATGTATCTTTTCCAAGCGAAAAAACGAGTGGGAGTACAACAGCGAGGTTGAGAATGTTAGTTTCAAGAAGATTCGTATTAAATCCGAACCCTTCTGCAAGTGATACCATTCGTGTGAAACCTCCAGGTAATTTGGCATTTTATATTGTTTGACTATTAAACTCTATGCCAAATATGGCACTGAGATCCCGAACCCTACAAGGGATAGGTAAGCTCTATGGTCTAATTGCCAATAGAATTGAGACACATAGACACGTGCACAACAGCTTTGCAGCTTCTTTGGTTTCGCAAAGAAGGGTGGTGTTGAACTAGTAATGTGAGTCAAAGTTTTTCTGCCCGAGCCTTCATTAAGAAAGATATCGGGCAGAAAAAAACATTTCTTTTGGAATTTCAGGAATTGAAATTAAGAAACGAATGGGTTTGCAAACATTAATGCTAATGCAACTACAAGACCGTAAATTGTTAAG
>JACLAA010007799.1_pt1 | contig 23090 bp, 22 predicted proteins | sample 8027891 | NCBI WGS metagenome assembly JACLAA01 (sample SAMN15724900, study PRJNA655200) | protist metagenome | isolation source: fluorescence activated cell sorting (FACS) single amplified genomes of... | place: Spain: Blaines Bay Microbial Observatory, Mediterranean Sea | collected 2016-01-19 | reverse complement strand
TAATATACAAAAATTGTACCAGGTAGCATAATACCTACGTAATATCGTGTTGTAAATACAAGAGATATCTCATAAAGAGAATTATCTTTGAAAGAAACGAGACGGGTACGTAAGCCCTGCTCCTATTCCATGCCGAGTTTTTTCTTTGCTTTCGCGATTATGCTTCTTCGTCGATCCTTCGCGCTCGTTTGCTTCTCTTTCGATCTCGACGCTTGCAACGCTTTTTTCACGCCTCTTTCGCCCGCCTCTCTCGCTTTCTTCGCCATCTCCTCGCGTTTTGCTTTCATCTCCAACCGCTCGCGTTTCCCCGGTTTGCCTTTTTTCTTCGCTACTACTACTTTCGCAGGCTCTTCTTCTTTACTATTCTTCTCATCGTCCTTTCCTTTTTTCTCCGTCTTTGTCTTCTTCTTCTTCTTTGTCGTCTTCTCTTTCCCGCTATCGCTCAAAGGCGCTTTCTTTTCGCCCCCGTCACCGCTATTACTCGTATCTTTAATTCTCATTCCCGCTTTCTGTCTTCGAATTGACTGCATCTGCCTCCGACCGACTTTCTCCTTCGTCTTCTTTTTCGTTTTATTCCGCGCCTCCTTCTCCTCCTCTTCATCCTCGTCTGCGTTTCCGTCTTCGTTCGCTTCCTTCCTCCTCTCTCTCTCCTCTTCCTCTCTCGCCTCCTCTTCTTCTCTCCTCTTCCGTTTCATACGTATTCTCGCTAACCGTTCTGAATGCGTTTCCGTTTCCTCCTCTTTTGTCCCGAACGTGCGTTTGCTCGACGCCGGTATGAAATACACGTTGTCTTTTTTCCTCTCGTCTTCGAGTGGTAACGAAGCCACTCGTTTCTCATGTCTCTTTGACCGCTCGTGTTCTCGTTTCGCTTTCTCGGACAAGACGAGACCGTGTCTTTCGCAGACGGTGCATTTCAACGCCACGAATGACGATGACTTCCTTTTGAGCTTCTCTTTTTCCGTCTCTTTGTCTTCTTCTGACTCGTCCTTGTCGTCCTTCTCGTCGTCCGAATGCATCCTCCTCCCGGCGGCGTTGGTGTCGTCTGATTCTGATTCCGAGGATGAATCCAAATCAACCATCCCGCCGATGCTTTCCATGCTTCCATCGCTATCGCTATCGTCATCTGAAGAACTGCTTTTATTCTCTTCTCCTTTGGGTCTCAACCCGTCGCCGTAGAGGTAGTTCCAGTCGCGTCTTTTAAACATCTTTCTTCTGTTATTTAATGAAGAGAAAGAGTTGACCGCTGTAGGGAAAATCAAATCTCCTCAGATGTGAACGCGCGCGCGTACGTGTTGCGCTTACGTGTGACGGAATAAAATGCTTTCAGCGAGAGCTTCGATACGTTTTGGAGGGGAACGCGAGGCTTTATTTGTTTTGTCGTCTAGGAGCGGGAGGAGCTCGTCGTCATCGTCAACAACATCATCGTCGTTCTGCTTCTCTGCGCGGGGAAAAGAATCGGATTGGATAAAGAGAAGAAGAAGAAGAAGAAGAAGAAGCGTCGACGGAGGAAAAGGAAAAGGAGGAAAAGGAGCGACAGTTGCGAGTGGTGCTTTAACATCGATGGTATCATCGATGGACCCGACGACGCAGAGCTTTATGATGACACACGCGGTCGTTCGAGATGTCGTGGCAACTGTGCTCACCATATCTGGGTCGTTGCTTTGGGTGAAACTGTTCGACGAACTCGCGAGAAGAGAGATTTTAGAGGCGAAACTCTCGCGCAAACTCGTCCACGTCACATCCGGGACATTTTTTGCAATGACGTGGTGTTTATTCGGCGACCAGTGGTATTCGAAGGCGTTTGCGACTCTGGTGCCGAGTTTACAGGCGTTTAGGTTGTTCGCCATCGGGAGCGGGTTGATCGAGAATAAAAACGCGGTGCGAGCGGTGAGTCGAGGAGGCGGGAAAGAGGAGTTGTTATACGGGCCGTTTTATTACACGATTGTTTTGATGGTGACGACATTACTGTTTTGGAGAGAATCGCCGGTTGGGTTTTTAGTCGTGTCGCTCATGTGCGGCGGCGACGGCGTCGCGGATATCGTCGGCAGACGGTTGGGGAAAACCGGTAAAAAATGGCCGAAACCGTTCGACGAGCGTAAATCCTTCGCCGGGAGCGCGGCGATGGTTATCACTGGATTTCTATTCACGGTCTCTTTAACCCATCTGTTCGGTGTGATGGGTTTTTTCCCGAACAATCGCGTTTTTGGCGGTCCGGACGATATAGGATACTACGCAGTTATCTTGCTCGCCTGCCTCTCTTGCGCCGTCGTCGAAGCGTTGCCGGCGAGTAAAGTCGACGATAACATTAGCGTCGCCGCCGTAGCTGCCTTGTTAGGATCGTTAGCCTTCTTATGATGATATTATGAGAGAGCGAAATAGATAAGAGATGCTTTTATAATGTGTACGTAGTAATAATAATACATCCGTCTTTGTGTTGTTTCGCATATTTCTAAATCGCTTATTTTTGTGTTTGTAACGAACTCTTCTTCACTTCAAAAACGCGTCAAAATCATCATGCGCGACGACGACGAGAAAGACGACGTAAGCGATGCGAAACTAAAATCAAAGAAGAACAAAATGTTACTCCATCGCGTCGGTTCCGGTTTACTTGACGTCGCGACGACCACGAGCGGTTTAACCGCCTCGGCTGTTTCCACGCTCGTTCCAAATCCCGGCGGTGCCATCGACGTGCTCGTCGTTGAAAATCGCTCGACGAAGTCGTTGCGGTGCACGCCATTTTTCGTTCGATTCGGAAACGCGAAATCATTCTTCAGCAAGAAACTTTTGAGCGCAGATGCGACGTACGTGAGTTTCCACGTGAACGGTAAAGCGTTCGAACAGTTTCGGATGAAATTGAGCCGAAACGGCACGTGCCAGTTCGCGCACGAAAACTGCGCACAGGATGCCTTGTTTTTCGACGGGTGGGACGAGACGACGAAAACGGTCGAGACGACGGCATCGACATCGATGGTGAAAACGAGAATGGACGGCGAGAATGCAAACGCGAACGGGAATTACGGTAGTTTATTAAACGAGACGGAAAGCATCGCGATCGAGGAAGCCGAAGAGGCTGGGAGAAGCTCCGAGGACGACGAAGAAGAGGACGGAGAAGAAGAGGAAGCGCCAAAGGCGCCTTTAACTTCTTCGGAAGCCACGACGACGAAGACAACAACGACAACAACGGCGAATGCGGCGTCTTCTGGAAAATACACGAGAGCAAAGAAGTGGCTGAAAACGAAAGTTGGAGGATTGAGCGGGAATCATAGTAGTGGAGGTAGTAAACATAGTAATAGCGCTGATAAGAATAATAATAACAACAACAACAACAACGGGAAGGAGAAGAAGGAGGCGAAAGCGGCGAAACCTCCTCGAAAACGGAGGAACACCCGCTTGACATCGGAGGAACTTAAGATGCTAGATTTAAAGCCAGGGTTAAATACGGTCACGTATTCGTACAAATCGAGAGTTTTCGGGACGCAAACTTTAGAATGTAACTTGTTTTTGTGGGACTCCGGGGATAAAGTGGTCGTTTCAGATATCGACGGAACCATAACAAAGTCAGACGTTCTCGGACACATTTATACAATGGTTGGAAAAGATTACGCGCATCCAGGCATCGCTTCTTTGTATCGGAAGATTGTACGCAACGGGTATAAAATTCTCTTCGTGACCAGTCGGGCGATTAGTCAAAGCAACTCCACGAGAGCGTATTTGCGAACGTTAACGCAAAACGGCGAGACGTTGCCGATCGGGCCAGTCATGTGCGCACCAGATCCAATATCCACCGCGTTATACCGCGAAGTTGTGGCGCGAAAACCAGAAGTGTTTAAAATCCGATGCCTCACTCGAGTGCGTCGCTTATTCGACGTGGACATCAACAAAACTCGAATGTTTGCCGGTTTCGGCAATCGCTCCTCCGACGCGCTCGCCTATAAAACGTGCGGCATAGAGCTGGATAAAATATATACCATCGATCCAAAATCGCGCTTACGAAGCGAAAAAACCGGCGAAACGTTCGAAATTCAACACTTGATGGACAAAGTCGACCAAGCGTTCCCACGGATTGAAGGTCGAATTCAAAACGACAACGAGGAAGAAGAAGAAGTAGAAGTCGCCGCGCGATGGCGAATAACCGCAGAAGATAAAGAACGCAAAAAAGGTGAAGAAAGTCGCGTGAAATGTTTGTTCACGGTCGAAGAGAAGAGTCAAGCCGTGCATTGCTCGCTCTTTATCGAGTAAACGAAGAGGAGAGGAGAAGCGCGTGATAGGTATCGTTCGCCGCAGAAAAAGCGGCAAACGAAATGTTCAAAGTTCATGAAAATCAACAGAAAAAATATATACAACACAGAAACATACTAGTATACAGTAAACACATGTGTGTCTATTTCGGCGAACACGTCGATGGCGGTCCATTGACGCCGATCACTCCTCCCTCGGTGACTACTTTTTTCCGATTCCGATTTCAATTCTTCTACAACTTTCTGAATAAACATTTTCAGTAGGCTCGCACGTCGATGGCGGTCCGTCATTGCTGTCCTCACAATCAAACGTTATCTTGAAGCAGTCTGCGTCATCAAACATATCCGTCGTGACCGCGCCCTCCGGAAGCACCCAGTTACTTATATCGTGGTCGAAAGACGACGCCCCGTTGAACATATCTTTTAAATCTGTGACTTGCGTGACGTCCCACGCGCCTATGTTTTGGTTAAAAGCAGCTGCGTTTTCAAACATCGAATACATGTTGATAGTCGATCGCGTATCCCATTCGCTTAAATCTTGATTAAATGTCGTCTTATCCTTGAATGCGTTCTGCATGTATAGTATTCCTGAAGTGTTCCATTGCGAAATAGGTACGCCTGAGCCACCACATGCTGTTGTTGCACATTTGCACTTTCCATCGCTCGATTCAACGAAACATTGAGTGAGTGCCTCGCTGAATTGAACGTTTGTATCAAAAGGTTTGGCGTAACATTCGCTCGGCGGTCCATTAGAACCACCAGGACAAACGAGTATCGAAGCTAAAGTCGTTTGACCAAACATAGCAATTGTATTCGTGTCTGATCTTACAATCCATTTCCGAATGCCCGCGTCCCGAAAGTTAGTTGCGCAGAAGAACATATATGACATATCTGTTACCGAGCTAATATCCCAATTCCAATTCGAGATTTCTTGATTGAATGGCGAAGATGCCCAACCGCAACTAGCTTGTTTGTAACCTCCAAACATCAAGCGCATATTTCGCACATTGCTTATATTCCAATTCGCAATAGATGGGTTGTTGAAACCTGCCCTTAAGGTAAGGCCTTCACTCGAGAACATTCCAAGCATGGAAGTCACAGCGCCAGTATTCCATGTTGATAAATTACCGTTGAACTTCATAGCCGTATTAGCGTGAATATTTCCGTTAAACATTCTCTCAAAATTTTTAACTTTGCTCACATCCCATCCCGCGATGCTCGCATTAAACTTACAAGCATTTTGAAACATATTAGACATATCGGTAACGCTTCCAGTATTCCAGTATTCGAGAGACTGGTTAAATGCACCACAACCTTTAAACATAGATTTCATATCCGTCACCGAGCTCGTGTCCCACTTCGAGATATTTGCGGTGAAACTTCCTTTACCGTCAAACAGACTGATCATCTCCGTAACTTCAGATACGTCCCAGTCATTCATAGAACTTTTATCGGTGATATATCCGCAAGGAGAATCGTATGTACATTCACACTCGCCGGCTGCGCTTTTTGCAAAACATTCCTTAAGTGCTACTCGGAGTAACTCGTTCGCACCTAGTGCATTCGGCGGCGGCGGCGGCGGAGAAAACGGCGGCGGCGACGGCGGTATTGTATATGGCGGCGGCGCTACATACGGCGGCGGCGGAGATGGCGGCGGCGGAGATGGCGGCGGACTCGGAGGAATATCACAATTCCTTCCACTCCAATGCTCCACACACACGCAAAAAAAGTGCGTGCCATTATGTTGTAACCTGTCTCCTCCAGGGGCCATACATTTCGGTGGCATCAAATCGATATCGTTCAACATCAACACATTCGTGTGTAATTTCATCACGTCTGCTCGCACGTGCACTTCGCCTCCGTCGTTTTGTACGCCAACCGTTCCATTCTGAAACCTCACGATTGGCCAACCGTTTGCATCGACATCGTTCGCACCGAGCGATCCGAACGCTATTGCAAAAAACAACAGACACCAGAGGGACATTCTTTCTTATTTAAAGAATAGGGTGATCTCTCTTTCTCTGTGTACGCGATCTTCTGCGAAATGAACGCGCGGGTTAGAAAAAAAACGCGCAGCACACGAATGAATACCACAAAACGCGCGACTCCTCCGCTGTACCGACGAGAGAGGGTACTTTAGACGCGCGAGAGAGATCCCTTCTTATGGCGAATACAATTGTTCTTTTTTTAATTATGCACGAACCCCCTTGATGCACAATTAAATGCGGAAAAAAATCGCCAGCACAGAAGAGAAAAAACAAACAAAAAAGAAAAAACAAAACGCTGCCACTTTGCGCGATGACGACATCCTCTGCTGCTCGTGATGCCGTCAATACATCCGAAGGAACATCCACCTCCCCCTCGTTGCCGTCTTTATGTCTCTCTTTGCTCTACCCGAACGCACCGGTACGCGTCGAACTTTCCGTTTTGAACGAGGAGGACTTTGAGGACGACGGGGAAAAAAATACGCGAAGAAGAGGAGAGAAATCGACGACGACGACGACGACGAAGGTTTCCTCCTCCTCCTCCTTCGACGATCAGTTCGCGCTCGGCTTGTTGACGTTCGCCTCGACCGCGGCGGATGCGTTTCGCGCGATCGTCGATCGTGGTGGCGGGAAGAAGGAAAAGAAGAAGAAGAAGAAGACAAAGAAGAGAGAAGAACAACTTCGGTTGGTGGCGGTGCGTGTATTCGTCCGAGAAGAGGAAGAAGAAGAACATCCTCCGAACACGAGGACGAAAGGCGGCGGCGGCGTTCTTCGCCGAGGCGCGCGAACGTGGCACCATCCCGGGGAAAAGCTTCCTCCGACGTCCTCTTCGTCTTTCTTCTCTTTCGTCGACGACGACGATATAGACGGCATCCGCCGCGGCCAGAAGATTCGTCGTTCGCTCACCCCTTTACCTCTCTCGCAAAGAAGAACGAGATCTCCTCCTCCTCCTTCTCCTCCTTCACTCGACGCGTCGTTCTCCGTGTGGAGACTCTCCGACGATAAAGATCTCAACGAAATACACGATGAATACGAGGACGAGTTTCGCGAAGAGAAGAGACACGTGAAAAGAAAACAGTCGTTCACGCCGAGTTTCGTCAAAGAGAGGAAGGCGGACGACGACTCCTGAAGTCTTCGACGGAGCGCGCCGCGCGAAGAAGAGATCGGAATACAACAGTCAAAAGTCGTGCAACGCCGACGGGAAATCACGATAGTATTCATTCCAATAGTAGCAGCGCGCGAACAGAGACTCGGAAAATCATCCGAACGTGCGAAAGACGCCGTTCAAAGGTGCAAAGAGCGCAGAAAGAGCGTTTTACGGGAGAGAGAGAGACTGCCACGTCTCGCAATAAAGTTTCCTCATTAGTAAACACACACTTCTTCTGAACAATACACACACATAAACACACACAAACACGCGAGACTAAGATGAACTTAACGCGTCGATTATCCGCGGCGAAAGACGCGTTCAACGAGAACGACGTCGCGGCGTCTCGAGCGGCGCACGAATCCAAAGCGAATGCGTCGACTGTTACACCGCGCGCGAGAAATTCGACTCCCGGGAACACCACCAACAACACGAACGATGGTGAGATCAAATACGACGCGGAGGAAGCGCACGCCGGCGCGGGAGGAAAATACGTGAAAAGTTTAGTCTTTGGGGGTCTGGATGGGATCATCACGACGTTTGCAGTCGTCGCGGCGAGTAAAGGTGGGAGTTTGAGCACGGAGATTGTCTTGCTGATGGGCTTTGCCAATCTCTTCGCGGACGGTTTGTCCATGGGATTCGGGGATTTCTTATCGAGTAAAGCGGAGCACGAATACGCGACGACGGAGAAAAAACGGGAGAAGTGGGAGTTTGATAACTTTCCGGAAGGCGAGAAGCGAGAGATGGTGGAGATTTACATGCAAAGAGGGATGAAAGAGGAAGACGCGACGATAATCATCGAGACGATGTCAAAGTACGAAGACATATTCGTGGACGTGATGATGGTGGAGGAGTTAGGGTTGATGCCTCCGGAGGAAGAGTCGAGTTTTATGAATGGGTTGGTAACTTTTGTAGCGTTTTCTTTGTTTGGTTTCGTGCCTTTGATGCCGTATTTGATCGGAAGGTTGGCAAAGAGCGGGTCAGAAGACGCGTTGTTCGTGAGCGCGTGCGCTCTGACCGCGTTTACGCTATTTTCGTTAGGGGCAGCGAAGGCGAAGTTTACAAATCAAGCGCAAGTAAAGAGTGGTTTCTTTATGTTAATGAACGGTGGCTTAGCAGCGATTTGCGCGTATTTAGTCAGTTGGGGGATTTCTGAGGGGTTAGGCGTTAAAAGCCCATAAAATAAAAGTTGTTATTAATTTGTATCAAAAAGCATTATAAGAAGTTTCTCTCCTTATCTATCTATCTATCTATCTATCTATCTATCTATCTACGCTCGCGAATATTAGTAGTTTGCCGCTACGGTTTGTTGCTGTTGCTGTTGCTGTTTCTTCAAAATAAAGTTGCCTATGTTTTCGTTTGCACCGCAGTTCGATTTCACGAATCGAAAGAATGCCATCTTGGCGCTCGCGTCGCTCGGAGATATGTCGTAACACGCGCAAATATTGGTCAACGCTACTATACCCACATCTTCATTTTTCGTCGATAAATAATGCGACGGGTGATTCGCCAACGCATCCAACATGCCTTTCAGCGCGATTTTCGGTTGCGCTTTGAGAACGAGTAACGCGCATTCGCAAATCTTTTTCGCGCACGCAGCGGCATCGTCGACGCCTTCACCCCCTTGCAACAACAAACGAAGCGCATTTTCGTATTCACCCGAAGCCGTCGATAACAAAACCCTGTTCATCAACATTGCATCCCTACCTATACTCGCTTCATCGATTGTTTCCAACATAGCGTGCGCCTTCCCGACGTCTCCGGAGGCGACGAGTATCCTCAGCGCCGTCGACCTCGCCGCGTGTTCCGTTCGCGCGTCGCCCTCCACACCGTTCGTCGCGCAAATTCGTCCGCATACGCTCAACGCGGCTCTATATTCGTTTCTTTTCGCGCGCGCGTTCACAATCGCAAACAATACCTCGTTCCGCCTTTGTTTCCATATACTCGTTGAAGCAGAAGCAGAAGCAGAAGAATTTCCCAATTGCACCTCGCACTTCCTCGCCAACCGCGTCAGCTTCTCCACCATCCCGAGCTCCTCCTCCTCCTCCAACAACAAAATCATGTAAAACTCTAACTTAAACGGCATCTCCCGGCCAAACGCGTCCACCGGTCCCAACATTTCCGCGCATCGTCTCGCTTTCTTTTTCCCGTCGAAATCTTCTTTCATCAATCTTTCCAAGTACTCCCCAGCCTTTTCCGCATCTTCGCGCTCTTTCAACGCGGCGAGATTATCATCATCGTCATCAATAAAGTCTCCTCCTTTTACTGCTAACGGTGGGAGTGGACGGGAGGATTCCACGCAGCGTTCGAACGCTCGTTTCAACGCTTCTTCCTCCATGTGATTTTTGCTCTAAAATAACGAACTTTTTTCTTCATTCTTTCTTTTGTTTTGCTTGGAAAAATAAAAACCCTAAATAATTGTTTTTTTGTTTGATCTCAAGACACAGGAGAAAGGAGGAGGTGGAGGAGGTTCTCTGCCAAATCTGCACTATTATTATACACGCACAAAGAAGTAAAAGAATATGTTTGCCATCCAAGCGTCTTCCAACGCGGTTTCCACCGCGCGCCCGACATTCACGAAATCCGTGAGAACGGCGAAAGCGTCCGTGTCGAACGCTTTACCGTTCGCACCGTTGAGGTATGGGGTAGATTTCGTAGCGTAGATTTCATTTTTTTGGATTACGTCAGAGCGTCCCGTTTTCTCTCTCATATCTCGTTGTGTTGTTGTCTTTGAAAAGGAGGAAAAAATGGCAATCGCGCGCGCTAAACGTTTTGTGGTGGGAATATCCAATCGGGGAAGGCGAATAGTGTCGTCGAATCGTGCGCACGCGGATATGTTTTCGTCGTAAATGTTCCGATATTCCTCGAAATCTGTTCGCGAGTGGTAGCTTCTGCGTCGTTTTCGGAAACGCGGGGGGATGTGTGATTTTTGATTCTCGGGGAAAAGAGATGATGATAGAACGTCACCATCGAGAGGCCTCGATCCTCTTTGCCTCGATTGTGATTCGTTTTCTCTTTTTACTCCTCCGAGGATATCCTCCGATCATCGGGAAACTGACTGACCGTCTGAATTTTTCTTCGTTACTCTTACACCAACAACAGCATCAAATCCACCAAGTCGTCTCGCTCCTTGGTCATCTCCAACTCGGTCACCAAAAAGCCGGACTTGTCCGACCCGGTGTTGAGAGCCAAGCTCGCGAAGGGTATGGGCCACAACTACTACGGTGAACCGGCGTGGCCGAACGATTTGTTGTACATTTTCCCGGTTGTTATCTTGGGTACCATCGCGTTGTCCATCTCCTTGGCGGTTATGGAACCGACGGCGTTGGGCGAGCCGGCAGATCCGTTCGCCACGCCGTTGGAAATCTTGCCGGAGTGGTACTTTTTCCCGACTTTCAACGCGTTGAGAGTCATCCCGAACAAATTGTTGGGCGTTTTGTCCATGGCTGCCGTCCCGGTTGGCTTGATCACCGTTCCGTTTTTGGAATCTATCAACAAGTTCCAAAACCCGTTCAGAAGACCGGTCGCGACCACCGTCTTTTTGATCGGTACCTTCTACGCGATTTGGATGGGTATCGGCGCCACCATGCCGATCGACAAGGCCATCTCCCTCGGCGTCTTCTAAATTTGTGAATACTACTGCAAAAGAAATATTTTATCATTAGATTAGAAGAAAGCACAGAAAGAAAGAGAGAGAGAGAAAGAAAGAGAAGAACATCGGAGATGAGGAGAAAGAAGAATGGAGAGAAGAAGAAAACTAAATAGGTTGCTCGAGAGAGAGTCTATGCGAGACTTTTAGCAACCGACCAGCGCACAGAACGAAAAAGAACATACATAGAGTGTACCGCTTCCTCGTCGTCGACGACGACGAGAGAGGCGTTTTTCAAACCGTATAGCTTGTAATAAACCAAAATAACACATCGTAAAGAGTTAATTTATACCACCGATCATCATCCATAGTAGTATCGTTTCGCTTCGCCTCGAACTCGTCGTACGTAGAAAAGTCAAATTTTGTATCTCTTCTCTCCACACTTTGAAAACCGCACAACAGACATACCATGTGCCTCTTCTCCTCCTGCTGCGCGACTGAGGACGACATCGACGAAACCGATTGCGGCGAGTGTTCCCAACAGTGCGAATTTATCGAAGAAATCGCGCACTTTTGTTCCTCTTCCGTTTCTTCTTCTTCTTCCTCTTTGCGAGAGACGTCGTACGTTTTTTTCTCTCTAAACTGTCAACTCCTGCGAGGCGTCTGTCGAGGCCAGGGCGGAAGGCCATCGTACCTTCTCTTACGCGCGGCGTGCTTGGCGAATCGATTGGCATCGATCGAGGAATTCGTGGACGCGATCGCCTTGCAAGAGTGTTTCGATGAAGAGAGCACTTCGCTTTTGATCAGAAAGCTCTCCGCGTATTTTCCTCACGTGATTCGAGGAAAAGCGAAGAGCGGGTTGGTGATTTTGAGCAAACTTCCGGTGAGACACAGCGTTTTCCACGAATTTAAAACGTCCTCAGGAGGCGAGAGATTGTTTTTTAACAAAGGCGTGCTCGGAGTCGCGCTGAGCGATCCGGACGAGGACACGACCGTGTGCATGTTTAACGCGCATCTTCAGTCTGACTTCTGGCGCGAGTCGAGGGAAACCCGAGAGGAGCAAGCGAAGGAAATGAAGACGTTCGTTCAGAAATCGATACACTCGCGAGTATTCGTTGGATCAGCATCGAGCGATGTTATTGATGCGGCGGTGGTATGTGGTGACTTGAATTGCATCGCAGGGAGCGCAGAGTATGAGAAAATAATGGAAGTGCTCGGCGGCGAAAAACAAACGTTTCGCGATACGCTTCCGATCGGGGACGACGACGACGAGTCTTTACAGACGTTTCCAGAGTGCATGTATTCTCTAAAAAAAGGGAGATACGTCGTCGTGGATGAAACGACGAAGAAGAAAAGATTGGACTATATTTTCGAGATCAGCGAAGAAGGAGAGGTGAAGATGTCGAGGAGAAGAAAAACCAAAGCTCGGGTCGTTCGCGCGCTTCGGGACGATAACAACGTCCCGTTATCGGATCATCGCGGCATCATAGCCGCTATCGAACGCGTGTATAATTAATTGACTGAAATGTATTACAGAGCAAATAATTATCGTTTTATGGTATGTTACATAAAGAATGTTTTGTTTTTTCAACCTCTCTCTTCCTGGACAGTTTCGATTTCTCTCGGGCTCGTCGGCGCGAGATTTGAATCGGGAGATGTTCTCAACTCCTTTTCGCGATTCTCATACCCGATCGAAATCGACCCGTCCATGGTATTGCTAATATTGTTGTTATTTGAATTATTGTCCGTTGCTCCTCCTGATCTGGACGCGCCGCTCGAATTAAGCATCTTATCTCTCGCGCTCGCAGAGTTTGAGAGTCTCGAGCGCGAAGAAGATCGCGACAGAGTATTCAGTTTGTCTGCGCCGATATTGGCGGTAACGTTCGCGATATTCCCAGGACTATTCGGCGACGACTTCTGCATTTCTTGCTTCTTCGGCGTATCGATTGGACTGAAATAGTCCTGATCGTCCACTGCGGCGGGAGCTTTCGGTTTGCTGCTTTCACCTCTAGTATTAGTATTATGATTTGATGATGTGCGTCCTCTATTAATATTAGTGCCACTTCTTGTTGTTGCTGTTGTTGCCGTGTCTGCTGTTGTTGCTGCTGCTGCTACTACTACTGCTGCTGCTGGTGTGCGCGATGGTGCGCTATTTCTGTCATCCTTACTTTTCTTTTTCGACGACGACGAAGATTTTCTGCTTTTCCTTTGCTCCGGCGACCGTGGCGCGACTTCGACCCAATCCCCGGGCGCGTCTCTTCTCCCGTTTATGAATCGCGAATCGAGAACCGAGCCTGAAGCCGCGTGCATGTGTATAAAGCGCTCATTTTTCAGGAGTTCGCCGCATAAATCTTGCACCGACGTGTCATTGTTCATGTGCATCGTCGTCGTCGTCGTCGTGTCACTACTGCTTGAGCGCTCGAGAAGATTTCGTTTCTGTTGTTCTTCCTCCGTGGCTGGCGCGACGCCGGAAAAGAGCGCGCCAAACACGTTGCTCAAAGAGTCTTGCAGAGATGATGGATCTGGATCTGTACTGGTCGCTGTTGTTGCCGCGAGCGTCTTCTGTTTCTTATTCTCCTTCCCACTCTTACTCTTCAAGCTCTTCCTCTCCTTCTCCAACGCGCTCGAAATCTTTCCGCTCGTCGCTCTCAAAACGTCCGCCTTCCCTCTCACCACGTCCCGTTCTCTCTCTAAAAGCGTCACCATGATGTACCGATCAATCTCACTGTTCAAATCCACGTCATCTCTCTTCATCGCGGACGACGAGGAATGAGTCGTCGCAAAATTTGCACACTCAAAACTACTCTCGCCTGCGTCTCTCCTCAAAACGCTCAGCGACTTTGGCGGCGGCACGCCTAAATACTGCGGCATACTCCCAGACGGATTCATCGAGCTGTGCTGATGTTGCGCTCGCGCCAACGACGGTGCCGGTGACGTGCTACTTGCCCGCGACGTCGACGCATCTCTTTTCTTTTTTTTCCCTTTCTGTTGTTGTTTCGTGTTTTTGGGCGCGACTGCGTTTCGCGCGTTTACCGAATGTTGTCTCTCGTACTCCTCCTCGCGTATGATCTGATCCGCGCTCGATAACGTAAAAACGTTCGCATTCGTCATCGGTTCGTTCCAACGAGGCATTTTGACGTCGTCCTCTGCATCGTTTTTTCTCGTAGAATTTTTCCTCGCCTCCTCCTCCCGAGCGAAACCACCGATTTTGATGGCTTCTTGTCCTTTCGAGCCACCACTCGTGTTTTTTTTGGTCTCTTCGACACCAAAATTTTCGGATGATTTTCGATCGCTCGTACTCGTGGTGGTGTTTGGGACGACGTACATCGCCGGGTGTTTCGACGACGTGCACCCCATGATGCTGTTGATTTCTCCGTATCAAACGATGATGGTGATCGCGTCGGCCATGACTTGCTTCTGTTTCTTCTTAAGCTTCTTCTTCTTTAACTTCTTCTCTCTGATGATGATGAAAACGATGATGATATTGTCTTTGTAACCGCTTTCCCGGAAACGCCACCCCAAAAATTAATATTCTCTCTCCCTCGCCTTTCTTTTACGCTCTTCCGACGACCAAAACGAGAGGAAAGAAGCGCAGATCAGAGACGACGCGAACGCTACTCCACCGCGTTCTTCTGCGTCTTCTTCTTCGTCGTCGTCTGAAGAGAGAGAGAAAGAGAGAGAACTGGGTCTGATGAGATTTTTGTGGATGCGTGTTTTTGTGATGATGTCGAAGAGTCACAAAACAACAAACGAGAGAGAGAGAGAGAAAAAAAGGCAAACAAAAAAGAGAAAAAAAAAGCAGATGGAAACGCTCGCCTCAAAAGCCACACGAACAGACAACTGGTGAAAGAGTTCATCTCAGTTTTTGAGAAGTTTTTGCACTTTTTTCCTTCTCTGCGTTTGATGTGAATGTTGTTTGGGAAAAACAGGCGTCTCTCGGTGTGCGCTTTGTGTTGGCAGGAAACAGTTAAATACACACAACTACAACACACACGCGCGCGTGGTATATATATATATACATTCTCACGCGATGGAGACCAACGAAAACGCGAAGAAGACACACAGAGACGACGAGGAAGATAGTAAAGAAGACTTTAGAGAAAAAGCGGGAGTATATGCATCATCATCAGCAGCACAACAACAACAACAACAACAGAATCAAGAGCGAACGTTTACTCACGTGTTCGACTTAGCGGACAAGTACGCGCAGACGCGAATAGCGCACGAAGAAAAGACAAGAGAGGCGATGATGTCGATCGCGCGGGCGAGATATTCGCTCGGCGCGGTAGGATGGGAAGCGGTGGCGAACGACGTGGAAGCAAAGAAAACATCGGCGAAGTGCTGCGTCGCAAAAGTGACTTCTTCTTCGAGTGATGATGACGACGAGCGCGACGCGTTTCGAGCGGTGTTCATCACGGACGACGACGACGAGGAGGAAAAAAAGGAGGGAGAAGAAGAAGATGAGCAAACGACGAAAAGGAGTAATAATAAAAGTTTTGGAAGAAGAAGAAGAAGACAGAAAGCGGTATACCAGGCGAGAGCGGTGATTGAAAAGTTTCGCGAGTTGACGAAAGCGTCCGCGGAGGTGCTCTCGCTGAAAAGCGCTTTGGGAAGGGAAGTGGAGAGGTACGAGAGACAGTATTTAACAGCAGCAGCAGCAGCAGCAACAGCGCGGTAGAAGTAAGAATATAATACGGGTGATGGGCAATAATAGATTTATTTTTTTAAGCAACTAATATTACAAACGCGTCGTGTTTTCTATTTAACGTCGTCGTCAACATCATCACTTCTTTCCAGAGTCGACGACGACTTCCTCCCTTTCCTCGTTACTTACTTTCCTGTCGGTATAATCGCAACCATCTCCCATGATTTTACTCAAATCTTTAGACGTACCCCCACCTCTGATCATTGAACTCGCGATGCCGATGACGAACAACACCGGCATCAACACGCCCAACGCCCACGCCGGTAAATCGATATCAAACGCGTCCAATATCATATCCAAACCGACGAAAATTAACGTTAAACCGACGGAATATTTCACGTCTGGAAATAAATTCACCGCGTTCCCGACGACTGGATAACACGTTCTCACAAACACCGCCGCCGTGATGTCCCCCATAATCGCCGCTCGCAATCGGTAATGGTCCAACTCGTAAATCGTCGCCACGCCGTCGATGCAAAAGATAATATCGCACAACTCGATGACGAGGAGACAAACCAACGCGGGCGTCACCATACATCTTCTCGCAGACGAAACGACCCCTCCCTTTTCATCCTCCACCAACTCGTCTCCCCCCGTGACCCACAAGGCGCTTCCGTGGTACTTCCTCGTGACCCACCCGAAGGAGTGACACGTTCTTCTCACGTACGCGGTGACTCCTTGCGCTTGCTCGTCTATGCTATCCTCGTCCTCGTCCTCGTCCTCGTCCTCGTCTTCTTCCATCATCGTCTGGTACCCTTGGTACGCTAAATATAAACCAATAACGATAAACGCCGGCCAAAACTTGGACAACATCCCTCTTAACACCAAAAACAACGCCAACCGTACGCCAATCATAATCGGTACACCCAACAGTAAAATACTCGGTCGTCTCGAGTTTGGCACTTTCAAACTCTCGAAGATTTGGTGAAACACGACGATGTTATCTAAACTCAAAACGGTCTCTAATATCACCGCTTCGCCGTAATACGGTAATATCGACCAATCGTCTCTCAACGACTCAAAGACGCCTAAGAGGACAATAAAAACTAAAGAACCCACCATGGCTTGCAACGGTTGTCGACGAACCCAGTCGTTGTATTTCGCTAAAACACCTGGGTCGATCGGGCCGCCCGGCACGTTCCACTGGTCTCTTCTTGCCTCCTTCTTGCCTAACGATCCTCCTTTTTGTTGAGAAGGATCGTTGTTCGCATTCGCATTCGCGCCGTACCGAGACGTCGCAGACATGTCTAAAATCTAATCTCTCTTTCTCTCTCTCTCTTTCTCTCTGCAAATGATCCGCGCGCGCGTTGTAAAACTTCGTCCTACTTAAATCTGGCAAATTGTTCTCTCTCTCTCTCTCTCTTTACTATGAATACCGCGCGTTCGTTGTGTCCTAAAGCGCGCAAAGCGAGATGAGATGTTTTGTATGTCAAAGATATACTAATGGAGGGAGACGCGGCTCTTTTCTTTTGAGTGAGACAGGAGAGAAAAAAGAATTGAATTACTTTTTGTTTTGAAAAAAATGCAGATTCTTCGTTAAGGGAAGAAAAGAAGAACATCGTACCACACTCGTAAAGCGAGACGAGAGTGAGAGAAAGGAGGAGGAAGAGAGAGAGAGAGTTTATGGCGATTTTGAGATGATTTCCTCCAAACGATCATCGTTCTCCTTTTTAAACTTCTTTCCAAAAGCTTTGTTTTTGTTTTTGTTTTCGCTCGCGCTTTCTGAGTCGTTTTTTACATCGGACGCGCAACTCGGGATTTCGGTGATGAGTTCCAACTCTGGCGTCACGCCGGTTATAGAAAAAACGTACGAACCGGACGAGAAGAACGTGAACGGTCTCATCCAAGCCGGGTTCCCGAAGGAAAAAGCGGAAAAAGTGTTGCGAGCGATTGGGAACGAAAACTGCTGCGGCCCTCAGATCAAGTGGTTGTTCGCGCACGATTTAGAGAGGAACAAAGCGAGAAACGAGTTGAAGAAACACGAGTCGTGTTTTACGAGCGAACACACCGATTACGACGGCTACGCCAACGTTTGGGGGAACCAAAATAAACAGCCAGACGCCGGCCGGTGTTGTCAATCGTGCAAAGACTACGTTCCGAAAGCGCCGAATTATTATCCGTGCAACGTTTGGGTGTATTGTCCGAAAGAACAGGGCTGTTTCGCGCCGGCGGCTGGGGAGTTTAAATACCAAGACTGTTGGTTGAAATATCAACACGATCCTATTCACGTTCACGTGAACATGAAAGGCGAATATTCCGCTGAATATCGCATCTCGCATCCGACCGCGCCGGAAATGGTCGATTGGACCGCCGGGGTGGTGTTAACCGAGGAAGAGTTTCATCGAAGCGAGGGCGATTTAAATCACACGTGGTCCGCTCGCTCGCACTGGAGAAAGCTGTTAGCCGATAACAACAGATAATAGTCGTTAGATAAATAATTATTAGGAGGTAGTGGATGAGTTAGAACAGACGTTAAAAAGAGAGAGAGAAAACGCGCGCGTATTATCGCATGTCATCTCGAAATTTCGTCACATACTTCGCGCAACATCATAAAGCAATCCTACTAATGCGCGCGGCGTTCCTCGTCGTTCTCTCTTTCCTTTTGCACCCGTTGAAAGTGTTGTTTACGAAAACGACCACCAACAATACCACCAACAATTCTCGTCGGGGTTTTCGACGTCGTCGTTTTCTGCGCGCATCTTTTTCTCGCGAAACTGAAACAACTCCACCGTCCCGTCAATGTCATCGTCTGAGCAGAGACGAAACGATGTGGTTGTTTCCGCACCGAATCGATCCGATGTTTGAAGACGACGACGAAGAGAACACTAAATATAACAACATAAGATCGGGTCGATCGGAGCGAAGCTGTCACGTCTGGTTCGAGAACGGGTACGTTTGATGCAGATGATATTCATGATCACAGAGAGAAATTGTTTTTCGTCTTTTTGTCTCTTTAGGCGTTTTATCCAGTTGTCTTGTCTCTGTCTTGTCATACTCACGCGCATATATGTTTGCTTTTATATCACACTCATTTCTCCTCTCATCACATAAAAACAGGACGAACGAGAACGTTCGAATGCTGTGGATTGATTACGATGGCAACCACCAACCGTATAAGCTGTTAAAACCTGGGCAAAGACATCGACAGCAGACGTATTTGACGCACCCTTGGACGTTTAAAACGGCGTCTTCGAGAGAAGAAGAACATTCGGACGACGGGGAGGACGAGGAGGTAGGAGGAAGAGGAAGAGGAGAAGAAGAAGAAGAAGGAGAAAGAAGAGAGCTGCCAGAAAGGTTGGTGATTCGGGATAGTCCGGTGTTTTATCCACCACCGGAAACGATGGATTCGGAAGAAGATTCTGGCGACGACGAAGGGGACATGGCGCCTTCGTCTGGAGGAAGATCGAGCGCGGAGGTGTTTTCAATCACGTACCCGAAGACTGTGACGAATTGGAGTCCGAGAACGAACAAAACTTTGAAATGTTACCAGAGCAACGCGTTCCAGTCGGCTGTTAGGGAAACTCTGCGCGTGTGGACTTTCGCGCACGCGAAACGAGAAGAAGAGGAAGAAAAAGAGGAAGAAGAAGACAAAAAAGCAACGAACGAACAACAAACGGAGGCATCGATGTATTCGTCGCCGCCAGCTTCCGCGAGTGTTACTGCTCGTATCACAACCTTGAGCGATATTTCAAAAGACGTGTTGGTGAACGAAATCATTCGTCGATTCGCGCCAGAACCGCCGTATTATAACTTAATGCTGTGCACGTGAGGAAATATTTGTACCACCACCAATGTTAAAGCAAGAGAGAGAGAGAGACACACACACACATAAAAACAGACAAACACTGAGAAAGAAAGACACAGCGAGTATCTTTATTTTAAATAATAAGACATATATCATTAACAAACTATTAAGCTTCTAATCGTTCTAATTTTACATTCTACCCGTGTCCACTCCTGCTAATCGTTTCAATAACTCGTACGTCGCGTACGTGATCGAAACGCCCGGTACTACTTTCGCAAACTCCGGGTAGATGCCGCGATACAAACCGACAAAACCTTCTTTCCGGATGACTCTTTTGAAGACGGCTAAGAAAGTATCTCCTCTCGTCGCATCGCGCATTTGCATGCGTCTACGCACTAAATCTAAAGGGAACGTCGCCGACGCCGAAACGACCGCCGAGGCTGACCCGCACGCTAAACTGATAAACATCGGATTCTCTTTTCCAAACTCGCCGGTGTTGTTGCCGAAATAGTTCCGCAAAGTTTCGTACGCGGCAAAGTTTATCGCCAAGTTCGGCCCGACGCCGACTAATGTCGGCGGTAAGCCGCGATACAAACCTCTCGCGCCTTCTTCGCTGACAATCGTTCTCATGCTCCTTAAAATCCCTTTATAGTGTGGATGTTGTTGCCCACCGTTTATTGTTGTCGTCGACGCAACACCTCCTCCGCTCGCGCTCGTCTCCGCCATCGTCGGCGTCACTTGCGCGGCTAACCTCGTCCTCACCAAATCTAAAGGATACGTCATCGTGCACGAAAAACACCCGGCAAACGCCCCGGCCGCCAACCTTTTCGTCACCTCCCACGCCTGATACTCTTTCACGTTCCACCTCCCCTCGACTTCGTTTTCGATAAAGTCGAGCGTGTTTTCGTACGTGTAAAAATTAATCGCGGAATACGGTAATCTGTGCGCAATCGTCACTCCGTTCCCTTTCCACAACGCCCGAACGCCTTCCGTGTTCACGATGTGCCTGAGACTCTTCACGATTCCTAAATCTTGCTTGGCGACGACGCTGTTCGACCACCCCGGCACCGCGTTCGTGCCTTGCAACTGTCTTAAAATGGTTAACCGAGCGAGAGGTGCCGTGCACGATTTACTAAACGCGCCGGCGACGCCGCCGGAAACGAGCATTTTCGTCGTATCCGACGTCGTCCTCGTCTTCATCGTTTCGTCTATTTCTTCGTCTTCTTTCGTCTTTATCTCTTTCAACATCAAATCGTCGTCCTCTTTATTGATGATTTTTGAATCACGTTTCCCCGGGGAACCATCATCGTTTCCATTCCACCAAGTGTATCTCCGACTCCTTTTCCCCGTCGCTTTACGTTGTTCTCGTCCTCCTCGATGATGTCTCTTCTCTTTCTTCGCGCTTTCGTCCAACTCCTCCACGAACCTCGGCGGCGAGGACGCGTCTTGACCCATACCTTGCGGCATCTTTTCTTCTTCTTCGCGTTCTTCTACCCGTTTTTGTGCAGGAAATTGGATTCGCGAACTTCACTCTTTCGAGCGCAAGAAGAATAACAACAACAACAACAAAGAGCGCGACTCTTCACACTACTTTAGCAGAGAGAGAAAGAGAGAGAGTTTAAGAGGAAGAGTAGGTAGATACAAAAAAGTACCACGAATAATGGGCGTGATAACGGACCAACCCGAGTACCCGGTGACGGACAAACATCCATCCATCTCGAAATGCATCGCAAACTTCAACACGCAAGATTGGGCGACCGCGATCGCGTTTCCAATAGCGTCGTACCCGTTCGGCATGTGGGCAGGGGCGAAAACAATCAACACCAGTTCATATTGCCTGAAAAAACCAACCGCGATCACGGCGATGATTTGTGGAGGGATGTGCGGGATGTTCTTAGCGGTGGAGAATAGCGCGGGGAGGTTGATGGGGTTCCGGAAATAATAAGAGAGAGACTCTTGTTATCACCACTGTACTAAGATTTGGAATTAGAGCGAATAACGTCATCAAACCGATGATTCGACAACGAAGATCGAAGACGTTCAATTATTCGCTCCGATTATTAGGAAACGTTTTGGGAGAGAGAGAAGAGAGAGAGCAGCCGACCGATTTAGAAGACCTTTAAGAGAGAGAGAGAATTAATTGTTCGATTACGATTTTGCTATATTTACGCATACGAAACGATGCACGGCTACTGTCTGTGTGTGCCATCATCACACAACAACAACAACAACACAAAAAGTGAGAAGACAGAGACAAGAAAAAGAATAAGAGAGTATTCAAAGTTTGTTTTGCCTCTTTTTGTCTCGAGTGTTCTATGTATATCGCTTAACCAACATCTCACATTTTTCTATATCGAGAGATAACATCACAAATTGACACACAAACACATCATCATGAGAGACGATTGTCCTCCTCCGGTAGTCCCCGCGCGAGCGTCCACGTTCGCCCTCGCGCGAATGACTGTTGCACTTTTGGGACGAGGGAGTTTAAGTCAAACGCAAAATGATCTTTTGGCCATGGTTTTTGTGCACTCGTTCCTTTTAGCCAACGGATGGGTTCTCGTTAGGGAAACGAATCAGATTGTGGACGACGACGTGGACGTTTTGTTGCCGCCGTGGGCGAGCAGCAAAAGCGGTGATATTAGCAGTGAGAGTAGCGCTACGTACCGATTCGATTTTTCCGATGATGGAGAATTGAGCACTCTCGTCGACGTGCGCTCGACGAGAGTGGGTAAACACACTTTGAGTGTTACGTTTGCGTTTGAAACAGAAAGAGATATAGAAGAAGAAGAAGAAGACGAGATAAAGACGCTGTTGGTGACCATCAAAGAAGAATCCGTTCGAAAGCTCGGGGAGGATATCGTGAATCAAATGGTAAAGGAGAAGATATTAAACCACCGCGGGATGGTCGAGCCTGCGAAAGAGAAGGAGTGTTTGAAGTGCAAGGAGTGGGAACGCTTGGACCTCGAACGACGACGACTTCAAGAACAACAACGACAAAACGAAATACTCGGAGGAGGGTATCCGGACAGAAACGATCCGTTTAGCAGCAGAGGGCCGCCGTCGTTTCCGAGGCAGCCGTTACATCCGGGGATGGGACCGAGGATCGATTACATCGGGCCGCCAGATATTCCGGATTTCGGAAGAAACTTTTGAGCAGCGCGAATAGATTTGAGAGAAAGAGAGAGAAAGACTTTAAAGCGCGAAAGAAAACGCTTTCGCAATGTATATCAAAAAAGCTGTTGTAATTTGTACCTGTAATTAAACGCTGACATATTCCTAAAAACCACTACATATACTATCTCTAAAACGCGGCGTAAAACTCTTTCTTCATCACGACATGTGCTGCCAATGTCGCAACGGAATCGCGGCGAACAAAATCAACAACAATACAATCGATATCGATACCACGTTTTTCCTCGTTTTCCTCGACTCTCCGAAACACCACGGAATATCTAACGCTTTCGAACACGCTCGAACAATCGCGTTGCTACTACTACTGCTACCGTCTTCTCTCCGTCGTCCGCCGCCGTCCGAGAATTCGTTGAATCGCGAATCGTTCGTCCTCTCGCCGACTCCTCCGTTCCCGCTTTCCTCGTCTAACCGGGAAATTAACCCATCCATACTCGTCGCGCTTATCGACCGGTTGTGCACGTGGTACACGTCGCTCTCGTTATTGTC
>JACLAA010007798.1_pt1 | contig 23131 bp, 14 predicted proteins | sample 8027891 | NCBI WGS metagenome assembly JACLAA01 (sample SAMN15724900, study PRJNA655200) | protist metagenome | isolation source: fluorescence activated cell sorting (FACS) single amplified genomes of... | place: Spain: Blaines Bay Microbial Observatory, Mediterranean Sea | collected 2016-01-19 | reverse complement strand
CCGAGAGTGCGCGGAGCAAACCGATTTGAAGAAGATGCTCTTAAACATGGCCGAGATGATTTGATCTTTTTTATTCGAGAGGAGAAAATTGTACGCGGAAAAAGAACGAGAACGAGTTTGAGAAAAAAGAGGAAGAAAAGAGAGACACGCGCAAACAAAGAACGCGCTTTCAAAGGTTCCATTAGGATAGCGCGCATAAACATCATGCATAAATACAAAAGAAAGACACAAACACACACATATCTTCTAAGTTACTGTGACACCCAACTCGATGATCGTCCTTCTTCTTTGGGAAGCGCTTTCTTCACGTATATTTCGCTCTCTCTCATTCCTCCTCGCGTATTTTCCCTCTTTTTGAATGCACTGAACCATTGGCCTTCTTTTCCTCCTCCTTTTCCTCGTTGTCGTGTGGCTCATTTATGGCCCAAAATGCTTCAATCGTCGTTTTCCCACATTTCACAAGAAAGATATAATTCGGCGAATTCGCTCCAAGCTCCAAAACACACACGCGCGCGTTTGTTTGTATCGCTCAAGACACACACGCACACGCACGCGTTGTTAAATAAAGCGTGGCAGCTTTTTTTTGATCGTTGCGGCGCAGAATCAATCGATGATGATCGCTTCTTCTTCTTCCGGGATGAATTCTTCTTCTTCTCGGGGATTATCGTCGACGACGTCGCCTAAAACGCTTCGCGCTTTATCTTCCTCGCAATCATCGTCGTCATCTCAACGAAGATCGAAGAACAGATCGCGCGTCGTCGTGGTCTCCTCTTCCTCTTCTTTTGGTGGTGTTCGTGGTAAAAGAAGAGCGCTTTTGTCTTCCTCTTCTTTCGCGCATCAATCATCTCGCGCGCGAAATCCGCTCGCCGGTTTATCCTCTCGCGGATTCGCTCGAGGATTCGTTCGATATAATTTCCAGGAGGAGGACGACAACGTCTCGTTCGCGACTCTGAACAAGACGAAAAGAAGATTCCAAAACGTGCGCCCGAGAAACAGCAACTTCCCGTCCGGGAACAGCGCGACCGAAATCGAGGACTGCTTATCGGACGAAGAGTGCAAAGATCAACTCATCGAAGGGTTAGAGAAGAGTTTAAGCTCCAGTCGAGAGGAGGAAAAAGAGGAAGAGAAAAAAAAGAAAGAGGAAACGAAAACAAAAACGGCGTTAGTCTCTTCCGCGGAAGGAAGCGAGACGAAACCAAAAAAGCGAGAATTCGTCAACGCGAAAGGGTACGACGGGGACGAGTGTTCCGTGGACGAGGATAACTGCGCGGTGTCGGAACCACCGCTGAACTTTGGCCGATTGCGATCGGTCGGGACTATTTCTCGGTCGTTTGAGATTTGGACGTTTGCGTTTACGTTTGTTATTCGAAGGGTGAGTTTGGGGTTGAAGTGGACGTATAAGGGCGGGTACACGGAAGAGAAGAGAACGGCGAGATTGGAACGGTTGGCGAAGTGGTTGAGACTCGGGTTGTTGAGGTTAGGTCCGACGTTTATTAAGGTTGGGCAGCAATTCAGTACGAGGGTGGACGTGTTGAGTCCGCAGTTTATCCGCGAGTTGGAGAAATTGCAAGATCGCGTGCCACCGTTTCCAACGGATATTGCGAGAGAAATTTTAACCGAAGAGTTAGGGAAGCCAATTGACGACGTGTTCGATGACTTTGACGACGTCGCGTTGGCGGCAGCGTCGCTCGGACAAGTGCACTTGGCCAAGTTGAAAACCACGGGGGAGCAAGTCATCATCAAAGTTCAACGACCTGGGTTGAAGGAGATTTTCGACATCGATTTGAAAAACTTGAGAGTGATTGCGAAGTGGTTGCAGTCGGTCGATCCAAAAAACGACGGCGCAAAGAGAGATTGGGTGGCTATTTTCGACGAAACCGCGAGAGTGTTATACGACGAAGTCGATTACACGAACGAGGCGCAAAACGCGACGGATTTCGCGAAACAATTCGAAACGCAAGATTGGATTAAAGTGCCGAAAATCTTTTGGGATTACACTTCTAGACGCGCGATGTGCATGGAGTACGTCCCAGCGACGAAGATTAACGATTTAGCCGGAATTCAAGCCATGAATGTTGATCCGGATCGCATGGCGAGATTGGCGGTGGAGGCGTACCTTCAACAAGTCTTGAGATTTGGATTTTTCCATGCGGATCCGCACCCTGGGAACGTTGCCGTGGATAACAAAGATCCAGAAGGCAAAGGTCGATTGGTCGTTTACGATTACGGCATGATGGGTAGAATTCCAGACGAAACTAGAGCTGGTTTGTTGGACTTATTTTACGCCACCTACGAAGGGTCCTCGAAATCCGCCACCAAAGCGTTGATCAAGATGGGCGTTTTGGTCGATACCGGCGGCGATTTAACCGCGGTAGAAAGAACGGCTGGTTTCTTTTTGGAAGCGTTCGGGAAAAGAATCAACTACCAAGAATCTAAAAGAGCGGAAGATAAAGAGGCGTTCGAAAAGGAATTCAAAGAACCGCGAACGAAGGAAGAGAAGCAAGCGGTCAGAAAGAAAATTTTGACGAACATCGGGGAAGATTTGATGGTGGTGTCTAAAGACCAACCGTTTAGATTTCCGGCTGAGTTCACTTTTGTGGTGGTGCGTTTTATTGTGTGCTCGATTTGCTTTTTTCACTACTCGTTGTTCGTTTCTTTGTTTGTTTGTTTATTTGTTTGTATATTCGCGCTCGAAAAGGGGGGTATATATACGAAAGAGCGTGTGACGTGCGTTTGCTGTGAAGAAAACTCATCTAGAATTTTATGCACTTCGTGAGACTTTGCGTCGCTGTCGAAAACAAGGCATTGTGGTTTCTCTGAGCAAACAGCACATCACTTCGTCGTGTGTACTCGATCGTCACTGTTCCTTCCTTTCTTCCTATTCTGATGAGCATTCTTACTGACTTTTTTTTTATCTTCTCTTTTCTTATATATTACAGAGAGCCTTTAGCGTCCTCGACGGCATCGGCAAAACGCTCAACAAAAAGTTTGATATTGGTGAAATCGCAGCGCCATACGCGCGTAACTTGCTCATCGAAGCCAACCCGGATGCGCTTCCGCCGCAAGTTGTTACCGCGCAGCGCGAATGGTTGAAGAGAGCTGACGCGCAAACGCGAGCGGTTGTGAACTTGTTCAAGGCGCCGGACGCGATCGAGTCCATCGCCGATATCATTCGAAGAATTGAAACCGGTAAGTTGAAAATCAGAGTCCGCGCTTTGGAAGTTGAACGCGCGGTTGAGAGAGTTGCGGTGACGCAAGACATTACTTTGAAAGCGTTGATTGCGTCGTGCATGGCGAACATTGGGTGCGTCTTATGGGTAACCAATCCGGGATTGTATCTGATCCAAGCGAAAATCGCGTTGGGCTTAGCCACCGTGATGATGTTGCAAGCGGTCAAAGGACAGTTGACTTTGAGCAAGATGTTGAAGAAAGAAGCCAAGTACTCCGGAGCGGATTAATACATAAATCAAAATGCATTGTAAACGAGAATTATTATAACAAGTAAGTTTTATAAGTACAATCTCTCTCTGTGTTCTCGTTCGTGTTGGCGTTATTTCTCTCTCTCTCTCTCCTTCGCTCTCTCTTTTCGCTCCATCTAAATATTATTATCATCGTGCACTAAAAATCACAATCTGTGCGGAACTCAAAGTGTTGAGCGTCTGCGTTGTTATTCATGACTCCTGCTTTTTGGTACTGATCGACGCGATGCTCGAAAAAGTTCGCCTTGCCTTGCAACGAAATCGTCTCCATCCAATCGAACGGATTCTGCGCGTTATAATACTTACTCGCGCCCAACTGCACGAGCAAACGATCGGCGACAAACTCGACGTAATCTGACATTAAATCTGCATTCATGCCGACTAACGCGCAGCTCAACGCGTCGCAGACGAATTCTTTTTCGATTGCGACTGCGTTGGAGACAATCTCGTGCAGCTCCTCCTCGCTGAGCTTGTGCTTCAACTCGGAATACAGCTCGCAGGCGAAATCGCAGTGCAACCCTTCGTCTCGACTGATCAACTCGTTGGAAAACGTCAAACCTTTCATCAATCCTCTCTTCTTTAGCCAAAAGATGGCGCAGAAACTGCCGCTGAAGAAAATGCCTTCCACGCATGCGAAACCGACTAAACGTTCGGCAAACCTCGCCGACGAAGACTCGATCCATTTCATCGCCCAATCCGCCTTCTTTTTCACGGTTGGAATCGTATGAATCGCTCGAAACAAATTTCTCTTCTGAATTGGGTCTTTCACGTACGTCTCTAACAACAACGCGTACGTTTCGCTGTGAATATTCTCGATGGATTGCTGAAACGCGTAAAACGCTCTCGCCTCGGGAACCTGAATCTCTTTCATAAACCGCACGCATAAATTCTCCAAGACGATACCGTCCGAGGCGGCGAAAAACGCCAAAACGTGCGTGATAAAATGTTGCTCGTTCTCGTTCAACGTGATCCAATCTCTGTAATCGTACGTCAAATCAATCTCCTCCGCGGTCCAAAAGCTCGCCTCCGCTTTCTTATAATACTCCCAAATTCTCGGGTATTTCATCGGGAACAACGTAAATCGGTCCTCGTTTGGCATCAACAAAGGTTCCTCGGCGTCTAAAGCCGCGTTCACCATCGCTCTTTGCCTTTCTCTCCCTTCCTGCACTCTTTTCGCGTACGGTGAAGAGAAGCAAAACATATCCGCTTGCTCTTCGTCGTCCAAATGGATCGATTTGCGTCCTCCTTTCGGCGTGGACGGTACGTCTTCCTCTTCCTCTTCGCTCGACCACTCGCTCGTCTTCTCGCGACGACGCGGCGGCTCCTGAATCGGCGACGCCGCCACATCTTTCAACTCTCTCTCATATAGAACATCCGCGCTCCCTTTACTGCTCGTCGACGTCGAGTCGTCCGATGATCGATCGTTTTCCGAATCGTCCTCGTCCGCCAAAGTTGTCTCTAGACTCAAAAAATGTTTCCCTGAGTTCAACATCCCTGGTGGTGACGACGACGATCCTTCTAATTTTTCCTCCTTAGTCGTCGTCGTCGTAGTGCTCGTAGTACTCGTCGTCGTCGCGCTGCTGCTCTTCTTTCCTTCAAACTCTCCTTCCGTTTCTTCTTCCTCGCAACTGTTCTCGCTCTTGGAATTATCAAACGTTAACTTCCGCTGAATATCTCTCGCTAAAAACGACATATCGTTAACACCAAGAGAGATTTTGAGAGTTCTCGCCAATCCAATTCAATTTTCTACAAAGAAATTCTCTCTCTCTTTCTCTCTCTCTCTCTCTTTTTCTTGTTGCAAAGTATTATTCAAATCGAGATCGATGTATTAATATCTCACTCTCTCTCTCTCACTCTCTCTCTCTGTGTTCTTTCTTCTTCTTTAAATTATGTGTAATATAAAAGAAGGGACAAAAATCAGTTATTACGAAGTGACGTCTCTGTTGTTTTTGGCGGGAAGTTTGATTTTTTTTTTTGAGAATAAGTTTAGGGTTTTATGAGTGTTAAAAAAAAAAAATTTGACGAACCCCCTTGACAGACATTTCACCCTGCGCTATTTTGCAGAAGAGAGAGAGAGAAAGAAGAAGACACACACAAGGAAGAAGATATACACATATATAAGAATAATACTAATAATAATGGGACGAACGCCGGTGAAGTTAAAAGAAGTGATCTACGGCATTTCCTCGAACAAAGTCGAAATCATGGGCTCCTTAGGCCGAGACGCCTTGAGCGCGATCTCGAAGAAAATAGGAGGCGGATGGTTCGACGTGACCGTGTTCGGGATCGCACCCACCGTGGGGACCGTGATGTAAGTTATATTGTTTTCTCTCATCTATCTTTTGTCAGGTCGTCTTTTGTTGTTGTTTCCGAAAAGGACGGCGTTTTGGTTTCTCTCTCTCTCGTCCTCTTTTTAAACGCAGAACGTGCGACGACGAGGTAAACAAAGACGGGAAAGAGAAAGGAGAAAGAACCCGCGCGATCATCGTCTAACCCTTCTCTCTCTGATCACAAAACAGGTACGCGCTGAACTACAAAGAACAAGAGAAACTCCACCACAGATTCTAATACACAGAGATTGAAGGAACAGTAGAGAGTATATATATATAATAAACCTTGTCGGGCAGCGATCCTGTCGTTTCCCTACAAACAACAGCGAAAGAGGAGAATAGAATGCTTTGAAATTTAGCCGTAGCAGTCAAAGCTTTTCAATACGAAAGAGTGCATTGAATGTATATTTGCGAAACGCGATACACGCGCGATATGAATACGTTTAAGATGATGATTGGTCGTCTTTTTCTTCTTCTCATACTTCGCACGCATGAACAACGCGCTTTTATTATCTCTTCTGTTTCTTTGTCTTCTTCTTTCTTCGAATAGACCTATGCGTTGTCGTTTGCGCTTTCGAAGCGAACTGCTTATTTATGAAAGAAAGAGCAGACGTTTTTGATGGAATCTCTTTACTCTCATCTCCGTTTTGTTCTTCGTTCTTTTTCTCGCTCGCGATTATAGGGAGAAGACGTCGACGAAACGAGAGAGGGGAGAGAGTTACGTAATAAAAGTCTATTCATCGTCTTCTTTGAAGAGAGAGCAAAAGAGAGACAACGCGCAATAGATATAAGATATGACGATAACGACTTCCAATCGGCACTTTCAACATCCACCTGTTGAAGTTGGTGCGATTTCCCCACGCGCGGCGCAATCGAAGAAGAACTCGAAAGCGATTCCCCCAATCTGGGTGGTTTTAGAACTCGCGTGCATCACGTTTTTTTCCGTCGCCGGTGGGCCGTACGGGTTCGAGGACGCCGTCGGTGCCGCCGGCGCGAAGATGGTGATGATTGGTTTACTCGTCGTGCCTTTTATTTGGTCGATACCTTTAGCGCTGATGACGAGCGAACTGTCGTCGATGTTTCCGGAAACGGGAGGGCACATCATTTGGGTACACAAAGCGTTTGGGACGTTTTGGAGTTTACAGAATTCATTGTGGACGTTTTATACGAGCGCGTTGGATAACGCTTTGTATCCCGTCATGTTCGTGGACTATCTGGAGGAAATTTTATATCCGGAAACGGACGATGAGTTAAGATGGCAGTATTCGATGGCGATTAAGGTGATTTTGTTAGGATTTGTGACGAGAGTGAACATTAAAGGGACGGATATTGTCGGGAAGTTTGCCATGGGGTTTGCCATGTTTGTGTTGGCGCCATTTTTGGTGACGATTGTGTTGGGGAGCGGGAGGACCGTTCAAGCCATCGCCGGCGGAACGATTTTATCGAAGAGAAGGAAACCAATCGAGTGGTCGAAATTTTTCGCGGTTATGTTTTGGAACACCAGCGGGTTTGATTGTGCCGGGACGTGCGCGGATGATATTCCGAATCCTGGGTACACGTACCCGAGAGCGTTGATTTTAGCCGTGTTTATGGTTTTCGCGACGTATTCGATTCCAACGCTCGTCGGGTTGGCGTACGTGCCAACGACCGAGGAATGGACGGACGGCACGTTCGTGGACGTGGCCGATGCCGTTGGTGGGGATAAATTAGGGGATTGGTTAGGGTTTACCGGAGCCATTAGTGCGACTGGGATGTTGTGCACGTTGTTGTGCACGACGTCGAGGCAATTAGCCGGGATGTCCATCACCGGGTTGTTTCCGAAAATATTCAACGAGAGACACCCGGTCTACGGGACGCCGCAATATGCTATATACGCAACGAGCGCGTTGTCTTTAGTGTTCACCGGGTTCAACTTTGCCATGTTAGCCGAAGCAGACATGTTGTTTTATTGTTCATCGACGATTTTGAAATTCGGCGCGTTGGTGTCTTTACGATGGCAAATGCCTCACGCGGAGAGACCGTTTAGCATTCCGTTTGGGAATTTAGGTTTATTTGGCGTCGCCATACCGCCCACGTTGGCGTGTTTGAGCGTCGTGTTGACGTGTCAAGGCTCGTGTTTGAAAATTGCTATTCCTGGAATGGTTTTAGGGGTGATTACGTATTACGCCAAAGGCGGCGCTCGAGCCGTGGAGCATATGATTCCGTTAGACGAAGACATCGTAGACATGACGAATGATAGTGGTAAAGGGGATTTAAATATGCGCGAATTTACTTTAGACGACGACGGCGATAATAGTTACGACGACGGCATTGATGCGAGGAAGAATATCAAGATTGAAAGCTTCTCGGTGGGAGAAGAACCGTACGTGGCGCGCTCGCTGGCGAAAACTGTTTCGCTCAAATCGTACCCGACTGAACAAAACGATTCCTTCGATTCGGATGAAGAGGTTAATACTAATGATAATAACGATAGTAGAAATAACGCCGCCGCGAGCAAAATCAATTGAGTAGCAGAGAGAGAGAGAGAGAGAGAGAGAGAGCATAGATAGGAACCGGTCATGCGTGCGCTAGGAAAATTTGTAAAAAGAATTTGCGAGAAAAAAAATAAGCCAGCACAGACCAAAATTAAAACACTTTTCGCCACTTTTTCCTTGCTTTTTGGTTTCAAGGTTTGCGCGTTCGACGCACACTTTTTGAGCGGCGAAAGAAACGGAGAGACTATTGGAAGGGAAGGAAACGAAAATGTCCTCGTGGTTCTCTCGATCGAAGAAGCCTCCCGGTGCTGGTGCGGCGAGCGGGGGCAACGAAGGATACAACGTCCCGGACGACGATTCGGTGGAGGATTCAGACGAGGACGAAGGACACGCGCAGCACACGACGAACAACAACAATAATAACCATCAAATCATAGGACAACAAATCCTGAACGATTTCACGACCCGCGACGAGGAGTACGACCCTGATTTTGAGGCTGATTTAGCGAGAGCGATCAGCGAGTCGTTGTCTATCAAACAAAACGTGAAGGACGAATCTTCTGCGATGTCGCCGGGGTCGAGATACAAAAATAACAAGAACAACAACGCGAGTTTTTCGGGAGCTGTCGCGGGGGGCACTATGGACGATGAATTTGAAAACGATGATGCGGATGATCGTATGAGAAGTAATAATAGTAGGAGAGAACGAGTGACGTCGGAGGAGGAAGATATCGACGTCTTATACGCGAAGAGAGACTCCTTGCGGGACAAATATAGCGGTCTCGCGGCGGCGAAGAAGCTCTGGAACGAATCAAATTTGGACTTTAACGAGCGCGCGTACGCGGATGGATTTTACGCTCCGAGCACGAGTTACGATTGGCCGGAGTGTTTTGAGGACGATGTCATCAGTCAAGGGTCGAGAAAAATGTTACCGGCGTTAGAAAATGTGAAGAAGATAGTACCCGACGTCAGCGACGAGAGAGAGAGCGTTTACGTGGAACAAGGAAGCGATAGAAATTTAGCGTCGTTTATAAATGATGTCGTGGATCGAATCGAAGCGCAGAACCCGCCCGATAGGTGCGCGACGGCTTCAATTTTAGCGAGTGCTGTGTGCGATAAGCTTGGAGGACCAGCGAAGAGTGACTCGGAGTTGAGGGATTTATGGGTCGGCGAGAGACTGCGGTTGCGGAAAAAATATAAATCAATCGCGTTTCCAATTGGAAGCTTAGAGTTTGGATTGATTAGACATCGTGCGTTGCTTTTCAAGGTTGTCGCGGACGCGATAGAAATTCCGTCGAGACTTTTGCGCGGGAAATACTTGATGGGCGGCGACAACGACGACGTCAGTGGTATCGTCGTTTTATGTTCGGGGAGAGAGTTTATTGTTGATTTAATGGAGAATCCAGGAGAGACGTATTCTCCGAACGACGACGCGAACATGCGAAGGATCATGCGCGAATTACAAATGCACAAAACCAAAGATGGCGAGGAAGAGTTTGGCGTAATACCTGGGTTCGAACAATCGCTTCAAATTAGCGGTTTCGCACAGCTCACGCCTGAAAAACTCGCCCTATCGCAACAGCAACAACAGCGAAAAGGAGGACGCCATTCTAGAAATGGGAGCACATTGAGCGATTCTGATGGGAAATTGATTACAGGGATAAATATCGGCACAACGTTACCGCCATCGCTTTCCCCTTCGGAGAACAATAATAAATCTAGCAGCACGGATCGATTGCTTCAAGCCGTAGACCTTACCATTCTCCCGAACGAGATCCTCCTCGGCGAACGCGTCGGTATAGGATCTTTCGGTGAGGTTCACCGAGGTTTATGGCGAGGTACCACTGAAGTCGCCGTCAAACGCATTCTGGATCAAGAATTAAACGACACGATTTTAGAAGAGTTTGCGCTGGAGGTTGATATCATGCGACGGTTGCGACACCCGAACGTTCTTTTACTGATGGGAGTGGTTACGGCCGCGGGGAGTTTATCTATCGTGACTGAGTTTATTCATCGCGGTTCTCTGTTCAAGTTGTTGCATCGCCCACAACCAGAAGCGGTGAAAGCGGCTTTGGCGGAAGATCGGAGAAGAATTCGCTTTTGTATAGACGTGGCAAAGGGGATGCATTATTTACACACGTGCATTCCAATCATCGTCCATCGCGATTTGAAATCGCCGAATTTGTTGGTCGATAAAGATTGGACCGTGAAAGTGTGCGATTTTGGTATGAGCCGAATGAAGAAAAACACGTTTTTATCGTCAAAGTCTAACGCGGGCACGCCGGAATGGATGGCACCAGAAGTTTTACGAAACGAAGAGTCCGACGAGAAATGCGACGTGTATTCCTACGGGGTTATCTTGTGGGAGATTGCAACGATGAAGGAACCGTGGGCAGAGTTGAACGCGATGCAAGTCGTTGGTGCGGTTGGGTTTCAAGGGAAACGTTTAGATTTAGAAAACAACAAGATTTGTCCGGAGATGAAAGAGCTACTCAAGCGATGCTTTTCGGAAAAATCGTCGGGACGACCGAGTTTTCTGGAGTGCTGCGAAAGAACGAAAGAGATTGCTCACCTCATTCACGAAAAGAAAACAAAGCTGTGCGGCTGCGGGAGTGGTGAAAAAGAGCAGCTCTCTGCCGCGCCTGCGGCTACCGCCGATACTGAACCGATGCATCGAAGCACCAGCGATGCGACGAAACATATACTCGATATGTAAATTTCTATTTTTTTGTACAACACTTTGATTTAATTGAAAACGCGCTTACTTAATCAAACGTAACTCTCCGCTTCCGTCGTCCAATTATCGATGAGCGCACCGTTGTTCTCTCCGTCGTCGTCGTCATAATCGTCGAATTTCTCCAACTCTTCGTCGCTCGGCAAGAGAGGTGATAAAGGTTTCCCTGCGATGAACTTTTTAAACACGTGGAGAGAGACTCTCGGTCGGAACTGTGGAATCATGTGACCGCTTCCGTGAACCGTCGCGAACGTTAAATTGTCCTCGTAGTTTGTCACGTGTCCGCCCATTTGCGGTCCAGCAGGTTGTGCCGCGAGTGAAGGCCCGAACAAGAGTGGCTTTTGCGCCAGAACGCTAATGTCCGTCGCAGCCGCGTCAAAAAAATACGGTCGTTGACTTCCACCCCGAACCAGAGGAATACCCACATTCGCGATCGCTTTCCTCGTTCCTTCGTACGAAACGCACGGATCCGTATCTCCGTTCACTACTAATATTCGATCCAACTTTTTCGCGAGTTTTTTATAGAAATCTTTCATGGACGGTACGTTTGGAGCGGCGTTATCGTTACACGCGTCGTAATCAGATTGATAACTCCACTTATCGTTCGGTCCAGGCCATCTATATTTTTTCGACGCGTATGGCGTTTCGTCCACGTGCAAAGCTTTTTTCACGTCCGCTCTGTTCATCCACTCGTTCGTGTAATAATCCAAAGAACCCTCCGGAGCGCCGTCGACTACGGCGGAAGGCCCAAACAAAGATAGATCGTTTATGTATGCCAACCGCCAATCTTGCGAAAAGGCTTTACTCGTGGAGAAGAGGAACTTTGCGTGCGCGACTTTGCACTTTTTCTCGACGCTTTTGCCGCCTTCTGACGATGATGAAAAATCTCTTCTTTTCGCTTCTATTAACTTGGAAAACTTCTTCCCCCACCTCCCGCTGGTCACGCGAGTCATCGGATACCTCAGTTTACACTCGTTCCATAACAACTTGAAATCTTTATCCGGTACGAACCCGTATTTATGCCCGTACCAAAGCATATCCATCGAATCTCGTTGCTCTTTGTTCGACGTGCACGGATCCGCCGTGTTAATCCCGACTAAATTAATCTTCTTTTCCGGAAACTTTTCGTTGTGCTCTACAATCTCCATCGCGAGCGTGGGAACGTAAACACCCGCGTAAGACTCTCCCGCTATATAAAATTCATTCGCTTTCAACTGGGGAAACTTTTCGTGAAAGAAATCCACCATCGCTTCCTTCGCGTCTCGAGCGGTTGATTTGTCTGAGTTCGCGCACCCTATTTCCTCTTGCTTTTCGCAATACGACCACCCGACTCCAGCTGGAGACTCCAACGCGACTAAGTTTACTCCCGCATTCGTCCACGAGTAGTGGTTTTCCATCAAATCTCCTTTACTATCGATAATCAAAGGTCCTTGCTCTTGGAGCATTCCCAGAATCGACGAAGACCCCGGGCCTCCGTTGAGCCACAAAACGACCGGTTTTGTCTCCCAATCTGTTCTCCAGCCTTCCTCACCAACACTTTTCTTCGTGCTCGTGGCCATCCAATAGTGTAACTTCGTCCCGTTATTTTTCGCGTCTAAATACCCGCTGTAATGGGGATGAAATGTCTTCGAATATCCAGGCAACGCGTGAACGAAATCATCACCCGATGATGAATTTGCGGCATCTGAATCTAACGAATCCGACGCATCAACATCAACTTTTCTCGTCCTCGTCTCCCCATAAATACTACTACCACTACTCAAAATTGTTCTTCGCCCTTCCACCCCCGCGCGTGATGAAGAAAACTCCAAAAGCACGCCGCGCACCAAAAGAAGACAAAGAAGAGAGCGAATCATGATGTGTAAAGGAAAAATGGGAGGAGAGAGAGAGACAGTTACACACAAAGAGAAAAAAAGAAGCGAAAAAGGTGAAAAAAAAGAGGTGAAAAAGAGGAGCGTTTTTTGGTTTTGCAGCCGCAGAGAAAAAAAAACGAAAAAATTCAAATCTTCAAAGAACAGCTCTTCGCTCTTCATTTCTGTTCCACATCACACATCTCTCTCTTCTACATACTCTTCTTCTCTACCTTTTGTTTAAACGCGGGTTATATATATATATAAGTAGAGTACACATAAAATGAGCTTTGAAAACAACTTTAACGAGGAAGAAGAAGAGATTTTAAAAGCGACTGTAAAGCTCTCGTTCGCGGCGCAATGTCAACACGCTCACTGGAAAGTCCGATCGAGAGCGTACGAATCGATGGTGTCGTCGTCGTCTTTCGATGATGATTTTGCCAAAGACGGAAAGAAGGAAACGAATACCAACGACTACGAGAAGAATTTCGAAATCATCGACTATTTTAAAGAAGCGATGCATAAAATCGTCTCCGAGACGAACGCGAACGCCTTAGACGTGGCTTTAGAGAGAACGAATCAAAGGTTGAGGAAGATGATCGATCGCGAGTTAGTCTCGTTTTTGTTCACGTCGTCGTCGTCATCGAAAAGCGAGGGTGGTGTGAAAGAATTCGCGGAAGACGTTGGGGCGAAAGTGTTGCCAGCGCTGGTCTCGAAAGCGTTCTTCGGGAGACCGAAAGCGGTGAGTTTTGCCACGGAAACGTTTTGCTTGTTCGTGGAGATGGAACAATCGGAGTTAGCGATCGAGGTGTTATCGAAAGCGAGCGGGCATAAGGTACCGAAAGTCGCTTTGGCAGCGAGTAAGTGTTTAGCGCTCGCGTGCGAACAGTTCGGGTGCGGGAAGAGAGGCGCGTTGAACTGGATGAAGTGTTTAGACGGAGCCAAAGAAGCCATCGGGCATCGAGACGAAAAGGTGAGAAATGAAGGGAAGAGAGTTATCGTGGAGTGCGCGAAATGGGTCGGAGATCAAGTCGTGATGGAGAAGATGAAAGACAAGTTGTCGAAAACGATGAAAGGCGAGGTGGAGGCGTCGTTGGCGAAGGAGACGGCGGACGGGAAAGAAAGAGGTTCGATGAAAGCGACGAGGTTTTTGATTTCGTTGCAAAAAGAGATGAGAACGAAAAAGACGACAACGTCTACGTCTGAAGGTAGTAAAGAAGATAGTGTTACCGAAAAGGTAGAAGCGGTGGCAGGTGCAGACGACTTGAACGAAGATCCGTACGATTCCGCGGAGCCGTTCTCGGTGCTCAAAGCATTGGACAAACCATCCACGGACGAAGATATTCCAAAATTTTGGGAAGCCGTGGTATCTTCGAATTGGCGACACCGCTTACACGCGCTGAAGCAACTCACCGACGCGTGCTCTTCGTCCGCGCGTTTACAAAAAGAAGAGTTCATGGAGCTTCAAAAAGTGCTCAAGAAAGTCATCTCGAAAGACGCCAACGCGAATTGCGTCGCGGAGGCGTCGAAATCGATCGAAAAGTTATGTTTGAACGCGAGAGCGGATTTTAGTAAAGACGCAAAAATGCTGCTCAGTGCTTTACTGGATAAATTAAAAGATAAGAACGCATTCGTGACGAGTGCGATTGCGAACACGTTGGATGCCATTTCATTGCGATGTTTCGCATTTTGCGACTCGCCAGAAGACGTGGTAAAATACGGATTGCAACACAAAGTCGGCAAAGCGAAATTAGAAACTTTGAAATGGTTGACGCGATCGAGCGCGTCGTTTTCATTGCAGGAGGCGAAGAAGACGATTAGTGCGAGCGAATTAGTTGCGACAGTGGTTAAACTTTTAGAGGATAAAGATCCGGAAACGAGGAAGGCTTCGCAGGAGTTTCTCGGCACGCTCGCGGGGAGAGCCGGCGGGATGAAAACACTTTCCTCGCAACATCTCGCCGGAGTGGACGATAGTAAAATGAAAAAAATGAACGAGATATGCGCAAAGATTACGCCAGCGCTGCCATCTGCGAATTCGACGGCGCCAACGAAAGCTGGTGCTGGAGAGAATGTCGCAGCGGCTCCAAAGAGAAAACAAGAGCGAAGCGATAGAAAAAACGCAAGCACGAGCAGTAGCAGCGGCAACAACATCAACAAGAAAAATAACAATAACAACACTGGCTGCTGCGCCGCCGATTTGAGTTTGAAAATTACGGACGCCTTACTCCGCGATACCGCGGATGGTAACTGGAAGCGTCGATCCGCCGCGCTCGACAAGTTGAAATCTATTCTCGACTCAGCGCCGAGTAACATCGAAGTCTTTGGACTCGACGCGCTTTTTTCAGCTTTGCGAGCGAGATTTACGGACTCTAACGCCAACTTAGCATCTCAAGCGTTACAACTTGCCGGACAATTCGCGTTGAAGTGTGGGGAAAACGTCGAGAAAGTTGGACGATTGGTGTTGAGCGATTGCGCGAAACACGTCGGCGACTCCAAGAGATTTGTCAGAGAAGCTGCGTTTTCTTTGATCTCCGATTGGGGCGTCGCCGTTGGTGAAGCTGTAGTTTTAGAACAGTTTGCAAATAAATTCGTCGAGCTCGCGACTTCCTCGTCGAATTCTTCTTCCGTTGGCACTTTGTGTGCGGATGGTAAACGCGAGGCTATGGACTTTTGCCGCGAAACGATAGAGGCTATTGAAAAGAACGCCGCCACGGCCAAAGCGGCGGACGATATCGCGCTTCTCTTACAACCTGCCATGGCGTTTGCCGCGGTTGGCTTTAAGGACAAATCGAGCGACGTTCGCGTAGCAGCTTCGAATCTCTTTGAAACTGCCATGAAAATGGAACGCACGATAGATGCGGCGAGTAGTTCTAGTAATAGCACGACCAGCAGTAGTATAAAGAAGAAGCGCACGGTGACTCGCGAAGACGCGCTGAAAGCCATTGAGAAATTACCGCACGGTTTGTGTTCGGCTATTGACGCGAGAATTAACAAGGAATTTCCCATTGATTTTACCAGCAATGGTGCTATTACTACATCGAGCGCGATGAAGAAACCGGCAGCGCTCAATATCCCGGAAAATTATAAAAATCTGGGCACCGTCGAGAAAGTATTCGTGCCTCCGTCCGCCCAGAAGCCGACGGAAAAGTTCGCCGAAAGAAAAAGTATTTTGGACGACGACAACATGCACGTGGACAATCTCGAGGTTATGTTTGATAATGCGGTCAAAGAAAACGTCTCTCGAAGTTCCAGTGGAGACTTTTTTCAAATGTGTGACTTGAAACAACTCAACGTTGACGGCGGGAAGGACCTCGAACCGCCAGTCACGCCACCGGCGAGACCTTCTATTTGGGACCAAGCGCTCGCGAGAGCCACGGCAGACGAAGACGACGAGTGTGTGGAAGGTTTAAAAGCGTTGTGTCACGAAATGAACGCGCACGCCATGTCGGACGCGTTTAAACACGAGATTTCTGGAACTATCGGACCTTTACTCATGTTTTTATCTGACGAGCTGCCGATTTTCTTTGAAAACGCGGTGAAAGCGAAGAAAAAATGCGAGAAGCACAAAAAGAGTAAAACGAACAAGAAGATCGAGGAAGAGCGAGAGGAGTACGAAACGTTACTGCGTGGCTGTAAGTACGCGTTGATGACTATGCACGCGGTCTTGAAAGAGTCCATCTTAGCGAACGGCGCTTCGGAAGCAACGACCAGAAACGTCCTCGCCTCTGTGCTCTCGCAGTTGGTTTTGGCCATGGATAATAGTTCAAGCATATCTTCTTTTGAATCAACTACAACTGTTTTGGAATCTTCGGATTATTTGAATGCGCTCAACGCGCTCGCAGAGAAAGCCATGGAAAACTTTTCCAAGACGAATTCTATGGTCAGTTTGATCAAGTTGTTATCCGGGGAAGGCGTCCCGGATTTCTCTTCGTTGGGCGACGCTAACGCGGCGACAACGACTACAACTGCGCATCATCTGAGCAAGAAGAACGCTAATGCCGAAAATACCGAAGCAAAAGTAGCTTTGTTTGAAACTTTAGTCGCGAAATGTCTCGTCAAACTCGCGTTTCAGCTCGAAGAGCTCGTGGAATCCGGCATCAACGTCGCCTCAATTTTCTCCGCGGTGCACGAATTTTACTCCTTCAAAGGCGAAGAGTTCATTCTCGAGGGTGAACGCGACGACGAGTACGGGAACAAGAACATTCGAATCGTTCGCGCGGTGGTTCACGAGGTATGCAAACTCATCGGTCCGTCCGCGGAAAAGTACGCCAAGTTAGCTTTGACTGGTATGAACGTAAAAATACCAGAGTTGGAGAGCGAGTCGGATCAACTTCCTTCGTTGTTGCGACAGGTTCGCGCGAGTTTGAAAATCCTTTCCGGAGAGGATGAAATCGAATCGAAAGTTCGAGAGGAACTGTCGGGCATTTTCGCAAAAATCGGCGACAAGGACACGACCGTCCAAGGTCTCGAACAACTGTACGATTTCACCAAGTGCGAGGAGAAAATTTCTCGAGTCGACGTGAACGAACACTTGCGACAGACGAGTTCGGCGTTCCAAGCGTACGTGAACAGAGGTTTGGCGAAAGTTGAGAACAGTCGAAAGAAGAAGCTGTTGTCTGTTTCGTCTTCTACTCCTTCCGCCGCTATCTCTGAAAAGGAAAACGGTGGAAGCTCTTTTGCTTTTCGCGAGACGCCGAGGAACTTTGGGAGCAGTTTCGCTTCACAAGGTAAAAGTACCGGCGGTTCCGCTTCGAAAGGATTCAAGCTTTCCCCGAGAGACGTGAACATCGCAGCAACAACAACAACAACAGCTCCTGCTGCTGAGAAATCACCGGTTGCGAAAGCGAAATCTGCGGCGGAAGAGTTTCGGGAGCGCATGAATGCGTTGACGAAGCGTAAAGCAACGAACTAAATAAACGTCGCTCCCCGCTCGAACCTCTTTCTTCGCGCCCGTCTCGTATGTATGTACACCATGTTCGCAAAATGTTTCAGTAAGAAGTTTAATTATTATTACAATACGCAAAAAAAGAATCTTCCGAGAATAAGCGCGCTTATATATCGGTCCTCCTCGTTTCTCTCTCTCTCTCTTAATTCTTTCTGTTTTTAATGTAATCGGCTAAGCCAATGAGCGGCGCGGCTTTCTTTTGATCGTACACCGATAACTGTTCCTTCGCGCTCTTAATTAACTCATCTGCTATCCTCTGCGACTCCTCCAATCCTAATAAACTCGGGTACGTCGCCTTACCAACCGCGACGTCTTTACCAGCCGTTTTGCCTAACTCCTCGCTCGTCGCCGTGCAATCCAAAATATCATCCACAACTTGAAACGCCAATCCAATATCGTACGCGTACTTCCCCAATCGCTCGATATCCTCTTCGGTTCCGCCACCCAAAATCGCTCCGGAAACCACCGCCGTCTCCAACAACGCCCCAGTCTTGTGCGCGTGAATATACTTCAGCGTTTCCAAACTGACCGGTTTCCCTTCCATCGCCAAACCTTCGCTTTCGATGTCCACAACTTGGCCACCAACGAGTCCTTCCGACCCGACGCACTTCCCAACATCCGCTATCACGCGTAAAATCTTCTCCGCCGGAACCCCTTTTGTCTCTCTCGCGATGTACTCGAACGCGTGCGACAACAACGCGTCGCCGGCTAAAATAGCCATCTCTTCCCCGTACACTTTATGATTCGTCGGCACGCCTCTTCGAAAATCGTCGTTATCCATCATCGGTAAATCGTCGTGGATCAAACTCATCGTGTGGATCATCTCCAGCGCGCACGCCGTTGGCATGACCACTTCTTGTGCGCCTCCAACCATCTCGCACGCCGCGATTGCTAAACACGGACGAATTCTTTTCCCACCGGCGAGTAAAGAATATCTCATGGATTCGTGCAAACGTTCTGGATAAATGGTTGGGACGGAATCGGACAACGCTTGCTCGATCGCCGCGTTCTTTTCTTTCACGTACTTGGCGAAATCAATCTCCGCGTTCGTGTCCGCGACGGCCATCGCCTCGATTCGAAACGTTCTTTTTTCCCTTCGCTTTCCCGTGGCTCTCGAGGAGGAGGAGGAGGAGGAAGAAAACCCAACGAGCGACGACGAGACGTTTCTTTTCGAGGAAGAGGAGGCAGAGGAAGAGGACATCGAAATTCGCGAAGAAAAGGAACTAAAAAACGTCATCGACGACGTCGACGCGACCGTGAAAACGCTCATTTTACGCGCGCACGTGTCAAAGTTTAACTAAAACCACTCGATTTTGTATTTGCGAAATCGAGAATCTCGACTTCTTCTTCTTCGCGCGTCGTGCCTTTGTCGTCTGTTGTGCGCGTTTGGATGAAATGATTTCTTTTCTTGTTGGTGTTTGGATAAAAAAAAAAGAATTTTCGGAAAAAGAAGAGATCTTTTCTTGATGTAAACCCTAGACCCTAAATTCAAAATGTGTCTCTCATTTTTGAAAAGGTGTTGTTCTTTTACACACACGAAAACACCTCTCTGTTCTAACACGAACGATCCTCGCGGGAAACAGACGACGATGACGACGACGACGTCGATGATGATGACGACGAGTAATACTACTACCACGATGAAGCGAACGACGACTTTGAGAGGAACAACAAAGAAGGTTTTTCCTTCTTCTTTTTCGAGAACGAAGAAGAACTCCTCCTCTGTATCCTCGGGAAAGATGATGATGATGATGATGTTTGTTAAATCAACGAGAAGAAGCGGAAGAAGACGAGGAGGAAGCGCGTCGTCGTCTTCCTCTTCTTCCGCGATTGTCTTCTCAGCTGTGGCACCGGCGTCTTCGTCGAAAAAAAAGAAGAAAAACGTTCTGGTCATCGGCTCCGGTGGTCGCGAGCACGCGTTAATCTATCGTTTGCTCCAGTCTGAAACGTGCGAGAAAGTGTTCGCGTTACCGGGGAACGCCGGTATCGCGACGGAGCCGACCGTGACATCCATCGCGGACGTTTCTGAATCGAATCACGCGGATGTGGTGAAATTTTGCAAATCGAACGCTATCGATTTAGTCGTCGTTGGGCCGGAAGCGCCGCTGGTGGACGGGTTAGCGGACAGTTTGAGAGCGGAAAATATCAACGTGTTTGGACCGTCGAAGAAAGCGGCGCAGTTGGAAGGGTCCAAGGAGTTCATGAAGAACTTGTGTAGGAAGTATAACATTCCGACAGCCACGTACGAGGTTTTTAGCGACGCGGAAAAGGCGAAGGAGTACGTGAGAACGGTGACGGGAGCGCCGATTGTGATTAAAACGTCTGGTTTGGCTGCCGGGAAAGGCGTGATTATGGCTGAAACCGTCGAGGAGGCGGAAAAAGCCATCGACGAGCTGATGTTGAATAAACAGTTTGGCGATGCCGGCGATACGATCGTAATCGAGGAGACTTTGTTTGGCGAGGAGGCGTCGTTTTTTGCCGTCGTCGGGGGCGACGTTGCGGTTCCGTTAGCGTCGGCGCAAGACCACAAAAGAGTTGGCGACGGCGATACCGGATTGAACACCGGTGGTATGGGCGCGTATTCGCCAGCTCCAGTGGTCACGAAAGAGATTGAAGAGGACGTGATGAAGAATATCATCGAGCCAACGGTGAGAGGAATGCGTGAAGAAGGGTGCGAGTATAATGGCGTCATCTTTGCCGGGTTGATGATTGACGAGAAAACGAAAAAAGTAAAACTGTTGGAACACAACGTGCGCTTTGGCGATCCCGAGTGCCAAACGTTAATGGCGAGAATGGAAAGCGATTTGTGCCAGCTTTTATACGCCGCAGCGACGAATAATATCACCGACGACGACGTGAAGAGCGTGAAATGGAGCAAAGAACCAGCTGTTAATGTTGTTTTAGCGGCGAAAGGGTACCCGGGAAGTTACTCGAAAGGCGACGAGATTAAAAATTTACAAGGCGCGGAAGAATCGACGGCAAAAACGAAAATCTTTCACGCCGGAACGGCGAGTGGAGAGAATGGGGAGATATTAGCGAACGGTGGTCGAGTTTTGGGGATAACTGCGATGGGTACGTCCGTGAAAGAGGCGACGAAGAACGCGTACGTGGCCATCGATAAAATCGATTGGCCGAACGGTTTCTGTCGAAGCGACATCGCCTATCGAGCAATCGAAAGAGAAGAAGGACGAGGCAAGTGATCATTAGAATAAGAATAATACGTACTTAATTTATATTTATTTATAACTCTCGGGACGGTCCACGTTTACAACTCTTCGTGCGCCTCTTCGAACTCCTTGGCTTTCTTCTTCGCTTCCCTCTCCGCAGCTTTTTCTTCCTTGGACTTAATTTTCGGCAAATCAAACGGAAGTTTTGCGTTCGCTTGAATAAATCTCGTGAAGCCGCCAACCGTTCTCTTCTCCTCTTCGTCCCATGGAACTCTTACACCTTTCTCCCCGGCGGGAAAGAAATAAATCGCCGGGAAACCTTTCGCATCCTTTACTAAAGGATGCTCGTTCGCGGTACCGTCCATATCGCAAATTTTCACCGTCGGCACGTCTTTGAACCTCTTGGCGAGTTTCTTGATTGTCGGCGCGAGTTCTTTGCAGTGCCCGCACCACGGCGCGTACACTTCGAGAAAGACATCCGTTTCGCTGTCGTTGACCATTTCATCAAAGTTTTCGCCGACAACTTTGTACAACGGACCGTAGTTTTCCTCCGGAATAGGTTCGGACTTTAAGTGTTCCTGCAACAAACCCGCTTCGAAAGCTTTGATGAACTGTTGCATGATTGGTTTCGTAATCGTCGGCGCGTTTTCGAGCTTATACTTCTTTTGGCCTTCTTCGATGCGTGGTTTCTCCTTCTCGTCCTTATTCACCGGTTCGGGTTCGCTTGGTTGCGAAAAGATGACCGCTTGCGGTTGGAACTCGTCCTCGCCGACGACCACGTCAAAGTATTCCAAAACACCCTCGGCATCGCTACCTTTAATGTCCACGGTGACGAACAAAATCTTGCCGCTCTTGTTGTCTTCCTTGGAAACTTCCTCGAGGAGGGCGTGGAGTTCTTTCGCAGTTTCCTCGTTCTCGCCGTCGTGAAAGACCAAAACTTGCGCAGTCACGCCAGATTCAAAGACTTTGTTGATGTATTCTTGCTCGAATGGAATGACCCATGGAAGTTGCGCGACGGCGGCAAACTTGGTGATCTCTTTCGCCTCCCATTTCCCGTCGTACTCGGCGAAAGATTTCTCGCCTTTTTCGTTTTCAAACATCAAAACCATCGCCGGGTTGGACGGTCTTTTGAAATTGGTCAGGCCCAATTTGGCAACGTTCGCGCGATTATCTGTGTGCGCTACGTCGAGGCCGTCGAGATCGATATCTTTCGCCATGGCGTAAAAGTCCGCGAAGGCTGGGGAAGAGCCCAATTCGTCGAAAACCGCGATCAAAGTCGCTCGCTTTTCTTCATCTTCGTCTTCATCCTCGTCTTCTTCTTCGCCTTCATCGCCGTCTTCTTTCGCCTCTTTCACTTTCTTCGGCGCCTCTTCGCCGGTGAACACTTTCATCGTCGTCAAATCAACGCTCGGTTCGCCCATTTGACGCTCGACGTAATTCGCGATGGCGTATTGGTCTCTTCCGGATTGGTAATCCTTCTTCAATTCGCCTTTCTCGAACCACTTCATGGTTGGAAACCCTTCCACGCCCAATTCTTTCGCTAGCGCTTCTTCCAAGGTCGCGTCAACTTTGAACAACTTCACGTTCTTACCTTCCAACTTTTCGCTCTCTTTCACAGCTCTCGCGGCGTATTCGTAATGCGGCTCCAACTTTTTACAGTGTCCACACCACGGCGCGTAAAACTCTACTAAAGCTCCGTCCAAGTCTTTCAAAATGGATGTGAAATTCTCCTTCCCTAACGGTTCGACTTCGTACGGACCTTCCGGCATTTCCAACTCTTCCTCTTCTCCTTGGCCGCCGTAGTCGCCGTAGTCGCCGCCGCCGTAGTCGCCCATGCCGCCCATGCCGCCCATGCCGCCCATGACGCCCATGCCGTCGTTGTCGCCCATGCCGCCGTAATCACCGTAGTCTGGACCGTAATCTGGAACGTCGTCGTACGGTTCCGCTGGCCTTAAACCATCGTCATCGTATTCTTGCGCCTGTGTTATGTCATCAAAGCAGAGAAACAAACATTTTGGTGGTTAGTATTTTTCGCACCCCGCGAAAAGAGAGTTTCGATGAAGTGGTTGGTGTTCTTCCCAACATCATCGAGAAGAACCCATTTTTTCCTCCAATCCTACGTTTTCGTCGAAAAGAAGAAACAGAAGAAGAA
>JACLAA010008123.1_pt1 | contig 23142 bp, 10 predicted proteins | sample 8027891 | NCBI WGS metagenome assembly JACLAA01 (sample SAMN15724900, study PRJNA655200) | protist metagenome | isolation source: fluorescence activated cell sorting (FACS) single amplified genomes of... | place: Spain: Blaines Bay Microbial Observatory, Mediterranean Sea | collected 2016-01-19 | reverse complement strand
CCCACTTCGTCCAGGGGACGGAGGACTGGCCTTGCAGGAACTTCCAGGACCTGCCCAAGGGGCACTACCTGAGGGACCTGACGTCGAAAACCGTGTACAGGTTCTTCGTGGGCCTCCTTGGCCTCGTGCAGCTCCCCTTCATGTTCCAGAACGTCCAAAAGACCTTGTTCATCCAGGTCCTGTCCATCACCTACCGGTGGTCGGCCTTCCTCATCATCGTCGCCATCTGCCTGATGCAGATGTTCTCCAAGGAGGAGGACAGGGACTGGGACCACTTCACGCAGAGGCACCACTTCAGCGGGCTCCTGCAGCTCTTCGGCGTCACGATTTACTCGTTCATGTGCCACCACTCTTTGCCCTCCCTCCTGAACCCCATGATGACGGCCATGAGGCCAGAGGCGCTGGAGCTGAGGAGAATCGCAAAGCCGGTGGCCTGGGCCATGGCCTCCTGCCTCCTGGTGTACCTCCTCCTCAACACGGTGGTCGCCCTGCGGTTCAAGCCGGAGGAGATCGAGGACGTCATCACCCTCAACTTTCAGAACTTCAAGCCCAGGAAGATCTCCGTCTTTCTCGAGCTCTTTCCCGTGTGCACCCTGGGGTCCAGCTTCCCCATCATCGCGTGCACGCTCAGGAACAACCTCCAGACCCTCATCTTGCTGCAGACGTCCGAGGCCAAGCGGAGCCGGTTTCTCAAGGTGGTGGACAAGGTCGTCCTCCCCCTGGTCGTCCTCATCTGCCCCCTCCTGGTGGCGCTGGTGACGGAGAACGTGGAGATGCTGGTGGGCCTCACCGGAAGCTACGGAGGGTGCGCCATCGAGTTCATCATCCCCACACTCCTGGTGGTGGAGGCCAGGAAGAAGGTCAGGGACCACGCCCAGGGATCGGGGGGCCTGGCGCTCTCAAAGCTTGACATGGGCGTCTTCTCATCAAAGTTCTTTGTCAACCTGGTCCTCACCTGGTCCGTCGTGTGCCTCGCCATTGTCACTTTCAACCAGTTTGGACCAACGTAACGTGGGGAGGGGGGAAAGGGGGGCTCTGGTGATGTGAAGGGGGGAAACCGGGAGCACAAAACGTATTTATGAAAACGGGCCGATCGCAAACAAAAGGCGCGGCACTCGCGTTTACCTGAGCTCCACCTTGAGCTCGTCCACAAGCACCCTGTTGAATCATTGAATCGGTTGGTCGGTCGCGAAAAAGAATCAGAAAACGTGTGTCAGTATAAACAATCAAGGCTCGCGCCACCCAGTGTAAAGTACTCTTCATTATGAAGACCCCCCCTCCTATCTTTGTGTTCACTCGACTCAACTCACCTTCTGACGTCGTCCTGGACAGAGTTGATTTCCTCGTCAGTCAGGCTTCTCTCCATGGACCTGTACACTATTCGGTAGCAGTGGCTCGTCTTTCCCTTCTTGGGGTTGGTGAACTCGTCAATGAGCTTGACCTCCTCGACAATGTCCCCGGCGATGCCCCTGATGGTCTCGCACAAATTGTTCTCGGTGAAGTCGTCCGAGATCCAGAAGCTGACGTCCTTGTTGCACGGGGGGAACTTGGAGAAGGACTTGAACTTGGTGCGCAAGTCGCCCGCCTTGAACTGCTTGAGGAACCTCTCGTCGCCGCTCCAAAACAAGCGAATGTCCGGAATGTCGAAGAGAATCATGGCGAGCCTCTCTATTCCGAGGCCAAAGGCCCAGGCCTTCTTGCCCTCGCCGTAGTTCTCGTCCAGGATCTTCTGCTGCATCACGCCGCAGCCCAGGACCTCGAGCCACTCTCCGTTGAAGAAGATCTCCAGCTCTATCGAGGGGTCCGTGAAGGGAAAGTAGGCGTCCACCCACCTGCACTCCACGTCGCCGAACAAGCGCTTCGCAAGGCCCTCCAAAGTCTGCTTCAAGTCCCTCTCCACAAACTCAACCTCGGACATCCCGGCGGCCTCCCACTCGGAGGGATCGAAGATCTTCACGCCCTCCATCTGGTGGAAGACGGGGTAGTGCGTGGCATCGATCGTGTCCCTCCTGTACACGTCACCGATCACGAGGAAGTTGTCGTGCTTCTCCCGAAGGAGCTCGGCCTGGTGGGCCGAGGTGTGGCACCGCAAGACCGTCTCGGAGTTCACGTAGTACGTGTCGTTATCGCTGCGGCTGATGTGGTCCGCGGGGATGAGGAGCTCGTCGAAGTTCTGCTTCGTCGTGACCACGGGGTAGAGGTCCTCGAAGAGCTTGAACTTTCCCGGGGCGCTCTCCTCGAAGTACTGGAAGATGGCCCCCTTGATGATGCCGAGAGGGTGGTCCTTCCTGTGGTGCAAGTTCACGCCGAGCTTCTGGAAGATGTTGTCCGTGACGTTGTTCTTCGGGTCCGCGGTGATGATGTCCGATCGCGAGATGGTCGTCGTCGTGGCGACGCTCCTCGCGATGCCCGCAAAGTCCCTCCTCCTCCCGAAAGTCCGCAGCGGTGAGCTCGCGACCCACCTGCTCTCTCTCCTGCTGGCATCCGCACCTCCCCGCAAAGCGGACTGGGTGGTCGAGAGGACCTTCGCCCACGAGGACGAGGACGAGGACGACGCCTGCGAGCGCGGCGCTGGAAGGTGCAGCGCGCGGCTCGTGCTCAGCCTCAGCGGTGGTCCCATCTCTCTCTCTCTCTCTCTCTCTCTCTCCTCTCGGACGCCCGTCGCAGCCAGCCGCGAAAAGTTTTTTGGCTAATCCAGAAGATCGCTCGCTCAGAGCCATCAGAGCCAGAAGTTCAAGTCTTTCGTCGAAATTTCGTCAAGGAAAAGTCGAACCTGGTTTGGAAGCCATCGCCTGAGCATCGCGGGCGCTCGCTCTCGCTCAGCTCGCTCGCACCCGGAGCGCGGAGGGGAACGCGATGGCGGGCGGGGAGGAGAAGCGCGACCAAGCGGTCGACGTTCTGAACGACCTCAAGCTCTGCACCGCTCCCCAGGAGAAGGCCGCGAAGGTCAAGGAGCTGACGGAGCTGACGGTGCACGTCGCGAGGCAGCTCCTGCCCGAGTTCGTGCCCGAGGTGATCGGGCTCTTGCAGACGGAGTCGAACGCCCAGGTTCGAAAGGAGGTCGCGGGATTCCTGGAGTCCTTGGGCAGCCTTCCGACCGAGACCGTAGCGATCGTCGATGAGGCTCCCTACATGAACGACGCCTTCGGGGCCCTCGCAACCCTGACGCGAGACAAGAGCGAGAAGGTCGGAAAGCGCGCCATGATGGCCGCAATCTCGCTCTTCTCCGCGGTCTTCAAGGGCTGCTTGAGGGAGCAGGAGATCGCGCAGCTGCTCGCGTGCTGGCCGAGCCTCTGCGACACGAGAGCGAGCGCGGTGGCGACGGTGCAGTCGGAGACCGCGAAGGGCGGCTTCAAGGTCTACGCCTGCAAGTTCTTGGAGTGCCAGGTCCTCTTCCTGAACGAGGAGGCTCTGAAGACCCTTTGCAGGAGCGACCCGATGGTGTACGCCAAGCTCAACTCGGGGGCGCGGGAATCGAGCGACGCCATTTTCGACATCGCGATGCTGCTTGCGGAGGGGAGGGCCTCCTCCGTTCCCGCGCCCCTGGCCATTGTCGTCCTGACATCCCTCGGGTCCTTCGCCAAGGCCAGGCCGGAGCTCTTCGCCAAGGGGTCGTGCGACATCCTGGGGAGGGTGGCCGCGGCCCTGGGCAAGGCCAAGGACCAGGGAGACACCAAGATCACCGCCTTGATCCAGAGCTTGAAGCAGGTCCTCCTTACTTTGGTGAAATCCGAGGCGGTTTGTGACCAGGGGGTCCACGAGGAGTGCTTGAACGCCCTGGCGAGCATCGGGTTCGAGGAGGCCAGGAACCAGGCCAGGAGGTCGCGGAGCGGCTCGAAGAGGGCCCACCCGGGAGGGGGGTACGCCTGGGACGAGGGGGGAAGGCCCGCCAAGCAAACCAGGCCGGCGGACGCCCTGGATCCCGCGACCCTGCTCTCGCAGTTCACGGCCCTGGTCCACCAGATCGGGTCCCTCCTCGAGTCGAACGACCTCAGCGACTTTGAGGGCCCCGTGCTGTCCCCGGAGGCCACGGCAGACGCCGTGATTTCCAACTTTGGCCTCGACCCCAGCGACTTTTTTCACGCGGAGCGAGAGGCGGCGGCTGCGCTGGACGAGGGGAGCTACGCCTTCCAGCGGTCGCCTGACGAGGCCCTGATGGACGCCAGCATCGCTGCGATCCAGGAGGTGGGCGCCATGACCAAGGAGGACATCAAGCTCATGTCCCTGGAGTCTCTCAAGAGAGTCTTTGCCGCCAACATGGAGGCCCTGGGTGGGGGCACCACCGCTGGGGACGGGGAGGAGATGACCATTCAGGACCGGGTCTTGGCCAAGATCGTGACCATGGTTTTGGGGAACTTTTGGGAAGGGGACAGGGACTACTGCCAGAGCATTTTGGACTCGCTTGTGGACCACATCCTTGAGAAGATGCAGAGCGAGAGGGGGCACGCCACCAGCATGGGCCTCTTTTACGCCATCTTTGCCCTCGGGGAGGGCTTCAGAGGGGTTTACAACGCCCTCCTCTTGCGCATTGTCAAGGGCATGAGGCAGACCTTGCCGCCCCACGACACGGCCCTGTGCAAGCTCGTGCTTGAGGTCCCCATTTTGCCCCAAAACGAGATTGTGGTCTTCCTGCGGGACATGATCATCATGAGCTCGGACAAGGAGGGGGATGACGAGGCCGTGGAGTGGGCGACTCTGGGGCTCAACACGCTGCGGGACCTCGTGTTTGAGCGCCCCAGCCTCAGGAGGGCTTGCCTCAACCTCTCCCTCACGTGCGCCATGCACAAGAACGAGGGCCTGAGAACCAAGGCCATCTCCCTGGTGGCGGACACGCTCTACCCCGTGGCCTACCTTCAGGGGGACATAGAGAGCTTTGCGCTAAAGGCGCTGCGCCAGCTCACCACGCGAGGCGACAAGGCTTCCCCTGACGAGGTGGGTCGCCACATGGAGCTCTTCTTCGCTCTTTGCGCCAAGAAGCACGACCTCCTGCACGAGCTCCTGTCCATGTTCGCCAGGGCCTCCAAGGTCCAGAGGCAGGTCATGAACAAGAAGGTCACCGCCCTTGCCAAGGAGATCCCCTCCAGCTCACCCAGCCTCCTCATCGCGGTGGAGAGCCCGCCCAGGGGGTCCGAGATCCTCCTCCTCCTCATGCTCCACTCCATGGCGGAGAAGGGAGCCCTGCCCAAGCAGCTGGTCCGGGCCGTGCATGCACTCTACAGGAAGAACGGGGACCCGAGGTTCCTCGTGCCCATCTTCGCGGACATGCCCAAGGCGGACGCCATCGACTTCATGCCGAAGTTCGTCGAGCTGCCGGAGGCGGCGCGGAAGACCGCCATCGCCAACGCCTTCTCCGCCGATCCGGGCGGCCGCGGCCCCGAGTCGCTCTCGGCCTCCGACTTGTTCGTGCGCATCCACCTGATTGACGAGACAAAGCACGGGATCCCGCTGAAGAAGCTGATCGACTGCACGAACCTTTGCTTTCAGATGAAGGACATCTTCACGCCAAAGGTCCTGTCCATCTCCATTCAGCAGCTCGTGCAAAATAGCCCCTTGCCCATGCTCTTCATGCGGACAGTGATCCAGACGTCCAAAGTGGCGCCGCAGCTCAAGGGGTTCATCGTCAACCTCCTGGCCCGGCTCATTGGGAAGAAGATCTGGGAGGACGTCAGGCAGTGGCAAGGCTTCCTCATGTGCGCCTCCATTCTGAACGCCTTTCCAGTCCTCCTGCAGCTCCCCGCGCCCCACCTCCAGGCCGCGCTCAAGAGAATGCCCGACTTGAAGCCAAAGCTCTGCAACTTTGTGCAAGGGGAGGCAGGGTACGCGCAGAAGCTGCCGAGAACGACCCTGCAGGTTCTTGGGCTCTCATGATTTGTAAACTAATTAATTTGCTATATAACACACGAAGCGGGCAGCAGCTGCATTCACGGCCGGCTGCCCCCTTCTTAATACTTTGAGCCCTGGTTCAGCAGGTACTCGAACACGGCCTGGGCGTCCGCAGAGTGCCTCTGCTTTGCCAGGAAAACAGGAGTCGCTCCGTTGAAATCGGGCTGGTTGATCATATCCTGCCTGTCCTCCTTGTCCTTTATGGACTCTACCACGCACTTGAGGACGTTGAGCGAGCCGGACCTTGCCGCCAAGTGCACCGCGGTTCGGCCGCAGTGCGCCTCCTTGATCGATAACTTCGCCCCAGATGCGAGAAGCTTCTCGACGGTCTCCACGCTACCGCTCTCCACGGCCCACATGAGAGCCGTTCGGCCCACTTTGTCTCTACCGTCGACCTCCTTGGACGGATTCTTCATCTTGTTCAAGAAGGCCGCGACAGCCTTGACCTTTCCCCTCTCGGCCGCGTCGTGGAGCGACTTCACGGCACCCCTCGAAGTCACGTCGTAGATGGCGTACAGGGACTCCACCTTGCTCTCGCCATCCTCGCCTTGGGGGGACTGGGCCTCGGCCTGAGGCTGGTCCTCTTTCTTCGTTTCAACGTCCGCCATCTTGGCGTGGTCTGTCGGTCGGTCAGCGCCCTGATTGGCCGCGAGGAAGACCCAATTCGTTCCCTGGGCGTGTGGTTCGGTGCTGGGTTGATTCCTGACGCAAACCCCCGAAATGAGAGAGAGAGAGAGAGAGCTCCCAGGGTCCCACCGCCTGCGCGCGCGAGCGTGGTGTGCGGTGCCTGCCTTCCTTTGAACAAGACTTCCTTTGAAGGAGAGAGGTCTCTCTTTCCTGGGGGAAAACCTGCTCTTCTTTTAGCAGTTGTGAGGGCTTTTTAGGCAAAGAGAGCCGTTCTTCTCGGGAAAGTGCTCGTCTTTCATTAAAAAAGGGTTTTCCCGTCTTTCCTCCTAAAAAAGGGTTAAGGGCACCCCGCTTTGTCCAGGTGGACCGAGGTGGCCAAAGCTACCTTTGAGGAGCTTTGCGACCCCCCCGCATATAGAAAACGCTTGTTGTTCTCCTCATCGGAATCGGTCGGTCGCAAAGAGAGACAGAGGGAGGAGAGTGGAAACCATCGGTGTGTGTGTGTGTGCTTGGGGGGAGCCTCATTCTTCCTCAAGGAAATAAATGGGCTCGGATCGGATACCCATATAAAATCCAAGATCAGCCCAAAACTCAGACCCATCTGATTGGGTAGCGAGAGCGAGAAAAAAAAGCGGGCGACACGCAAGTTGGTTTTTCTACTCTCCGCGAAGATAAGTGACGTCGACCCGATATCAATGCCGCCAAGACGCGATCTCTACAGGAAAAAGCGGAGGATCTCTCCCAGCGCGAAGGTGGGCAACGAGCAAGCACGCGTCGTAGCTCGAGCGAGCAAGTCAGAACACACAGAGACGAAAAGAGACGACGAAGACAAGACCGCCCCCCCCCCCTTGAGAGGAAGAGAACGATGTCGAGCGTAGGAATGAAGTGCAACGTTAGAGCCCGCGCGGCCGGCAAGCAGACCGCCAGGGCCGCGAGGGTCGTGCAGTGCCGCGCCACCGCCGGGAACAACTTTGTGGACAAGGTGAAGGAGGCTAGCAAGGTCGCTGCTGCCATCAGCGCGTCCGTTCTCGTCGCCGGATCCCAGGTCCCCACCGCCCAGGCTCTGACCTACCAGGAGAAGCAGGCCCTGACCTACCTCCAGGTCAAGGGCAGCGGTCTCGCGAACACCTGCCCCGTGTTGGAGGACGGCGAGAGCGACCTCAAGTCCTTGAAGGCCGGAGACTACTCGATCAACAAGTTCTGCCTCGAGCCAACGAGCTTCGAGGTCAAGGACGAGGCCATCGCCAAGGGCGCGAAGGCCGACTTCGTCAAGACCAAGCTCATGACCCGCTTGACCTACACCCTCGACGAGATCAGCGGCAGGTTCAAGGTCGGCTCCGACGGCAGCGTCGAGCTCAAGGAGGAGGACGGCATTGACTACGCCGCCACCACCGTCCAGCTCCCAGGAGGCGAGCGCGTTCCCTTCCTCTTCACCGTGAAGGAGCTCGTCGCCAAGGGCAACTTGGGCCAGTTCGGCGGGGACTTCATCGTGCCATCTTACAGAGGGTCCTCCTTTTTGGACCCCAAGGGTAGGGGTGCCACCACCGGATACGACACCGCCGTCGCCCTCCCAGCCGCTGGTGACTCCGAGGAGCTCGAGAAGGAGAACTCCAAGTCCACCAAGGTGCTCAAGGGAAGCATTGTGTTTAGCACCGCCTCTATCAACAACGCCACTGGGGAGATTGCCGGAGTCTTTGAGTCCATCCAGCCCTCTGATACTGATTTGGGTGCCAAGGCCCCCAAGGACATCAAGATCACCGGGTTGTGGTACGGACAGCTGAGCTAAGTCTCCAGTCCGGTCCGGTCCGTCTTTGCGGAAGACTCGGACGCGCGGAGAGAGAGAGAGACTTTGGACCACCATTTCTTTTTCAGACACAAAACACCCAAAAAAAACACAACAACTGAAGTCCACCGGCGAACAAGCGCGAAAATCAAAGCATTGGAAGCGAGGAAGGTTCTTCTTTCTTTCAAACGCAATTAATAGGAATGTTACAAGGTGGCTATTCTTGAGTCTTTTCTTTCTCTGTTTTGTTCGGCGAGACCCGAGCTTGCCCTGCCTGTCTCCAGTTCACAGCGCACGCACACACACATTCATTAATTCCTCGGTCCTCATCAGCTGAACGTTGGCTCCACCCCGTCAATGGTGACGTTGAAGGACCTCTTGATCATCGTTCTCTCGGGGTCCTCCGTGTCGTAGGTGCCGGGACCGGGCGCCAGGGTCGACATGTGGTTGAATCGCGTCGCAGAGCTCACAAAGCAGGTCTTGGGCACAAAGTTCTTGGACAGAATGTCCTTCCCCGTGTTGTAAGACCCAGGACCGGGCATGCCCTCCTTCTTCTTCTTCGTGTGGTTGGCGGTGAACCGCTTGGCCTTGGAAATGAAGGCCTTGTTCGTGTGGCTGCGGGGCTTCTTCTTGGCCCAGTCCCAGGGGTCGATGGTGGAGTAGGCTCCAGGAGGGGGAGTGGTGAACTCGGTGGTGAACTCGGTCTCAATCATGCTGGGATCGTGGTACCCGCCCTGTCCCTGCCCCTGGTCCTGGGTCTGGGCACCCGCCTTCTTCTTCGGCTCTCTCGTGGGCTTGAAGCGGTGCACGTTCGAAGCAAAGCTCGAGGTGGCCTTCTTCTGTCCCTTTTGGAGCTTGATGGCCATCTCCCGCGGCGCGTCCGGAATGTACTGCCCTGGACCGGGGGACTCGTCGTTCCCCATGTACAAGTAGCTCGAGCTCGACTTTGTGGACACAAAACGGTGGGTGGAGCTCCCAAAGGCCCCGTTCCTCGCGATGATCTTCCTGCTCAGCTCTCCCACGAAGCCCTCCCCGGTCTCAGAGTAGTAGGCCCCCGGTCCCGGGCAACCGTCTCCCCTGCTTCCAAAGCGAATGGAGGAGCTCGCAAAGGGCGCCGGCTCCACCAAGCTCACTTGCTGGACCGTCTTGAGCGAGCTCCTCATGTTCACGTCGTAGGCCCCGGGCCCGGGGGTCGTCGCAAAGGTGGGCGCGGCGTACCTGGTGGTGGCCTCCTCCTCGAAGGATCGTTTGGCGGTGCTGCCAAAGTTCTGAGTCGTGGATCCGGTCTTCTTGCCAGGGAGGACGTTCCCGTGCTTGGAGTGGTAGGATCCCGGACCCGGGGTCGCGTTCTCGGCCTTCTCCCCCGGCATTCTCGGAACCTTGGACGCAAAGTTGCTCGACTCTTGCGGAGCAAAGGTCTTCTTCATTCTGCGCATGGCGCCATTGTGGTAGACTTGGGCCTGGGAGGGCTCGTTCGGGTCAGCGGGAACGGCCCCTGAGGGGGAGGAGGGCGGGTTGTTCGGCGCCGGCGGACCCTTTGCCTCCTGATCGGGCTGGTTGTACTGGCCGGGGCCAGGCGTCTTCTTGGGCTTGAAGATCTCTCTCCTCGTGTTCGACCTCGAAAAGTCTGTCTGCCTGTTTCTGTGCTGGAGGGTGAACTGGGGTTTGTAATCCGCGGGCCCGACGGCGTCCAACTTGTTTCCCGCATACTGCCCGCCAGGAGCGGCCTGGCGAACGAGCTCCCCGGTGTCGCCGACCTCGTAACCGTAGCACTGGTTCCTGGCGGGGACGCTTGGAGCAGTCATCTGCTTCTGGAAGATGACTTGAGGGCCGCCCTCGGCGCGCTGCTGCTGCAAGCCTCTCTGGTGGGAGTTCTTGATCCACTTGTTCGACTCGACGTACGTTCCGGGCCCGGGAGTCTGCTTCGCGTTCTCCTTGGTAAACCTGCTCACGCGACTCACGAAGGCATTGCTGCTGGCCCGCTTCACCACGCTCGGGGAGATGACGTCCTTCTCGTAGAACCCCGGACCGGGCTTGCCGTCGACGACCTCGAAGGAGTTGAGGCCACGCTCCGCAGTGGAGCTGAAGGGCGCGTAACCGTGGTCGGTGTTGTACTTGTCGATGTTAATGTAACTACCGGGACCCACGATGGGCGTTGTGGCCCCCTCCTTCTGCTCCGTCAAACCCTTGGTCTCCCGCTTGGAGCGACTGACAAAGGCCATCTTTTCTAAACCTCTGGCTTCTCTCTTCGATGATACCTAAGCACTCGGTCCTTCCTGTTCCATCCTAGGCGCTCCCCTCTCTTGCTTTCCTCCTCTGCTACTAAAAACAGCAGGTCTTTCGTTGACCCTTCCCAAACACTGAAACACCCATTTCCTTAATATTCAGTCCCCCTGGGATCCGCGAGGGGAAAGAGAGCCCCGTAGCGACCCGTTGGACTTAATCCAGCACCAGATACGGGCGAGCGAGTGAGACGGAGAGGAGGATAGAGAGAACGATGGCGACGATGGCGACGAGGATGGCGCTAGGTCCCGCCCCGAAGGCGGGACTCGGCCGATGGAGCACCAGGGGACGACGGGCGAGGCTGGAGGTGAGGTGCCGAACCGCCGCCGAGAAGCGAATTGAGGCGAAGCGAAACCAGAAGCAGTCCCAAAGCGCATCGCGAGCCGATCTCCTCGCAAAGTCCAAGAAGACCGCGAAGAGCAGGGACAATGCGGATGCCCAGGGGAAGAGGGGAGACGCGAGAGGGAGGACGAGAAGATCGAGGGAGGACGAGAGGAAGAAGTCGGCGGATAACGCGGCGAAGTCGAGCGACAAGGGTGGCGAGAGGAAGGACCAGACCGCTTCGAACAAGTCGACATCGGAGTCGACCGCGCCCTCCCAGAGGCCGGCGTCGACGAGCAGGCGATCCAAGGGCCAGCGCTTCGAGCGCGACTTCGGGTTTGGCGAGCAAGGCCCGCACGTCGAGAAGCTCCAGCGCCTGCTCCTGGCAGAGAACTACCTGAGCTCCGGCGAACAGGTCACGGGGTATTTCGGCCGGGACACCAAGGAAGCCCTCACCCAGTGGCAGAAGGCGAACAGGGTCATGCCCTCGGGGTACTTCGGACCGGTGTCTCGCGCAATGGTCAACAAGCAGGGCGCCGTCACCCGTGCAAAGCAGCAGATTGCGGTGAACCTTCGAATGAATCCCGTGGGCACTGTCGCCGCCAGTTTTGCCCTGGCGGGTGCCCTCGCCGCCGGCATCGCCTACCTCGCGCGAGAGCGCCAGGGCGTCGCCGTCTTCGACCCGAACTCTGACGACAACTTGGGATCCGAGGACTTTATCGGTTTTGGCGCGGTGGCCGTGGTGCAGAGGGCAGCGGGTCTCCTCAGTTCCTGGATCGGCCCCCTCCTGGTTTTCCTTCAAAATCGCCTGGGCGGCACTCCCCTCGGGGATTTGGGCGACCAAGGTGCCTTGGTCAGCGGGTACAAGGAGTCCAGCGGGGGCGGATACCAAAGGGGGTCCACAGGGGAACCCTCGGCGGGGGAGGAGTACACGAGACGTGTCGAGCTGCGCAGAAACATCGCAAGCTTGCAGAATGCTCTTGGGTACACCGAGGATCAGCTCAACAGTGCGAAGAGGCAGCTCAAGAGGGAGAAGGAGAGGGCCGATAGAGCAGAGTCCCTCTACTTGAAGCAAAAGGCCACCCTAACCGCACTGGAAATGGAGAACCAGAAGCTCAAGATAGAATTGAGACCCTTCAGAAGATAGGCGGACGAGGGGCGACAGACAAGAAATAATAATAGCCTTTGCAATCCACTGCATTCTCTTTCCACGAATCTCGTGTCTCCTCTTCTCTCTCACCCATCTCTCTCCGTTCCCGGCGCTCCCGCCATTTGCTGGCGGGAACCGAATCCTACGATATAGAGGGCGCGCGAAGAGGCGCTGAGTCACTGCTGGGGATGATGGAGACGCAACCCCGGGGATTGGAAGCGGTGGAGAATAGGGGGAAGAAGATCGCAAGCGCAACGCACACGATCCAGAACCTCCTGCACGAGCTCCACGAGCTCCAAACTGTCCTCGTTTCGTCTAAATCTAGTACCCCCTCGCCTGAATCCTCTCCAATTGAGAACTGGAAGCCTGCGCGCGATGTCGACCACCTGGGGAGCACGAGGAGCGTCACGAAGAAGAGAGTGAGCCCAATCCTCTACTCTCGGAATCGCACGCCGCATTCGCGAGGAAAGATTGGCGTGGACCGGACACCGCTTGGTGCCCTTTTAAGGGGGGGGGCCTCCGGTGGACGACACGCCGAGCACGAGCGCGAGCGGGAACGGATCGATTCGCAAAGTCGGCGCCACCCCCGGATCCAGGGCATACTCGAGGTCTCCAGACTACCTTGGCTTGCGCAGGGAGAACGCAAGGCTCGAGGAGGAAGCTCGTGAACTGAGGCAAGAGATGAAATTTTTGAAGAAGCAGCTCAAGGTGAACAGGTTGGACAAGGAGGAGGCGCTACGGAGTTTCAGGGAGATGCGAGAACGCAAGGAGGAGCAGGTAGCTGTGAACGAGAAGCTCCGATTGGCGTGGCAGGCGAGCAAGAAGGAGAAGAAGGGCCTCACAGACCGCCTGGAAATCAGCTCCCGCAGTTTCTCCTTGATGAAGGCCAAGTACCGCAGCGTGAATCAGGAAGTGATCGATCTCACCTTTGACCTGGCTTCGATGAAGCAGGACTTCGCCTACACCTACCAGATGGTCGATGACGGCGCGGTCGCTGTGATAGAGCAAGCCCTTGGAGCTATCACCGATTTCGCCGAGAGGGAAAAAATGTTGGTGTCTGCGCTTGAGGATGCCCAGGAGGGCGCGGACCACCTCGAGGACCAAGTCGTCCTGCTGAACGAGGTGTACAGAATAGACGCGGCGGAGAAGACGAGGGTGATCAACTCCCTCACGGAAGAGAACGAGAACATCAAGGCCTCCCTGCAGGGCAAAGTTGCGGACTTGGAGCGCATCCTGGAGAGCAAGAACGCTGAGCTCGATGCCAAGAACGAGGAGCTAACCAACATCGTGGCGTCAGGGGAAGCCATCCAAGAAAAAATCGACCAGGTGGGCCTCATCACGGAGATGATGGAGGAGAAGAAGGACGCCATTATCGCCGAGGTCGCTTACACTGCGGATCACAACACAAAGCTCTTGGGACAGTTGCGGGAGAAGGACGAGGAGATTAGATTCTTGAGAGAGAAGCTGGGCCGGGGACCCCTCTTCAGCGAAGCCTAGGGTCGAACAGGGGAAGTGATTCAAAGCCGAAGGAGTCCGCGATTGATGATGCAACCGGGGACACAGCAGTGGGTGCAGAATTGAAAGCGTTTGATGAGCAGTATTCCAAAGGACACGCTCTCAAGCGGACGTTGGGATCGAGGAAGAGAGATAGTGTTAAGCCGGAGCAGGCCACGGCCGCTGATGATGCTGGTGTTGCTGCTGACACAGTGGATGCAAGCGGCGATGAACAAGTGGGTGCAGCTTCGACAGCCACTGATGCAAGTGCGTTGAATGATGGCTTGGCCATGGACACAGACAAGGTCACGGTTGCTGATGGCACTGATGATACAGTGGATGCCACTGGCGACACAACAGTGGGTGCAGCTTCAAAGCCGACTGGTGAAAAGCCATCTCGAGGCCCCGCTCTCAAGCGGACCCTCGGGTCAAGGAGGAGATCAGCCGATTAATCCCCTTTTTCATGCGATATTACCCCTCCTCTTGGTCCGCTCTCTCTTTGCCTTCACCTCTGGATTTTCCCTCCAAAACCATCTCAGCATCTGTCGATCGCGAAGAGCGCGGCACTCGTGGGGGGGGAACCTGAGCAAAGCGCGGAGCCAAGGAGATGGAGGTCGTCACGGCGAGGGTACTGTACAGCAAGGACCCCGCTCACAAGAAGAGGAAGCGGTGGAAGGACGGCTTCTTCCTCGGAAAGCGGACGAAGGAGGGCAAGGTGAACCTGAAGCTGCTCGACGAGAACGGAGCACCGCTGTGCTCTAGGTCAGGGCTGAAGTACGAGAACGAGGAGGACTTGGGCGACGAGGAGGGCGCAGTTTGCAAGAGCTTCGGCTCGGGAGGCTTTCAGATTCAGTTCGACGACTTTTGCTCCAGCGAGGAGATTCCTGGAACAGGAACGCACGGCAACAACGTCGAAGATGGCGAGAAGGAAGGAGCGAAGTCGCAGGGAGGAGCGTACACGGAGCTCTACAAGAGAAAAGCGAATCCTCCTCCGCCAGGCGCAGCTCTTGGTCGAGAGAACCGCTCCCCGAACTCGAACGCAGGCGTGGCGGCCAGCGCGCAGAGGGGAACTGTGAAGAAGGATGATCTCATGCCTCGAGTGAATCGGGTATTCAACAGGCCCAGGATCGTAGGCTCTAAAACGGAAAGCGCGGAAACGCCCCAAGCCAGGCCAGCCCACCAACACCAGAGCGCTGGCCCGCCGAGACCAACCGAATCCCCGGCCCCCTCGTTCGCGTCCGCAGATGACGAGATTCTGGCCGCTTTCCAGAGTGGCTGCGCCAAACAATTTCGCCCGTGTGCACCCAGGGATAACCGGCGGCACGACGACATCATCTTCAAGAGAGACAAGGGCGCGTCTCAGGCCCCGTCCCGGAGCGCGGATTCGAAGGGCGTGTGGGAGGGCGCTCCCAGCGTGTCGGATTGGTCCACGAAGCTGCCAAAGCCACAGAAAGCTTTCAATGCTCCACGGGCGATCGAAGGCGCCCCATCGAACCACAACAACAACAATCGCACCGGCGGCCACGGACCTGGCGGAGGGATTCCCCAGCCCAGCGGGGCCTCGGGCAGCGGTCCCTTCGCGTCCCTCGCCTTCCAGACCTTGTCGGACCGCGTGGTTGTGCCCACTAAGTTTTCTGATGTTGGGGAATACAGGAGAGTGTGGATCTCCTCGATAGTGGAGGAGGTTGGGATGCAGTTATCCCAGGTCAAGAAGAAGCTGCAGAACTGGAGCAAGCGAGGAAAGGGGAAGCTTCCGTCGTGGATTGGCCACTGCCGGGTGGTGAGGTACGACAAGCGCCAAAGAAAGTTCGGCCCAGAGGAGAGGGATCCGCCAAAGTTCTTCATGAATTTTGCGAAAAAGCCCTACACCAAATCCTGTTCCATGCAGGACTTGTGGATCCTGGGAAGGGATCTCGAGTCGCTGTGCACGTCATCGTCCTACGGAAGTCTGGTCACTTCGCTTTGGCACGGAGTGAGCTCCGAGGACAGGCTTCAGATAGACCCGGTGGGCAAGATGCCGCCGCTCAAGGAGCCACTGGTCGCGATTCACGGGCCAAACGTGCAGACAGAGGTGCAAATGATCGATCTCCTGAACAAATTGGACGCGAGGACGTCCCCTCTGCTGCAGACCATCATGGAGGGTCCCAGCCACCCTCCTTCGGTTGGCGCAGACGACACCCTGGCCCTCCCAGAGGATCTCGCAAACCTCTTTCGATTGAACGCATCGCAAGTCGACTTTCTCAGGGCTGTTTTGCTGCAAGTCACGGGGGGGTCCGACCACGGCGTCTCCATCTTGCACGGGCCCTTTGGATCGGGGAAAACCACGGTGATCGTGGCCCTGATCATATTCCTCGTCAGACATTCCGGAATAGAGAACTTCAGCGTCCTGATCTCAGCAAACACGAACATAGCTGTGGACCACGTTCTGAATGGCTTGATTGCCAAGGGTTTTGACGATTTGGGGCGGATAGGATCGGTCAAGAAGATCGACCCAAAGCTTTTGAAGTACACTGTCCACTCAAAGTCGGACTCAAAGAAGGAGATCACGAGGGAGCTGATGGAGATGATCAAAGTGGCCTCCCCGGCGGACAGGGCGTTTTACGAGGAGGAGCTCAAGTTTGTGCAAAACAAGGTCAAGTCCAAGAATGTGGACAAGCTGAGCGCTGCCAAGGTCATCGGAGTGACCTGCCACTCGTCCACGAATGCGCTCATGGACAACAGGAAATTCGACCTCGTCATCCTGGACGAGTGCTCCCAGATGATTGAGCCCCTGAGCATGCTTCCCATCATAAGAAGCAAGGCGCGGTTCTTGGTCACTGTTGGGGATCCCAGGCAGCTCCCGCCAGTGATCGCGTCTCCCGTGCGGTCTCGCTCGGGCGGTCCAACCATCTTCAGGCCTCTCTTCACCAGGCTCCTGCAGCTGGGGCACACCTCCATGCAACTGGACACCCAGTACCGATGCCACCCTCACCTGGGTGAACTCGCCAACAGGTTGTTCTACAATGGCAAATTGAAGCATGGGTGCACAGAGGCGGATCGGGCGGCCATGGTTCCTGGGTGCCAGCCCCTCGTGCTCTGCGATTGCAGGGGGACGGAAGAGTGGTTCCAGGGCAGCTTCATCAACCAAAAAGAGGCAAAGTTGTGCGTGGACGTCTTTATCAAGCTCATGGAGTGGGGCATCCACCCCCAGGACATTGGCATCCTGTGCTTTTACAGGGAGCAGGTGAAGAGGGTGGGTCAGTTACTGGAGGCCGCGGGGAGTCAGGCGCCTTGTTTGGTCGGCACCGTGGACTCCTTCCAAGGAAACGAGAAGAGCGTCATCATCCTCACCACCTGCAGCCCTCAGTCCAGTATGCAGATGAAGTTTTGCGCCGACCCCACGAGGCTGAACGTCGCCCTCACGAGGGCAACCCATCACTTGATCATTGTAGGATCCAGGGGGATCCTCTCGACTCAGGCGAATTGGAGTACCATCATCTCTCAAGCGCAGGTCCTCGATCCTAACCAGCCCTTTCCAGGCCCAGAACTATGTGAGGTTTGAGTACAATACAAGGCCAGTAGCATGTACAAAATCAATTCCCTTCTTTTAATATCTCTCTCCTCCCCTTCCCCTCCCTCTCCCTCTTCCTCTGTCTCCATATCCATGACCACCATCCCTGCCCCCTCTTTGGGCGCTCTCCCTGCTGGCCTTGTATCCTGACGCAAGGGATTCGTTGGTCTCAATGGCCATGATCTTGGTCAAGACGCTGATCGAATCCTTCAATTTCTCAGAGAGCTCCTCGTGGGGCTTCTCTATCAGGGATGTGAAGACCTCGTTCAGGCGGCATCGCAAGCACTTTACGTACGTCACGTAGTGCAAAGGCACCTCGTACTTCAACCAGCCGTCCAAAATGATGAAAGTGGCGGGCTTCCCCTCTTCGTCCTCCCCGGGGTCCGAGGTCTCCACTGCGAGGTCGCCCGCCACCACGGCAATGGCCACCGTGGGCACTTCGGTGCAATCTCTGACGGTCAGCCCCCTCTCGTTCCTGGTGAGCTCATCAAACGCAAAGATGGGATCGATTTCATCCTCACGCGCGGCAACTGTGCTCTTCTTAGAAATGACCGATCCCTTGTGCACTCGAACCACTTCGCCTCTCTTTGTGAGTAAAGAAGGCTTCATTTTGTCCTTCATGTTTCTGTAGTCTTCGAAGAGCATTCGCCTCATGAAGCCAATTTGGGGGTAATATCCGCACCCCAGCACCGCCCTCACCACTCCAGGGTAACCACAGTAGTCCGAGGACGCTGGGAGGGAATCCACGACCTTGGCGTCTTTCAGTCCACCAAGCAGCTGCATTCTCATCCCATCGACCATTCTCATGGTGCCCGTGGACACGTAGTTCTGCCTGCAGTACTTCCAGCCCCAGCCCTGTTTCTCCGCCGCCCTCCATCCGTTGAACGCGGCCACGGTTGCCAGGTGGTCGCTCGATGTTCCATTCGCAAAGGTTTGCCTGGCTTTGTCCGCCTCTTGTCGAGCTCTTGGCTCAACAGGTGTGACCCACGGGGAGCGATAAGCGGAGAAGCAAGCACAGGTCAACACCGAGTCAAGGCATCCGAATATGATGGCGTACAACAAGAGCTTCCCCAGCTGCGGAGGCAATGGAAGGCTGGCCAGGTGCTTGCCGAGAAGCGTGAGTTTCTCCCCTGGGGCTAGGGCCCCAATGTTCTCCAAGATCTGGAGACTGTTTTCAATCGCTTGCTGCACCGGGGGCTCAATGGCTTGTGAGAGAAAAGCCTTGACCGTTGAGTCCTCTGACTTTGTGATGGCCATTCCGTTGGTTTCCATGACCTTGATTTGCAGGCACACCTCCTCCAAGGCCGTCCGCTTCAGTTCCGGCGCTTGGAACTCTATCAAAGAATCGCTCAAAGCCACGGAATAGATGTGAAAGCAGACCCCCGGCTGGCAACGGCCCGCGCGCCCCTTCCTTTGCTTCTCGCTCGCTCTCGAGGTCCAGGCGCACTGCAGTGTGCTAACGCCAGAGAATGGATCGTAGCTCTTCTCCTTGTGCTTTCCACTGTTGATGACGTACACAATGTCGTCAATTGTGATCGCAGTTTCAGCCATGTTGGTTGCCAGAACAATTTTAGTCGTTCCCTGCGGTGGCCTCACAAAGACCATTCTCTGCTCATCCACCGGTACCATTGAGTGCAGGCACAGAACCGAGATGTTCTCACCCTGCAACTTGCGCTCCAGCAGGCCCTTTAGCCTGGAGATATCGTCCCAGCCCGGAAGAAAGACCAAGATGGCCCCCATCCCAATGGCATCAAAGCGCTCCTGGGGATGAATCAGAAATCCAACGAGGTCCGTGATGATGTTCAGGTCCACCTCATCAGGATTCACGGACATCTGGTATTGGTTCAAGGCCGCCGCCATTTCGCTGACGTTGCTCACTTTCCTCGTTTCCTCCTCCCGCGAGATCAGCCTCTCAGCGAGATCGTGGTGGCCGTACTTGCACGCCCAGTCCTTTGCAGTGCCTCCGTCCTTGCTGACAATCCCAGGGTCCGCGCCGTTCTCCAGTAGAGTCTCCACAATGTCAGTCTTGCCCTTTGCCGAAGCGACCATGAGCGCGCTGACCCCAGTGGTATTGTGCACGGCATTGACGTAGGGAGCCATGCCAGCGGCGCCTTCGCCTCCAGCCAAGGCCTCTTCCAGCATCTCCTGAAAGGCTTCATCGCTCCCTTTCATGAAGGCGTTCATCATCGCCCTTTCCAGCTCTTGGGGAGCACAGAAGCCGACATGCGCTCCGCCATCTGCCCTGCCAAGAAACTTGAGGACGTCTTCCAGGTAGAACTGCTCCACTGGAAACATGAACCCATCAACAGAAATGATGGGACAATTCCCAAAGTAGGAGGAGAACAAATCAACTTGGAGGGTGGCGGACATCAGGATCACCTTGAGATTTGGATTCTGAGGCAAAATGTCCTTCAAGATAATCAAGAGGAAGTCGGCAAACCTGTCCCTCTCGTGAATCTCGTCCACAACGAGATGAGTGACGCCCTCAACGAGACCAGAGTGGCGATCGGCGTCAAAACTCCCCTTCTGCACAAGCTGTCTCAGCAGGACCCCATTGGTGCACAAGACAATGGAGCTCGAGGGGGTGCCCTTCTTCTCAAGGCGAATGGTGTACCCAACACCCTCTCCGATCCTTTCTCCCCTCTCCGAAGCGATTCTCTCGGCCACACTGATGGCGCTGATCCTCCTGGGTTGGGTACACACCACGCGGCAGGGTTTCCCCTTTCCCCAGGAATGCTCAGCGATGAATTGAGGCACCTGGGTTGTCTTCCCGCACCCCGTTTCCCCTGCCAGGAGTATGACCTGGTTTCTATCCACCAGATCCAAAATCTCCTCCCTCTTCTTGGCAATGGGCAAGCTCATCCTCGTCCTCTGTATTGCAGCGCACTGAGGACTCGATCGTCTTTGTCGCAAACTGTCCAAGGCCTTCTTCACCTGGGCCTCGTTCCACAGCTCTGCTCGGGAGGAGGACGCCTGGCCGCCCTTTCTGCCGCCATTTTGTCGCCGGTGTCTCTTCGGCACAGCCATCTGAAGCGTGTTCCCAAGGAGCTCCCTCTCCGTGGGCGGATGCTTGCGAAGGAGAAGCTCCAAGTGCTGAACGGACTCTTGCTGCAGGGTCAGAGTCTTGGCCTCGCTATCTTTAGCCTCGCGAGCCTTGGGCTTCGATACGGTGCAGTACCGATTGTCTCCCTTCCCGTAGGACTTTGATTGGAACCCATACTTCTTGCATTCGGTGTGGATGTACGCCCTCTCCTCGCTGGTTAATCCTGGAGGAAAAGCATACTTCACCTCGGTGCTATGCTGGAACTCCTTCAACCTCGCTCTCACATCAATGCGGGTGTTCTCTGAGCAGTTCTTGGACGCACTGGCAAGACTCTTCCCCTTCCCCTTCCCAGCCTTCGTCACTGTGAGACGAGGGAACGAGTGAGACGACGGTTGTTGGGTTTCGGCTTGGGGTGCTGCCCCTCTGCTGCTGCTGTTGCTGGAAGAGCCTCCTTTCCCACTCGTCCCCGCCACCGCAGCGGAAGGCGCTCCAGCCCCACTAACCGGGGAGCTCACTGCGAGACCCGCCACGAAGGAGGCGAGACTGAAATCGTCCCCCCCCCGTTCCTCGCTTCCGTAGAGGATGATTTCCTCGTCTTCATCGCTAGATCCACCCTCTGCCACACCACGATCCACAAAGATGTTCGAGAAGGCGCCGTTCTCCGCCATCCTCCGTCAAGGCGTCGACGTCGCTCGATCCCTCCGAGATTGGCCGCGCGTGCCGCGACTGCCCAAACCGAGCGGATGTCCCTGTCGACCTTATTTTGGACCCCTTGCGCCCCCTCGCTCTCGCTTCCCCCTTGCTGCGCCTGCTGCTGGGGTCTCAGCCTTTTATGGATAGAGTAAGAAGCAAGTTCTGACATCACAGACGAGACGAGTAGCTGGGTACCAAAAGTCAATTACAGACCAATGTTAGGCAGTGCTGATTGGGTTATTTGTTACGATCTCGGTTTCCTCCTCCTCCTCCCCTCCCTCTTCCTGCGTGGCAGCGGCCTTCCAGACCTCGGCGCTCCTCTGCCACAGCGCGGCTTGGACCTTTGCGAATCCCAGGAGCATGGCAGAGAAGTCGGCCTTCTTCTCGGCCATGAACCTCTGGATCTCCTCCTTGTTCCTCTCCGCGATTCTCTCGCACTCCTCCAGAGCAGCCTTCTTGGCCTTCTCCAGCGCCTCGATGTCCAGCCTGAGCTCGTGCACCTTCCTTGTCTTGCTCTTGTCCCCGCCCAGCTTTCCCGCGCTCTTTTCCTCCAGCTTGGCGACCTGCGCCTGCTTGCTCCTCATCTCGTTGCACAGGGTCTGGTAGGTGAGGGTCGCCTGGTCCCTCTCCCTGAGCGCCGAGAGAGCCGCCGGCATGAGACCCAAGTAATCGTGAATGTGAGAGAGCTGCGCCGCGGTGTTCTCGGTGGCCGACCTCACCAGCCTGCTCATTCTCACGCACTGGGTCCCGCTGCTCTTCAGGTGGCTCGAGATGGTTCTAATGTGCTCACCGCTCTCGCTGTACTTGCCGTTGCGGGCGCCCTCCTCCTCCTCAAACTTGGAGGTCTTGATGGCCGAGAGGCCAAAGTCACCAAAGGCGTCAGCGACCTTCTCCATCCTCTTGATCATGAACTCGGCCTCGGAGGAGGCCTCCGCCAAAACAGCCTGGAGCTCCTTGACGTTCTTCTTCTCCTCCACCAGCTCCTCGTTGGGCTCAATGTCAGCGGGAGCGCTCTCAAGGTTGGCCTTGTTCTTGAACTTCTGCCTGAACTCCTTGAAGCCGCGGATGAGGTTCCTGCCGTCGCCCTTGCTCTGGGCCTCGTCAGTTGTCGGAATGGAGCTCTCGTTGCCCATGAGCTGCTTTGGCAAGTTGGTGAGGCCCGCCTTCCAGCCGGCGTTCTCCATCTCCTTCCACTCCCCGCACTGAGAGATGTCCCCCTCCCACTCGAGGAAGATCTGGAGCTCCCTGCTCCTGGAGAGGACGGGGTGGCGGGAGAGCTTCTGCAGGTACTTTTGAAGCGCGACGCGGCGAACCTCGATGAACTCCGTGCTGTGAAGCTTCCCCTCCACGACGTTCTTGTCCGGTCTGGGCGGAATGAAGTACCCTCTATGAGATTTGTTGAGTCTTTCTGCCAAGGCGACGAACTCCTTGAACCTCCTGCGCACCACGAGCTCCTTCTTCTTGTACTCGGGCAAGCTCGTGCGGCTCTCGATCTTGTAGCTAACAAAGGTGCTCCCGATGATGCTGTCCTTCTCGGGCTGCTTCATCGGGTCGCTCACCGTGATGTCGAGCATGGACGTCTTCTCAACCTCCTTCGCCGCGGCGGGCTCCTCCTTGACCTCCTCCGCTTCCGTCGCCGGCTCGGGCTCCGGGGCGGGAGACGAGTCGAAGGTCACGGTGTCCTCGTAGCTTGGTGGAGCGATGGCAACCTCATCGAGGCCAGAGGAGGCCAGCTTGTCTCCCAAAGGGTCGACGTCCGCTGTCTCGAACGCCACGTTCTCTGACGGACTGTCGTCGAATGGGTTGTCTCCGTCCATCTTCGCCCCCTGTCGTCTGCTTGCTGCTGCTGCTGCTGACCAACTCACCCCTTTTGGTGAGAGTGCTGACCAACTCACCCCCTCTCTCTGCGACGGCGCTGGCTTTTACCCTCTCTCTCTCCGCTTTTTTTGACTCCCACAATGCCACAATGGGGTTCTCTACTCTCACGGCCAAGCCGCACATCGCTTCGCTGGAAGAAGATTTTGGAGCATCGAACAATGATGCTCGAGTGAGGGGGGGTGAAGGAGGAGTGGGAGGTCTGTGTCCGCCCACGATCGGGGAAAGGGCGACACGGTGGGTCGGAAGGCATCGTCGTCGACCTGATCTGCGCGACACGCGCGTGCCCAGTGTAACATCTTTTGATGGAAGAGTCGTGTGGGGCGGGGGCGCTGCGGTGGAGACAAGGAAGAGGAGCACAAGACTTTGAGGTAGTTCGTACGTTCGTCCGTCCCATGGCGTGTGCCCGGGTGTGGACGCGATCACCCCAAGAGGAGGGC
>JACLAA010002152.1_pt1 | contig 23154 bp, 22 predicted proteins | sample 8027891 | NCBI WGS metagenome assembly JACLAA01 (sample SAMN15724900, study PRJNA655200) | protist metagenome | isolation source: fluorescence activated cell sorting (FACS) single amplified genomes of... | place: Spain: Blaines Bay Microbial Observatory, Mediterranean Sea | collected 2016-01-19 | reverse complement strand
TCGTATTCGTACTTTAGTCGGTACTTCTGGTGAAGTTAAAATGGCCGACATCGACGCGTACGCGCAAGCGGCTCTCGAGGCCGCGGCGCCCTGGCGCTGTACGCTGAACGACGTCAACGCTTGTGCTGGTATGAACGCGGCGGAGCTCGATGATACTCTCGTTAGGATCAAGGCCTGCAACGACGGCGAGCCGCCGCCGGCCGAAGTTGTGAGTGAGCAGCATCCTTCTCTTTCAGAGTTGTGTGACAAGGCGTTGGAGGTCGAAGCGGGGCTGTATGAACTCGTGTATCATGGTAGGGAAGCTCTGAAGCAGGACGAAGAACCTGACCAAATCTTGGACGTGCATGCGCGCGTCGAGAAGGATCTGGAGTCCGAACGAGATTATTTTGAAATTGTGGGGGCTTGTTCTGACTTAAAAAATAGAGACGTGGGGAAGCATCGCGATTTGTGGCGGGCTGGTGTTTCTCGACTCAAAAGAGTACATCACACGGAGGCGCCGGCCGCGGCGGCTACGTTCCAATGCTTGTACCAAGGCTTACGAGAACAAGTAGCAAAACATTTAGGACCCCTGGAAGCGCGCGTCAAGGCGGCGCACAGTCTATTAAAATCGGGTAACGCGCCGACGGCTGGTACGGCGGCCGACGGCGCCGGCGCGGTCTACATTCCCTCCAAACCTACTGGAGAACTAGTGTGGGCTCGAATCAGAGGATATCCGTGGTGGCCCGCCCGGCGCCACGAGCCGACGCGCCAGGACTTCAAGGAGGCTTTACAAGCGAGGGGGAGAAGTCTCATCGTCTTCGTGGGCGAGTCCGTGCAGTACTTCATGCCGTCGTCCGGTCTTGCCGAGTTTAGTGGAGTGGAAGGCGACGTCCATTTACCGAAGCCGGGCAAGGCCACGCCGCAGTTGGCCGAGGCGATCAGGCACGCGCGGACGTCCGTCGGCGTCTACTACGACCCCATCTCCAAGGTGTACAAAAAAGGAGGTCGGGGCGCGCCGGAAGCCTTGGCGCAGGCCGCGGCGGCGGCGGCGGAGGCGAAAAAACAGTCGCCGGGCCGGAAGCGGACGATCAAGGAGATCCTCGGGAGCTGGTAAGGTATCTATATCTATACTCTTCTGCTTTGATTTCTACTAGAAGTAAGTACACGAAAGCGTTATACGAGGGGAACGACCTAGGACGTCAGCTTCATCTGCACCGCCTGGCCGTGGACGTCCGCGTCCTTGAGCGGCGTGGCCGCCATCGGCGCGAGCTGCCGCGGCGGAAAGCCGCAGAGCAGGTCGAAGCCGCCGGCCGGCTTCGCCTCGGCCTGGGCGTACTTGAAGAGCGCGGCGACGGCGTCCGTCTCGACGAAGCGGCGTTTTCGCTGGATGCCCGGGCCGCGGAAGGCGACCATCACCCCGCCGGTCGCGGGCTCGGGCGAGAGCACGGCGTCGGCCCAGGGGTCCGCCGGCGGCGCCGGCGGGGGCGGCGTCGACGCGCGGGGCGCCACCTGCACGGGCGCGAGCTCCTCGAGCGAGTGGCGCTCCGTGATGTCCGACAGGAGCTCCACCAACCTGTCTCTGGAGACCTTGCCGTCCTTGGTCCAGACCCTCCTGCCAGTTCTTGGATCTACCACAGCTAAGTGCGGGTGCACGGGGTGCGCCGAGTAGCCCCCCTGCAAAGGCAGCGCGCGGTCGCGGTCGTAGCGGTCGCAGTACGTCGAGGCCTGGGGGTCCGTGTGCGGCCGCAACCATAATATAAAGGACGCCTCCACCACCGCTCTGACCGTGTCGTCCGACCAGCAGTCCCGGTTCATCTCGTGGCACGCGAACACGGCCTCGTTCGTGATTACTACTAATAACCATTTCTTCTGGGCCTTGCCGTCGGCTCTGGCTTTCTGGAAGTCGCCCGCGTGCGTCAGTTCGGTGGGAGGCGCGAAGATCGACGACAGGCCGCCCGCCGGCTTTTCCGCCTCCTCGTCGTCGTCCTCATCATCAAACGCGCCGGCGCCCGGCGTGTAGGCGTCCTCGTCGTCGTCCGCGCCGGGAAAGTCGGCCAGCAACCGCCCGCGTTTCACGGAGTCCGGCGCGCGGACCTCGTGCTCCATCTCCCGCGCGTGCAAAGCCGCCGCGACGGCCGCGTCGTCCTGGGGCGGCGCCGCGGCGCCGCCTCCCGCGTTGTTGCCGTCCAAAAAGTTGCCCACGGCGAGCTCGACGTTGCCGCCCGCGGCGTCGACCCAGAAGCGCGCCGTGTTCTCGTCACTGGAGCCCGTGATGGCCATGAATGACGCGATGGCGGCGTCGGCGTCGGCCATCGTTTCGTAGGGGCGCGCGGCGACCTAGGGCTTCGATGGGCCCTCTTGTGACCTGAGGTCGCGGACGGGCGCGGGGCGGAATTTCTTGCGGCGCGCCTGAGACTTGGCGGTCGCAGCGCTGCTCTGGGCTCCCCGAGATCAGTGCGAGCCGTAGGCGCGCAGTGTAGGCCGGCGCGGCTCCGACTGCTTTTTGCTAGTGTCTTACAGACGCTAGCTTGGGCACAACGGGCCTAACGCTTTGCAAGCGCTTGCGCGGCGTACAGTAAGCGCACGGGCTGCCTGAAGCGACATCTACCTCGCACGAGTCGTTTCCGGAGCCCTGCCTGCCAACGAGCGCGCACTGGGTGGCTGCCCCAAATAATAGCCACCCACCAGCAAGCCGTCGACGCGAGCCGCCATGGCCCACAACGGCCGCGACGCGAAGTTGAACCCCAGGGTCTTCTTCGACATATCGATCGGCGGCCAGAAGATGGGGAGGATCGTGATGAGTCTAAGGGCCGACGTCGTCTCGAGGACGGCGGAGAACTTTCGATGCCTGTGCACGGGCGAGAAGCGGGACGCGAAGGGCAAGAAGCTGACGTTCAAGGGGTCCGTGTTCCATCGCGTGATCCCGGGCTTCATCTGCCAGGGCGGCGATATTGTGGACGGGACGGGCGCGAACGGCTTGTCTATTTATGGAGAGGCCTTCGCGGACGAGAACTTCGCGTTGAAGCACGTCGGGGCTGGTATATTGTCGATGGCGAATCGGGGCCGGGACACGAACGCGTCGCAGTTTTTTATCAACCTGGACGTGCACGACTGGCTCGACGGGAAGCACGTCGTGTTTGGGAGCGTGACGGACGGCATGGACGTCGTCAAGGCCATCGAGCACCAGGGCGGCGTTTTTGCCCTGCGTGGGAATCACAATTTCACTGCGCCTTCGACCTCCACGCCGTTTCCGCGACGCCTGCTCGATGCCGGTTCCTCACCGCTCGACAGAGCCAGCACGGATCGCCGAGAAATGACTTAGTGAAGAATTATCGGGTGCACCCGACGCACTGGTTGATTTCCACACAGGTGTCGGGCAAGACGCGGGCGCCGTGCGTGATCTACGATTGTGGGGAGCTGCCGCCGCCTGTCAGGGATTATTCCTAAGTTAAGTTTTGTGACATATACCTCTCCGCGCACGCATAAACCGGGCCCGCAAAGTGTTGAGCTAGCGGTGTAAGACACTAGCCAACAAGCTCGACCGCAGAGTCCCTTGAAAGCAGTCAAAACAACGCCACCGGCACGCTGACAGAGCGCCGTACACCTCCTGATCTCCTGCGAGCAGTACGAGCACCGCTTCGTACCGTAGCGTTGCAGGACCACTCTACTTGGCAGGAGAGCTGCTGCCGAGCAGCGCATCGCTGCCGCGCACGCCATCGACGCGACCCAGCGTGACGCCATCGACGCGCCCCAGCAAAATGTCCGCCTACACAAGCACGACGAACCCGGTCGTCTATTTTGATATGACCATCGGCGGCCTCGTGGCCGGCAGGATAGAGATGACGCTGCGCGCTGATGTCGTCCCGAAGACCGCGGAGAACTTCCGGTGCCTCTGCACGGGCGAGCGGGGCGTCGACGTGCGCACCAATAAACTGCTCTGGTTCCGCGGCTGCTCGTTCCACCGCGTGATCCCGGGCTTCATGTGCCAGGGCGGCGACATCACGCGGGGCAACGGCACGGGCGGCCTCTCGATCTACGGCCCGCAGTTCGACGACGAGAATCTTAGGTTAAAGCACGCCGGCGCGGGCACGCTGTCGATGGCGAACGCGGGCCCGGGCACGAACAGCTCGCAGTTCTTCGTGTGCACGGGGCCAACGTCGTTTTTGGATGGAAAGCATGTTGTGTTCGGCAAGGTCACGAAGGGTCTGGACGTGGTAAGGGCCATCGAGCGGGTGGGCTCGAAGGAGGGGAAGACGGCGCGGACGGTGCTTATTAATGATTGCGGGCAGATCGCTTGATAATATTTTGTGTTTTGTTTGTTATTCGTGGGGAGGGGGCGGTGGGGATGGTTTGGGCGTGTTGGGTCCTTGATGACGTCACGCTGGTTGCTGCTTAGATGACCTTCCAGTTCTGGTTGTAGTTGTCGCCCTTCTCGCACGTATAGGCCTGGACGGGGTTGCCGTTCGCGAGCTTGGCACCGTTGTACCGATTCTTGGCATCGAGGCAGAGGTCCTCATCATACTTCCAGTGAACGTGGCGGCCCTCCATCTTGAAGAGCTGCGTGTCATCGTCATCCATGCAGCGATAGAGGTAGTACTGGCTGCCCGGGCCGAAGTCGCGCGAGCCGCCCGACTTCTGGCCTGCCACGCATGGATCGCGGGAATGCCGTGATGCCAGTCCCCAATCGCGCCGGTGGCTAGCGGATCGTCGCACAACAGAAGGAGCGTCTTGACAGCTTCGACGTCGCCGATCGTGCACGCCAATTTGAGTTTGCTCAGTGGGCTGTACTGGTTTGGCTTCAGCCCTATGTGTCTCAGGAGTATCTGGGTCTGCGGCATCGTGGCAGGGAGATTGCGCGTTCGTTCTCGGCGCGATCCGTGCGATCTGAGACTTTTTTGCACGGTTGCGTTCGCTTCGATCACTTTTAGGCTTGCTGTGTTGGACAAGAGGGTCGACTCACCAAAAACGAATACCCAACAAAGAATTTAAAAAGTACTAGTAGGTTACTAGTAGGTTGCCATACGCAGGCTTCCGGGTACTTCTGGCCGGGTATCACGACGGTTTTGGGCTTCGGCGGTCCGCCCATGACGAATGAGCCCATGATACCCTAGCGAAAAGGCCCGCTAGCAAACCTCGTAACCCGCACGAGCTCAGAGCAGCCCACTTTTTGCGGCCGCACGCGGCCCAATCGGTACGCACAGCACACAGCAGCACTTGATAAGACGTCCACGCGCGCCGGCGCCCACGCGCGCCGAAAAATTCGCGCGCGTCGCGCCACAGAGGCCGCCAACCAGCAAGACCAGTGTAAGGAGGCGCTACGCGCGCCCTAATCGCTGCCCGAACCGCGTCCCGGACGGCGGGCGCGAACGGGCTACTTCCAAAGGCTGCCCTGGACACGCGGCGCGCACGAACAGCATGTCGACCGCGACCGCTCGACCGTCGTCGAGCGGCGCGGCGGCACCGCGGTGGGGTTCGCGCACTCATCAGCACAGCCGCGCGCTTTCGTGGGCCTTGAGGGGTATTGTTAGGTAGTCTAAGGGCAAAAAGCTTATTTTCCGTATTATGGATGATTCCGGTTGGCTTTATGGTGAGTCGACCCAAGACCGATGAAAGCTGTAAAGCTGGCTCTCGGACGCTGCCTTAGGAGATTGCTTCGATATTTCCCCAGCCCTAGCCAAAACGTCGGCCCGGGACGGCTACGACGGGTCTCGGGACGGGTCCCGGCTCCTGAGGGCGGCAGGCATTCGTAGGCCGGCCACCGGCGCGCGAGCGGGCCCCGCGGGCCCACACTAGTCCGCGCCGTCTCGATGGCAACGCGTCCCCAGCGTGGCGGTGGCGCCGTGCTTGTGACTAATAGTAGTTTGAAATTACTAGCAAAAAGTTACGTTAGTTGTGGCGCGGTTACGAGCAGCGCTGCTTCTTCGCGCGCCGCTCTTCCCGTCTGCGCCGACAGAGGACGACTGCGCGACACTCGACGATCTTCGCGAAGCCGTGGAGACGCTCGGATCAGTCGCACCGTTGTGGACTCGCGTGTTCGGGCCATCCCATCCTGATACGCCCTGTGTTCAGAGGGCGCTGGAAGACGCGCGCAAGGTGCTGGCCGCACGCGCCGCGGCTTCGTCGTCGGGCGCCTGAAGGAGACGTACCAGATATAAAAATACTCTAACAATACTTACGAAGAAAGACTAGGCGTAGGCGTCGTCCGCAGCGACCCCCGCACCGACTTTCTCGACACCGTCGGCGCCGCGGCCTGGAAGCGGAACATCGGCCCCGGCGTCGAGCTGCGGTCCGGCGGCGGCGCGGCGCCGTACTCGTAGGAGGGGCGCGCCAGCTCGCCGACCTTCGCCGCGGCCCGCCTGGGCGAGAGCTCCCGGACCGTCGGCCATTTTTCGGTAGAAGTCTTTTCAAAGGACTTCAAACCGTCCGCCAGGACCTCCTGCGTCGACCGTAGTAATTCGGGCTCGATGTCCCAGGGCTCCCTATATGTGCCATCTAAGCGAGCTTCGCGCAAAGCCGCCGCCTCCGCGCGCCGCGTCTTGGCAAAAGTCTCGGACATATCCGAAATATGCGCGCCGCGCACGCCCACCAAACTATTCAGCGCACCTCCCAAGTTGGAATGTATGGAGATGCGGTCGTCGTCGCGGACCATGGCCTTCGCGGCCTTGTACCCGGGACCCGCCATGACAACTCCCTGTTTTGGTTGCGGCGGCTTGAACTCGAAAGCCGCGTCAACCTCTTGTTCTTTAGGTTTGTAATTGCCGGGGAAGCCCCCCAGCAACATCTTATTTCGTTTCGTATCATCGCGCGGGTCCCGCATTTTATTACGACCGAGCTTCGCTCGTCTCCTTGCGAGACCCACGGCCGCCAAATCACGCCGAGCCTGCGGATCGAGAACAGGCGGCTTCGAGTCGTCGCACTGCTTCGCGGGTAGTTCCAACTTTGAGCATTCCGGCAGGTTCACGCCGAGCAGCGTTCGGTTCAGAGTCATGGAAGGATAAGGCATGAGGAACGGCGTCTTCGCGACGGCCTTCAACTGCGTGATCGAGGGCGGCCGCACCTTCTCCTGGCGCATCACGTAGTCGTGCTCGTCGGGCGGGAGCAACGCTTCTCTTTCTTCAGGTAGGACCTGCGGGGGCGCGTGGTCGCGGCGATGGCGTCTTGGTGGGGTCTCGATCACCCCTCGATGGCGCGTTCATCGAAGGTGGACGCGGGCGGCGGACCTCCTTCCAGTGCTGTAAGGGCGACTTCACGCCGCCGTCCTCCTCGAGCTCGTCAAATAAGCCCGGCAGCGAGAACGAGCCCAGGGCACCCGTGTCCGCGAGCGACACCTCCATGCGGATCTTCCGCGCGCGCGCCGCCGCGTCTTCCACGTCAGCATCATCTGGAGGGTCGACGACTAAGTCCATGGCCAATTGGGCCTCATCAAAATCTAAGACCGCGCCGGAGTAGAAGGACGGCGGGACACATAGCGGGGTATTGTCGTCCGTCCTTAAAGCCTCAGCTTTCCAGGGCAAATCTTCGGCGCCCTTCGCTAGCACGGCCCCACAGGACCAGAGCTTCCAGTACCTGCTTCCAGTAAACTCCGGAGCCGCGTGCGATAATCCTCCGGTGACGACCGTGGAGTCGTCCTCACCCATCGATAATCTCTTCTTCCGCGCGCGATTTCTTCTCCTTCGGACCTCGCAGCGGTGCTTCTTCCTCTCATCCAACCACGCTCTTTTGATGAGAGCGGCTTTCTCAAGAGCTCGCTTCTCCTCGGGCCGCTGCGCGAGCAGCTTCTCGAACAACTTGGCCGAGATCGCGAGCACACGCGTCCCTTTCCGTATTCTTCGTTTACCGGTCCCCGGGTCCACGTCCTTCTCCGCCGCATCCAGCTTCGCATCGTCGTCATTCACACCGGCATGGACCGGCAGATCCCCTAACGCGGTCACTTTGCAGTACTGCTTCCTGCCGAAGCCGTCGATCGAGGCAAATTCACCAACCAACACAGGAGCGGGTAATACCGCCAAAGTAACGGTATCTCGGAACAAGCCCTTCTCGACGGCGGCGTGCACGCCCGCGTCGTCGTCTTCATCCAATTCCCGGCGCATTTCTATAGCGACTGTACCCTCAAGTGTCAGAAAAACTTCTGACGGTTTTGTCGACTCGTCGACGAGTAGGTCGTTGCAGTCCAGTTCTCTGATTTGCACGTGCGGTGCCAAGAAGCCTAAACCTCTCGCTCGTAAAGCTAGGACTTCCGACGGCGTTAGTCGGCCGACGGGTCCCGGGGCTGCAGCTGGTTCTTGGGCCTCCTTCCAGAGCCGGTCCCAACTTCTGCCCGTTCTGAACGATAGATATTCGGCGCCCGCCGAGAACTTGGCCCCCAGCGGTTTACTCCAGGTCCAGTCCTCCCACGACTCGTCCTGATCGGGCTCGTCCTCGGCCGCATCTAGCCCAAAGCGGTACTCGGGCTTCACCTGCTCCTCCAGAGCTTGTTTCCAGCGCGCCTCCCGTCGTAAGCGCTTCGCTTCTTTCCGCTCCAGAGACCGCTCCTTGTCCCTTCTTATTTTGCGCCACCGCCGACCTGTGTGGAAGTCAACCAGTGAGAATATTTGCATCGAGCTGCCGCAGTGACGGCGACAACGTCGCGTCGATGGCGTGGAACCTCCACGCCATCGAGCAGACGCAGTCACGGGAACGACGTCGCGTTGGTGGCATGAGGACACGGGGCAAGACAGCACTCCGCGAGCTCCTTAAGCTCGATCTCCCCGTCGGAATTCACGTCGAGGGACTTGAACTGCTCCAGTAAGAACTCACCGAATCTTTTGTCGGGAAACCCCGACAGGGCCGCCTCGATCTCGACAATGGCCAGCCGTTGATTCCGGGACATGACATCCAGCGCCTTCATAACCCTCGAAGCTTCGGCGTGGTCGACGTCAGACAACGCGTCCTCGTCAGCATTCGCCTCGTCGCGTCTTTTTATGACATCAGGATCATCAGAGTCCTCGTCCTCCGAAGACTCCTCCGGTTCCTCCTGTGGCTCAGGTTCCTCCTCAGCGGTCAGGAAGGTCGCGTCGCCTTCCCTAGGCGTCCGCGTCAACCCTATTTCGGGAGGGAACCCTTCCTTCACCAGAAGCTCGTCGAACTCGATGGAGCGATCAATCTCCCTCAGTAGGAAGGCTCGGAGCTTCCGAGCATCCGCACAAGCTTTCGTCAGACAGTCTTGCACAGCATCGGGCACCTTCAAACAACCAAACACGTGCGAGGCCCTCCGCAAATCATTTGTAGGATCTTTCCGCCAGAGCGGCCCCTCGACCATGGCCTTGTCCGTCACTTCCTCCTCCGTAGCCATCGTTCCTCCAGAAGGTGTCCCCCCGCCGTCCGACGCTTCGACGACGCAAGCGGACCCTTTCACGACAATATACATCTTCTCCTGCTTCTTGCCGACGACCCAGGCTTCCCGATCGAGAGGCGCCCTCCCCAAACAAGCGCGACCACAGAGCTCGCGCTGCATCAAACAATCGAGGGCCAGCCAAAAAGGAATCTCCAAACCCATCTGTGTTTGCGAGTTGAAGAAGCGCCAGATCTGAGCTTTTTGATGATCAGACATGGTAGCCTCCATCGTCGCGACCGTTGATGTCGAAGTCATGGGCGTGGCCTTCCCTTTTGCGATTTGTTGCTTCCGCGCGTCGCGAAAGGCTTCGAGCAACGCCGCTCGTGCCCCAAACCTCGAAGCCAGATGGGCTGATGTTCTGTCAGGAGCCATCTGCTTGCCCATGCGCTTGATGCGCTTCAAACCCTCGGGCTCCTCCTGGCGCTCGGCCCAAGACCGTTCCGCCATCCTTTTCGCTAATTCTTCATCTTCCGTTAAGGGGCGGTCCTCTTCCTCCTTTTGGTTTTGATGCGCTTCTATCCGCTCGGCGAGGCCCATCCTGTGCTGCGCGCCGCGGCGGCGCCCTCAGGTGCTCTTGCGCTGCCCCGGGCCGGAGCTCGCGCGCTTGTGGCTGCCCGCGCCGGCGGCGACGGCGCAGGGGTCCACTGCGCGCGGCCCGCCGCGTTTAGTGAGTTGGAGGGCAGCCCTTTTGCCCTCCGCTCTCCGAGCGCAACGCGCCGATAGCAGGGCGCCCCGCACGAAATAGCGTCCACGTTCTATTATCTCCCGCCCGCGGCAGCACGTAGTCCCACCCCACCGACGGCTCCGCACGGCCGCCCCCGCTCGGGCGGACCTCACAACCAAATTGGCAAGGGGACCTCTTTGACTGCGGCTCAAGCGCGAACGCGGAGTCAGTAATGACAACGGGCAGCGCGCGGGACCGCCACGACCACGCAGTCGCCGCGCGCAGCCCCGGCGCTCCATCCAAGACGCCGCCCACGCAGGCAGCGCCCAAAACGCCGAGCAAATGGAAAAAATGGCGCGCTACACGGCGACGCGCCCGCAGATCCAGTCCGACTTCATGAAGCAGTGCCGCGGCGGCGTCCCTCCTACAAAACGCGCTCATTTTCACGACCGCAGGTACCCGCGCGACTGCGTCCCTAAACCGCCCGCGGACTGCCCGCGCGTGCGCGGCCCCGCCGTCACGGCGTTCCGCGCCTCCGTCGCCGTCGACGATATCAATGGAACGATCACGGCGACGGACGCGCGCGGGCGCGTGCACACGTTCCACAAGGTCGCCTGCGCCGAGACGCGCCCGGCGGTGTCCCCCACTTCAGACGAAAACCGCTCTGGTCTAAAGGAATGACTCGGGACTCTAGTTCCCGCAGTGGGGGTTCGATTCCCTCGGGCGGTTTCCCTTCTCGCGCGACGGGCGCCGCGCGCAGGCACGCGGGCCTCCTCGCGAAGCAGCAGTAGGCGCCCCATCCCCGAGCGTATGACGGCGCGACCCGCCCGAGCGTAGTTGTAAGAATGAACTGTAAGTCCCTCGCGGTCGCGGCGATGGCGTGGGGGTACGTCGCCGACGCGGCGCGTAGACGGTAGAGGCGGCCTGGGGTAGAGGCCTGGGGCTCACCGTAAAGGGGCTCACGAGTAGAGGCAAGCAAAAGTTACCCGGGAAAACAAACTAGCCCTCCTCGGCGTTGCCGCCCTTGGCGCAGACGTAGATGTAGTGCACGCTGTTCGCGTCCTTCGTGTCGGGCACGGCCGTCGCCGAGACCGTGGGCTTGGGCACGGTGTGCGTCGTGACCGTCCAGGAGTAGTCCTCGTTCTCGAGGTACTGCATTCGGTTGTCCGGAACACCGTACGACACCACGAAGAGGATGCCCGACGGCTTCAGGACCCGAGACACCTCCATGCACATCTTCGCGACGTTCGCGGTAGAACCCTCACCGCATAAAATGGCGTCCATGGTACCTTTCACGATGACGGCGTCGAACGACTCGTCCGGAAATTCGAGCGAGCACACGTTCATCTGCTGAAAAGTTAAAGCGGGCTTGTCCTTGTACTTGTCGCCCATCTGGTCGATGACGACCCTCGAGATGTCCACATTGCTGATATTGGCGAAGCCGTCCTCGAACATGTCCTCGGACAGCCGCGAGTTGCCGCAGCCGGCCATGAGCACGGCGTCGTCCTTCTTCACGTACTTCTGGAGCAATTCCTGGATGCCCGAGTAGCGCTGGTACCAGTCGAACGGCTCGGGGTCCTTCGTGTAGCGCTCGTCCCAGTAGGACGTCTTGCCTGCGCGCGCGGAGGGGTTGGGTCATGCTGTCGGTCGGCGCGGCGGCGGCGTGGGGCCCGGCGGCGGCCGATTACGACGACGCCCGCGGGGATGCCCTGTTACTACGTCGCGTCGATGGCGTGGAGGGTGGGCGTACAGAGACCAGGAGCCACTGCGAGCCGTCCGCCCCGCCAGCGAAACGCCGTCGAAACGCTCAGACTCGAGTCGACGGACAGACCGGGTGCGGAACGCCGCCGTGCCGTCGAAGCGACAGCGCCGTCGCCTCCAGCGCGAGTGCGCGTCGCGCGCGCGTGTGTCCTTCTGTCGAGGCCGGCCAGTGGTTTGTGTCTCCTGGGTCGCGGGAGCCCGTGTCTTCGAACGCTGAGCCTCACCATACTGAGCCATCGTTCGCGCAGCGTCTACTCACTCCTCAAACCGAACCGTCCCGTCGTTCGCGGCTGCCAAAGTTTGGAGCGCCGCAAAACTGCTGCGAAACGGGTTTTGTGGGCCGGCAGGCCTCCGCCCAGAACCACTCTCCTCGACCTCCAGGGGCTCCCCGGGCAGCCCAGCACGCTTCCGGCCCGCACCACTAGCGCCGCCAGCGCGAGGGCTGGCAACAAGGCTCAGTGGGCCAAAAGACGCACGGCCAACGCGCGCAAGAGCTGCCCTTGGCCACGCAACAAGCAGCGACCATGGCCACCCATCAATTGGACCTCTCCACCGACACGAAGGAGCTGCCCGCGGCACCGATGGCACCAAATAAGGAGGAGATCCTCGCAAACACATCTGAGATGGACGACGTCGCCCCCTTGAAGCCGACGAAGGTCATCAAGATGCGGCGCCAGACGCTGCGCAAGCGCGCGGCGACGGCGGCGAACCGCTTGGCCGGCGGCCGCAGCACCAGGGATTGGGACGTGCACGGTAATAGCGCCAAGAACCTGTGCGATCTCGGCGTCCCGGTGTTCAGAGACTGTTTTACGCCATCGACGCGCGTCGTCTCGGGGAGAGCAGGTCGTGGGTGTTTTTTTTTCGACTTTGAGGCCGTTCGGACCCGCGCAGGAGCAAGCTCGAGGAGCTCGTCGCCGGTTCGTCGAAGGACATGAACGCCGCCGAGGCGTCCATGAGGTTGGTGGCGATGATGTCCGGCGACGTCGTCGAGCAGACGGCTTCTCGGTTGCGGAAGTCGTTCGGTGATTTGGTGGATGAAGAATTACTGAGGGTTCTAAGGACGGAACCCGAAGCAAGAACGGAGTACGACGTCGACGTCGTGGAACGACACGTGTCGTGGCACTCCATTTTTAAGGACCTGAAACCGCTGATGCGACGGAAGATGTGCCGCGCGCTCAAATGTGCCGAGTATGATTATGGAGATGTCATAGTCGTGCAGGGCGACGCTGCTGAAAGTTTCTGCATCGTATATCAAGGCGAGGTGAGCGTGCACTGCTGGCGGGAACGTTCAGAAGTGAAGCTGATGTTGCGAGAGAGACCGTCGGGTAGCATCGCGCGGAACAAGGGCGAACTGATGGAAGAAGCCCCGTACGTCATTGGTGGAAGAGTTGGCGTGTTACGACAGGGCAACAGTTTCGGGGAGAACGGCATGGACCCCTCGGGTACGGCGAAACGCAGCGCAACGTGCGTCTCCGCCTCGTCTCGGACGATTTTACTACGTTGGATTTGCCGTTGCCCGAGAAGCTCGTTGGAAGAAAAGTAGCTACACTATCACAAGGTGCGGCGTTCGGCGAAAACGGCCTCCATACGTCCATAAACTTCCGCGCGGCGACCGTGTGCCCCGTACCGTTAACGGTACGGGGCAACGTCTTTGACGGTAAAGAAGAAGAGGATAGTGAAGATGACGAGCCGGCTCTAGACTGCAACTTCGAGCCCGTGAACGTGGCGCCCCTGCGGCGGCTGTCGCTGAAGAAGTCCGTCGGGCCAGTCTTGCCGCCCGCGAAGGAGGCAACGGAGCCGACACCACCAACGACGGGGCGCCGGACGTCGTTATTGTCCATGTTCACGCCCTGTCCGCGCGAGGCGACGATCCACGTGACCTTGCAACGGCGCAAGCGGCGCGGCACGGTCTCGCCCGTCAAGAAGCTCGCGAGGGCAAAGGCCCTGGACAAGGCGCTCAACGACTAGGATCCTGATCCCCTGTATGTATTTCATTACGATCATTCTTAGGGCACAGGAGGGGGCGCGGCCCGCGGCGGCGGCGGGTCAAGGCCCGCCGTCGCCGCGACCCGCTACTACAGACAAACGGGGGAGGGAACAGTCGCTTCGTCCTGGCTGAGGATACTTGCCTTCACAAAGTCAAAGGCGCGTGAGCGGCGCGAGGACCTCGTCGATGGACACCGACGGGGCGCTTCGGCACCGTTCTGGCCACGGCACCACGTCTGAAGCTTGCGTTTCCGAGAACACGAAGAACTTCCTCATGGTAGGATGCGGCGAGCCCGGCGGCGAGACGGGTGGCGGCGGCGCCGCTAACGGAGCCGCCATCTGACACTCAAGCGACGGTGAACGTTCATATGACACTCGAGGAGCCTCGAGCTCGAGCTTGGCTACTTGCCGGTGGATGTGATGCACGGCCTGGTCTTGCGGCGGCGTGCGCTGAGCCGCGCCGATGGCGATTTGACCGAATTCGGGCGCCGACGCGCGTCGCGCGGGCCGCACGGGCGACGGCGGTTGATTCATCTTCTTGCTTTTCTTCTTACAGCGCTGTGGGCGCTTTGCGTAGCCTCCTGTAGGCCGCGCTCGTCGTTCCGTGGGTGAGAATTCGCAGTGAGAGCACTGCCAGGAGATATCCTCAGTGGCTGTGTTCTGGCTCGTTTTTGATGGCGCAAAAGGCCAGATACGAATGATATCAGTCCTTTCTACTCCTGCGCGTGTCCGGTGGGTGAACCAATATCTAGCCGCGTCGCAAAGTGGTTCTTTGAGAGCTTGCTCGGATGTCTCTCAACCTCGAGGGACTCTCACGAAGCACACTCATGAAGCCACGACGATCGCCACCTCAGACAAATAAAGAGGCCTCCCACACCTCCCTGAGAAGCCCCAGACACCTTCGAGACGAAAAACCGGGAGACCTGCAGCCCACCCAGCCGCGCCGCGCTGCACAGCGTGCGCGCACAGGGCTGCCTCAGAGCCGCATCGCTCTAACAAATACGCACTGAGGCGCCCAGCAGTCGCACCGATCGCGCGGCAGCGGAGTTCAGCCCCCAAAGCACCCCCAACAAAGCTGCCTGATCACAGGACAAGATGATGAAATCCCCCAAAACACGAGCCTCGAAGGCCGTCCTCAAGGCGCGAGCCGCGAGGGACCTCGCCGCCATCGACGGCGACCAGGCCGTCTTTAGGATCGAGGAAGCTCAGAGGCGGCGCATGGTCGCGGAGGCCCGAGAGCAATATGAAGAGCTCATAGAAGTTGTGGATGATGACGAGTTCGACCGAGCTTTAAGTCTGAGAACGCCCGAAAAGAAGTTGAGGAAGATGTCCACGTATACTGGGCCTCGGATCGACGACTACCACGGCCACCAATATGATGCCTTTCCCATCACTCAAGCTGATCATGACGACCATAATCATGATGGGGACTTTCTTAACCTCAGTTCGACGTCGGATTTGTTCGAGCTGGACAAGGTGATTCTCAAACGAAAAGACACGTTGACGGGTTTGGATTTATATCACTCGGGGATTGATGATATATCCCTGAAACAACTCTGTTCTGCTGCTGGTAGATGTCCAAAACTGCGGGAGTTACATCTAGGTAGGAACGACTTCACCGACGACGGCGTCGACTACGTCTGCAACAACCTGAGAGATCTGGATCTGGAGGTGTTAGATGTCGGGTGGAATAGAGAAATCACCACTGTGTTTGCCCAGACTTTAGCTTCTTGTGTCGTGTCGCTGCGGAGACCTCCCTCACGTTTGAGGATAGGTAGAAGTTGGCTACCCGTTGATCAAATACTTGAGGGTGACTTACAACAACTAGACCTGTCCAAGGACGTCCACCCCGACGTCGACGGCGCGTTCATCGCTGTGCTGGTCTCAAAGGCTTCCAAGCCGCCCCACGTCTTATGTTTAGATGGAGCGCCGTTACCCATATACAAATTATTGTATGGGATGAATGGTGAACCAGATAAAGATGATAACGTGGACGCTATCGAACATGAGGCCGCCGAGGAGACGGCGGCGCAAGCGAGAGATGTCAACTTGAGAGGTGGACACTTAATCTTGCAAGACCTGTCGCAGGCAGATGCTTGGTTGGTCGCAGGAACATTAAGCGCGGATCTGAGACCAGGTTTAAGAGCTTTGACATTGGACGGCAGCGCCGTGCACGCGTCGGGCTGCGAGGCTATTGGTCATGCTTTAAGGACTTGTAGAGCGTTACGAGTACTAAGAATGAACACCTGCCAGCTCACGGACGGAGGCACGGACTCTAAAGGTGTTCGACAACTCGCATATTCCATACGGGAGCCTTTATGCTTACTGGCAGAACTGGAAGCCAGAGATAATGATATCGATGAGGCCGCGTGTAAGTTCATCGCCGATGCTTTATTAGAGGGAGATGGCTTGCGGTGTCTGGATTTGAGGGATAACCCCATTGATGACGGGGTCGGTGGTACGGCGTTGGCAGCAGCCGTGGAACAGTCGGAGCGACTGGTCGCGCTGAACGGGATCGACGTTAATGGTACACGAGCAAACTTGGCCTGTTCCCAGGCCGACGGCTGGCAGCCCTTTGAAGTTACTTTTCTATGTCGGCGATTGCAGAAGTGCTCTACATTAAGGTACCTGAATTTGGACTCGAATGATTTAGGACCTATTCATTTGGAAGCGCTGGCGATGGGTCTGGATTCTGCCGAACACATCAGGGTGGTATCACTCAGAGATAACAAGCTCCAGGGTACGTTTGTCGATGATACTGGCATAGACCGGGGCTGCTACGACGGGCGCGGCGTGAAAAGACTAGCCAAGCACTTGGCGCAAAGGAGAGGCATGCGTTCTCTAGATTTGCGAGGGTCGCACATTGATGATCGGGCCGGCAAGGACGGCCTCGCGCAGGCTATCTACGAAGGGAGTCACGCGCTGGAGTGTTTGGATTGGATCGATCTGCGGGACGGAGACGGTGTGGAGGACGAAAGTATTGTACGAGAGGCATCCCCGGGTGTCATTCTCGACGCCAAGGGTCTGGACATGTGCACTTCCGCGTTCTTAGCGCGGGGCCTGAGGGCGCAGCCAGAACTCATAGCGGTGGAAGCTCCCGGCAACGGTGTTTGTGTGGAGTGGTCGTGTAACTGTTTGGCTGAAGCATTAAGAACGCCGAAGTGCCAATTGATAAGGTTGGTGCTGAACAAGACGGTGCTACGAGTGGAAGGAGCTATACCATTGTTCGAAGCTCTTAAAAAATGTTGCCCTCCTTTGGAAGTCTTGGAGCTCTCCCACGCTTGTCTTTGTGATTCGTGGGTCGGCTACAACCGCGAACGGAGTCTAGATGCGATCAGAGAGTGCGCCTCGGCTTTAACGGCCGTCAAGTGCAATTTGAAACAGTTGATACTGGATTTCAACAACCTCCAGGACGACGGTTTGCAAATCATCGCGACGGCCCTGGAGCGAAACTCGTCCCTGGAGACGCTGGGGTTGCGCTCCAATGCGTTAAGCGACGGCGTTGACCTAGGAAGGATGCTCCGCGCCAATAGAGGCTTGACGTCCCTCGATCTCTCGCGGAACAAGCTCACGCAGAAGGGCCCCGAGGCCCTCGTGGCGGTCGCCAACGCGTTGGTGAAGAACCGGTCGCTGAAGACGTTAGATTTAACGGGGTCCGGCGTCGATTCCGCGAGCGGGCCTCGCTTGGCCCTGCTCGAGCCGGCGGCCGTGGCGCTCGCGTACTGCCTCGACGAGAACCCCGTGCTGAAGCAGGTGCGGCTCTAGACGCTGCTCGTAATGTGAGAATGTGATACTATAGATAACTTAGGTGCTCAGAGGAGAGCGGGGGCACGCTCGCTCGGCGCGATTTCTCGCGGCATGCGGCGGGGGAGATAAGATGGATGCTCTGTATGTGGCGTCGAGCAGCAGCAATTGTGCATGGTGTTTGACATGCACACCAGTCGTGGCGAGTTTTCGCGCACGAGTTAAGAGTCAGACACGACGGAGAAGCGGTAGCGCGGCAGCCAGGCCGTGTAGGCGTCGAGGACCCTCACTTCGTACGCGCGGCCGTCGTAGTCGAGGGCCACGCCGAGCACGTGCGGGCCGTCGTCGTCGGGCCGCTTGAGCGCCTTGGACCAGTCGACGTCGTCGCGCGCGACCTTCACGCGCATGCCGCGGTGCTCGCCGGCGGGCCACTTGCTTGCGGCGGGCTCGATAGTGTCGACCGTGGCCACGTCGCTGAAGGAGACGCTCCGCCGGTGCGGCGGCGGCGCCTTGGGCGTACAGCAGGCCGCACAGACCGTCATCACCACCTCGGATTGGGAGGTGTGGTCGTAGTTGCAGCTCCGGCAGGTCCAGCGCGTTGGCAGCTTCGTCGAGGGCGCCGCCTCGGGCTCTCGGAGGATTTGCGTGCTCATACTCGGGAGGCGCGTACCCCGCCCAGCGGGGAAGCCCTGGTGCGAGCGGTACGAGCTATCCGTGCGTAGCGGGGGTCGGCGAACCCAGCAAAAGTTGCAGCGGTTCGCGAGAGCTTTTTCAAGCTCGCCGGTGCGCCCCGCAGTTCCAATTCGCTGTGAGCTTGCAAGACCAACACCAGGCTTGCTCCTGAGCTGCCAGAAGCGAGCGTTGTGCGCGACTCAACTACAACAAGTCGAGGAGCGACGTGAGTGCTGCCCAACTTGGCGTGTGCCCGCGAGAAGTTGTGAAAAAACTGCACGCATCCCTCGCGAAAGAGCCGTATCCAGACCGGGGCCAAGTCCTCACCGGGCAGCCGTCGCGAGTCGGCACTTTCTGCGGGTTTGCAAGACGACGCGGCCGCACGTGACGAGGAGAAGTACCGAGGAGACGCCCTTGGGCTTACTACTTACGCGCGTCTCGGCTAGGGGTCCGCCACGTTGGGGTGCCCCGGCCCGCGCACGCGGAGCCCCCGCCGCACCGGCTTCGACGACACCTTCTTCTTCCGTTGTGGAGGCCGTTCGACCGGTTCCGGCTCCGGCGCCGCGGCCGCCGCCTCCCGCAGGAACTGATTCAGGTCCTCCTCCCAGGCCGTTTTGCGGGTCGTGACCTTCTTCTCCGCCGCTCTAGCTTCCTTCGCGGCCTTCCTTCTACGAACGTCTTCGTCTAACCGTTCGAGGAAGGACGGCCCCTGCTCGACCTTCGCTCTTAGTTCCTTCTGGTACTTGTTCATCTTCTTCAACGCCTCCTCCGACCCGAACTCGTCCTTCCGCAGTGATTGTTCGTGCTGCCTTACAAGTTCCTTCCTTCTTTCCCGCTTAGCTTGTAAATATTTATCTTGTCCCTCTATCCACGCATCTATACCCTTCGACCCGGCGGGTCTTTTATGGCGATAAGGAACGTGGCACTCCTGGCAGTTCCGGCCCTTACTAAAACGTTCCACGTACTCGTCGTACGACTGCACCGCGCCACATTTGGGACATTGTTTTTTATCTAGTCGGTAGGAATATTCCTGCTTGCCGATGGCCTCCTCCTTCGCTCGTCGCGAATGGCGCGCCGACCGAGCCAGTCTTTCCACAAATTCGTCGCCGTTGGCCTTCTTCCCACTATCCCTCGCAAATTCGTAGCCGCACGCGCGCTGCGCTCTCAGACTTTCAGCGGTCGCTACCTTCGGCTGGAACGTGCAATTTACTGCATCGTCTTCGCGGAGCCACCCACCTGGTTTCCTTAACTCGGGTCGTTTCAGTTCTCGCTGCGTCGATCCGAGGTAGTGGTCGTCCGGTAAACCTTGCCTTCGAGCCTTCCTTATGAGTTTATTCTGCGTGATAGTGTCCATTCTCTTGGGTTGTTCCTCTTCCTTGCCTTCGCCGAGGCCGTCAATGCCCGCCTTCTCGGCACTCTCTCGATCTTCCCTGGCTTTCCTCTCTCTTTCAGCGCGCGCTTCCTCCCGTCTCAACATCTTCTCGGCCTCGTAGCGCTCCCTCGAGAATTTTGCGGGATTTGGCTCAGACAAAATGTCGATGGTCTGCTTCTTCACGGGGGCCTTTCTGCCTTTCTTGAGGGTCTTGTCCGCGCGCGCCATGAGCTCGTCCTCGTCGGCGACCCTCATGAGTTTAGCCTGTTCTACCGAGAGGACTAGGGAACCAATCTTCAGAGGCCGATCGGCCGTCTTCTTCTGTCGGACAGGCGACGCGGGCTCGTTGAAGTCGTCGTCGTAGCCATCATCATCATCATCTATCGACGATCTAGCGGGCGTCGCGGCCTTGGGCGTGGCTGCTTTGGGCGTGCGCGGCTTCGGCGTCGCGGCCTTCGGCGTCGCGGCCTTCGGCGGGCCGGCGCCGACGTCGCGGATGGGCGAACTCGTCGTCGTCTCCTCGAACTGGTCGTCCTGCGAGTCGTCGCCGTAGGGATCCTCGACGACGGGGCGGCCCACGACGCTTGGAGACCCTGGGGAGGCGGGCATGGTAGTAGTATGCGTTCCGGCGGCCGCGTGGCGCGGCGGCGGCGCGGCGCGACCGGTCGAGAGCGAATGGCAGCTCGCCGACCGCGTCCGGGCAGCCTAGGCAGCCACGAGACGAGCGCAAAGACACTGCCGGCGCCAACCGATGCAGCATAGCGTACTAGCATGGCGCCCTAGTTCTGGTCGGATCATGGTCGATCTAGTCGTCGCTCGAGCGCTCGGGACGGGTGCGTGGGCCCCAGGACATGTCGCAACCCTAGTAACTTTACCTAGCATTCATTGAAAATTTTTGTCGACAGCCTGCATCACGCCTTCGAAAGCAGCACGCCACCGACGCGTTGACGCAGTGCACGTTGCACGCACGCGCTCGTTCCGGCAGCCCCACACACCACTAACATAGGAAGGGCAGCCCACAAACAAAAAAACATGCTCAGCAGCTCCACCTGGATAGACAGTCGAGCTTTAAAAAACGCCCAGAAGAAGTACCGGTATCGGAACCCGTATTTTGATCGCAGATACCGTGGGTTAATCAAAGTAGCTCTGGTGATTGGTTTACTGGGCGCTGGTATTTTATACAAGAATAGACGCGCCGTGGAAAAAAGGCTGCACCCTTTATTACTATCAAGGGACGACGACGCGCAGTACGGCAACGAGTACGACTTCAGCCACGAGCTGGCGGGCCGCCATGCCAGTCATCCCGAGCGCCCGGAGCACGAGAAAGACAACGAAGTGTGCAGTACGGGATTGCTCTCGGACGAAGGTCGGTGGCCCGGCGTGCGCGCCTGCTGCGCGCCGCACTGCGCGAAATGCGCCGCGTCGGAAGACAAGGCCTGCAACGCGCCCGGGATTATAAAATCGGGAATCGTGTGCCGGGGCCCGTTCGACTCGCAGTGCGTCTGGCCCGAAGATCATGAGGCGCACAAGCATAAATATCGTGGAAGTGCTCTCACGTTACCGGCGGGCGAGCCCACGGACTACGAGCTTGATTCCAATTCACCATTGCTCAAGTGTTCTACCTTGTCGTGCTTGGATGCCGCGATCTCGGAACTACCCGTGTCTCGACGTAGGGCCTACGTGCTCCACATGGACCCTTCGATATATCAATTAGGAGACCCTACCAGAGGCAGCAGCGTGCCGCTCGCTCCACAATTATCGTATCTACCTAAAAGATTGGTGGTGCATTTCGGCATGCGCCTGCGGCTGCGAGACAACTCGGAAGTGCTAGCCTTAGGCGGCGCCGTCACTGGGGTTCGGGTGTACTGCGTCGTCGTCGCGTGTAGAGATGGAGACGCCCTGCCGGATACGGTAGAACTGGTCCCTTTCACATCGGTGGCGGACATCATGGGCCACTCGGATTCCGATGTAGCCCAAGCGGCGAGAGCGTATAAAAAGCTGTGGCGGGCGGACCCCGTGCTGCGGGACGTGTCCTCGGCGATGTACGCGTCGCACCGGACCTTCGACCAGTCCTAAGATTCTGATAACTTATCTCCGCTTGCCCCCCTTTTTCTTCTTCTGTTTCTTCAGCGCGCGGCGTTCGGCCCGGTTCGAGGAGCCGATGTCCGCGTTGACGGCGTCGGGGTCCTCGCCGGCAGCTATGCGCTGCGTCGACTGGCGCATGGCCTCGAAGTCCGCCAGGAAGAGGGCCACGTCCTTTTCCGCGCAGCCCGAGTCCTTCGCCACGCGCTGGATCAAGGGGCAGTTTTCGTCCGTGTTCTCAACATCATCCAACATAATCTGGGGATCGGCCCTTTCTTTATCAGTCATCGCGTTCACGATCTTCTCGTGGATCTCGAACTTCTTCAGGGTCTCCTGGACCTGGTCGTCGGTCAACGTTCCCGGCATGCCCGGAACTTTCCCGCCCCTCTGCTTGAAGGTCCGCCCGACCTTCAAAAAGTCCTCGAAGGAGACGTCGCCCGACTGCGCGCGCTTGTCTATATCAGAAATGACGCCGGACTCCTTCTTCGCGGCTTCTCTTCCCGCGGCGACGTCCGTCGAGCGCACGTCTCGTTGTTCGGTGTTGCCGCCCTGCAGCCGTTCGACGGCCTCCTGCACGCCGCCGAACAGTTGCTTGAACATGGCGCCGCCCAAAGACGTGGGCTCGTCGTCGGCGGCACGGACGCGGGTGTGTTTAGTTTGTCTTGCTACGGACGGCAGGAATGCGCTGGCCGAGTGGGCTGCAAGGCAAAGGATGACTGTAGAGCGAAACATGCTTGCGTTTCGTGCCAATTTGACTGATAGGCCTAGGATGACGCAGATCGATGCGTGTGATTGCTGGTGTTTCGTGCAAGCTGCTGCACTTCTAATGCAGCAGATCGATAGTTTTTGCTACAAGCCTCGTATTCTCAATCGCTTCGCGTGAGCGGTGCGGTTAATAAGGAGAGAGAGGCGATTCAACCTCGTCCCCGCTGGCGCTAGCGTCCAGTAAGACACTAGCAACAGGCAAGCGGCTAGGCTAGGGCGCCGCGGCGTCTCAACGAGGTGTGGAAGACTAGCAGGCGGTTGCATTTTGTTCCCTCTAACAGCTGCTGAGCTTGGCGCCATCGCTACGACTCTAGGATGGCTGCAAACTATGCTGCAGGCATGCACGGCAAGCAGTGCGACGCCGACGCCGCGCCGTCACCACCAAAACACTGGCCAAGCGACGAAGCGACCTACACGGACCGCAACCTATACGACGGCCCACCGAAAATCATTATAGGACTGCCCGGCGTGATCCCGAAAAAGATCGACGACCCGCGGCACCCGTGCCACGGCGCCTTCGGCTTGTTTGCCAAGCGCGCCTGGCAGCCCTTTGAGGTCGTGGGCGAGTACGTCGGGCGCGTCCGGCCGCCGGACGTCGAGGGCCACTACGTTCTTGCTCTTGAGTCTGACGTGCCGCACCTCGAGTCGTTGTCCATCGACGCAGCGTCGACGGGCAACGAGCTGCGCTTCGTTAATGATTTTAGGGGCGTCGGCCACGAGCCGAACGTGACCTTCCAGTCCTGTACCATCGCTTCC
>JACLAA010000029.1_pt1 | contig 23190 bp, 13 predicted proteins | sample 8027891 | NCBI WGS metagenome assembly JACLAA01 (sample SAMN15724900, study PRJNA655200) | protist metagenome | isolation source: fluorescence activated cell sorting (FACS) single amplified genomes of... | place: Spain: Blaines Bay Microbial Observatory, Mediterranean Sea | collected 2016-01-19 | reverse complement strand
CATATCGCGCCCTGCAAACACAAACGCGAAAACCCCAACGCAGGGCGACGCCACGAACAGCCCGCCCCCGAAAGCCCCGAAGGCGAAGAAGAAGGGCGCCAAGACGATCGAACAGACCTACCAGAAGAAGACGCAGCTCGAGCATATTCTACTGAGGCCCGACACCTATGTCGGTTCGATAGAACAGTCGACGCAGCCCATGTGGGTCCTGGACGCGAAAACGAAGCGCATCGTGAAAAAACAGACGACGTACGTCCCGGGCCTCTTCAAGATCTTCGACGAGATCATGGTCAACGCCGCGGACAACAAGCAGCGCGACCCGTCGATGACGACGATCAAAGTGGATATCGACCGCGAAACGAACACCATCAGCGTGGCGAACGACGGCAAAGGTATTCCGGTGCAAATACATTCGGAACACAACTGCTACGTGCCCGAGTTGATTTTTGGCCATTTACTGACGGGTTCGAATTTTGATGATGACGAGAAGAAGACGACGGGCGGCCGGAACGGCTACGGCGCCAAGCTCGCGAACATTTTTAGTACATCGTTTACCGTCGAGACGGCCGACTCGTCGACCGGTAAAAAACTGAAGCAGACCTGGGTCAAGAACATGTCGAAGACCGTCGGCGACGCTCAAATTTCGACGCACAAGGGCAAGAAGGACTTTACGCGCGTGTCGTTTACGCCGGATCTGAAACGGTTCAAGATGGACTGTCTCGACGACGACGTCGTCGGTCTACTCTCGAGACGAGCCTACGACGTCGCGGCGTCGTCGTCGTGCCACGGGAACGGTTCCTTGAAGGTCGAGCTGAACGGGGAAAGGGTACCAGTCAAGAGCTTCGCGCAGTACGTCAAGCTCCACGACGGCCTCGAGCCGCCGGCCGCCTTGGAGAAGTTGGACGACAACTGGACCGTGGGCGTGGCGCCGTCCGACGGTACCTTTACACAGCTGTCCTTCGTCAATTCGATCTGCACGTCGAAGGGCGGCCAGCACGTCGACGCGGTCGCCAAGAAGGTCTGCGACTTCCTGGCCAAGGCCGTGAAGAAGAAGAACAAGGGCCAGGAGGTCAAGCCGGCCTTTATCAAGGCGCACCTTTGTGTGTATGTCGACGCGCTGATCGTGAATCCCGCGTTTGATAGCCAGACCAAAGAAACTTTAACTACCAAAGAACGAAGCTTCGGGTCGAAGGTCGTGCTCCCGGACAAGTTCCTGAAGGCCATCGAGAAGAGCGGCGTCGTCGATCGCGTCCTAGCGTGGACCAAATTCAAGCAGGACGAGCAGTTGAAGCGGAAGGGCGGGTCGAAGAAGATGCGCTTGACGGGGATTACGAAGTTGGACGACGCTAATAGCGCTGGAGGTGCGAAGGGCAAAGATTGCACGCTCATATTGACGGAGGGCGACTCCGCGAAGGCGCTAGCGGTGTCGGGTCTAGGAGTTGTTGGAAGGGACCTGTACGGCGTGTTTCCCTTGAAGGGCAAGCCTTTGAACGTGCGCGAGGCGTCGCACGCGGCGATCATGAAGAACGAGGAGGTATCAAAGCGGCGTCCCGTTGTCTAGAGGCGCCTTCACGCCATCGACGCGACTCGTGTCCATCTCACAATGAAGTGGGTGGTTTCTTTTTTCGATTTTGAGGCCATTCGGACCGAGACGAGCGACCGCGACGCTCCGGATGCGGCGCCCTTGTGGCTCGGGGCGCGCCATTCGACGCGACGCCGTCGGCGCGTCGCGACGAGCGCCACACAACGCAGGTCCAGAACGTCGTCAAGATCCTGGGCCTCCGCTTCGGCACGAAGTACACGGCCGAGAACATCAAGACCTTACGGTACGGCCACCTCATGATCATGACGGACCAGGACCACGACGGGCGCGGCCTCGGCGTCGTATCTCGCCGTTCCGTCGTGTGGAGGCGCCTTCACGCCATCGGGGCGCGTCGTCTTCTAGAATGATGGAAGTGGGTGGTTTCGCCTTCGCGCCGACGTCGTCACGGTCACACGCAGGTCCCACATCAAGGGCCTGCTGATCAACTGCCTCCACCACTTCTGGCCCTCTCTTTTAGAGATCCCGGGCTTCCTGCGGTGCTTCATCACGCCCATCGTCAAGGCGACGTCCAATTCGAAGAAGGGCCCCTCGAAGACGTTCTTCACTGTATTGATACGGCGTCCGTCGACACGCCATCGCCGCGACACATGTCCAACGCAGGTCCCCGAGTACGAGGCCTGGAAGGACTCCATTGGGAGCAACGCGTCGAAGTTCAGCGTCAAGTACTACAAGGGTCTCGGTACGTCCACCGCGGCGGAAGCTAGAGATTATTTCTCGGACCTAGCGACGCACCAGTTGGACTTCGACTTGCTGAGGGAGGGCGACGGCGATCTCGTAGATATGGCCTTTTCCAAGAAACGCGTCGAGGACCGGAAGACCTGGCTGCGGTCGTTGGAGCCCGGTGCGTTCGTCGACTACGGCGTCGACGCGTTGGCCTATAAAGACTTCGTCCACAAGGAGTTATCTTTATTCTCGGTAGCGGATAACCAGAGATCGATTCCTTGTGTGGTCGATGGGTTGAAACCGTCCCAGCGAAAAGTATTATTTGCGTGCTTCAAGCGCAAATTAAAAAGGGAGATCAAAGTGGCCCAACTCGCCGGCTACGTGAGCGAACACAGCGCCTACCACCACGGCGAGGCCTCGTTGACCGGGACGATCGTGGGTATGGCGCAGGACTTTGTTGGTAGTAATAACGTGAATCTGCTGGCGCCCTGCGGGCAATTTGGTACCAGAATCATGGGCGGGAAAGATGCGGCTTCTTCGCGTTATATTTTTACGAAGTTGGAGGCCGTCGCGCGCAAAGTGTTCCACCCGGACGACGATGCGGTCCTCAAATACCTAGACGACGACGGCCAATCCATCGAGCCGAACTACTACGTGCCGGTCTTGCCGCTGGCGCTATGCAACGGCGCCGACGGCATCGGGACGGGCTGGGCCACGTCGGTGCCCAATTACGACCCTAAACAACTCATAGCGGTGCTGAGGCGCATGATCGCGCACGCCGGCGACGATGTGGACTGCGACGAGACGTCGTTACTCGCTACTTGTGCTGCCGAAGATGTCGGTGCTGATGGTTTAGCTCCTTCCTACAGAGGCTTCAAGGGAGACGTGATCCTGAAGAAGGCCGGCTCGTACCAAGCTTTAGGAAGGGTCGAGCGCTTGGACGACACGAAAGTGCTTATTGATGAACTCCCTCTGCGCAAGTGGACGCACGACTACAAGCAGTGGCTCGAGCAGCAGATCGTGGGAGACGACAAGACGACGGCGTGGCTCAAGGACTTCAAGGAGAACCACACGGATACTACTGTGTCTTTTACCGTGACGGCCCTGAGCGGCGCCAAACTAGATGAAGCGGAAAAGGCGCCGGGCGGGCTCCTCAAGAAGTTCAAGCTCGAGTCGTCGATGGCGACCTCGAACATGAACTTCTTCGACAGCGGCGGCGTGGCGATCGAGCGCTACAGTACCCCGTTTGACATCTGCAAGGCGTTCTACAAGGTTCGCTTGGAGACCTACGCGAAGCGCAAGGCTCATTTGGTGAAACAGAAAAAGGGCCAAGTTAACGTACTTAGGAACAAGGTCCGGTTCATCTTAGCGGTTTTATCCGAGGAGCTGGTCGTTCATAATAGAAAGAAGGCCGAGTTACTCGCGCAGCTCGTCGAGGACGGCTACGACGCGGTAATTCCGGAGAGCGCGAAGAAACCTAGGACTGCGGCCGCGGCCGACGACGACGCGTCGGACGACGAGGAGGCTCCCAAGCAGATTGAGGAGCCAGATGATCTGAAAACCTTGGCGAAGGGCTACGACTACCTCCTGTCGATGCGGCTCTGGGCGCTCACGCGCGAGCGCGTCGACGCGCTGCGCGGCGAACTCTCGGAGAAGGACGGCGAACTGCGCACAGTGATGGCGACGGCTACTACGGATTTGTGGTTGACGGATCTACAAGCTCTAGAGGAACAATTAGATATTGATGACGCGAAGCGCGAGGCCGGCGAGGCGGACGCTGCCAAAAAGGCAAAGGCGCACGCGTCGAAGAAAGGAAAGAAGACGGTGAGCAAGCGCGCTCCTAAGAAGAAAAAGACCTACGATTCTGATGAGGAGAGCGACGGCTACGACGACGACTCGGAGGACGATTGGGGCGCCAAACAGAAGAAAAAAGCTCCGGCGCCGAAGAAAGCCGCTGCTCCGAAGCCCAAACCAGTCGCGAAGCCGCCGCCGGCGCCGAAGGCCGCGCCCGCGAAAGCCAAAGCTCCGCCGAAGGCGAAAGCTCCCGCGAAAGCCAAAGCGGCGGCGCCCAAGAAGGTCGCTCCGAAGCCCAAGAAAAAGAACGAGTGGGAGACCGATAGTGATGAGGAGTCGGACGGTTTCGTCGGCTCAGACTCGGACGACGACAACTTCGCGTCGTCGGCGCCGGTCGCGCCGCGCGCGAGGAGCGGGCGCGCCGTGTCCAAGAAGACCTACCAGTTCGACTCGGACGATGACGACGCGGACGAGCCGATGCTCACTCAGGAGACGGTCGAGGCCCCGCCGTCGCCGGCGCCGATGGAGGATTCCGACGAGGAAGAATTCGCGCCCGAGCCGGTAAAGCCCAAGAAGGCCGCGGCCCCGAAGAAAGCGCCAGCGCGCAAGGCGCCGGCGAAGCCGCCGGCCAAGAAGAAGAGCGCCTGGAACTCGGACGAGGAGAGCTCCGAGGACGACTTCTCCCTAGATGATGATAGCGAGGACGAGTTCGAGTCGAAGAAAAAAGCCGCCCCGAAGCCCAAGGCGAAGCCCGCGCCGCGCGCGCCCGCCAAGGCGAAAGCGGCGCCGCCCGTGGCCGATTCACCACTACCCAAGGCCAAGGGGCAAAAGCGCGCGGCGCGACAAGTCGAAGATTCGCCAGGAGCTTGCGTGTTCTCGCCCGAGCCGGCGCCGAAGCCCAAGAAGATTGCGGCGAAGAAGCGCGTCGTCAAGGACGAGTCGGAGGACGAGTTCGAGTTCGACGACGCGCCCGCGCCCGCCGCAGCGCCGCGCGCGGCGCGCGGTGGCGGCCGGGCCAAGGCGGTCAACTACGCGGCCATCGCCGGCTCGGACTCGGAGGAGGACGAGTGGGCCGCAAGCGGTGACGAGAGCGACGGCTTCGTCGACTCCGACTAGACATCCACAATGGCTGATTGCGCGCGCCTCCCCATTATTCGGCGACCCGGCCTAAGATTCAAGCAAGTATATGCCTTAGTATAGGTCTCCTAGGACGCGCTGGCGTTCGGCGAGGTCTGCTCGAGTGACCTCGAGCGAGCGTAGGGCCTTCGCCGTTTGCGGGTGAGCGTCCCCGAATAAGCGTCGCAACCGCCGACAGACATCTTCCAAAATTGCCGTTGCCTCGGTCATGTCGCCGAGGGTGGCAGTTCGGACCTGACGGCCAGCTGACCTACACAGAAGACTTTAATGAGGTGAACTTCTACCCCGTGACGACCGATGGGGACAGTCGCGTGTGGTAGAGGCGCCGCCAAGCAGAGCGCCCCCCCCTTCGCGATGATCACTGAACGATGATTCTTGATCCACCCCGCGGCGCGCGCCTGCCTAATCATTACGGTAGTTAAGTTATCACTAAACCCCGCGCAGGCGTGAGCATAGACGCCTGGCGCGGGGGCACATTGCGGTATCCGCGTGTGGGTGCTGGTGATTCGTTGTGTGGCCGTGGCGGCGTCGACGCACGGGAGGCGTCGCGGTGAGGCGTTGGCTTTCTTTTTTTTCGCCACGGCGAACGGTATGTACAGCTAGGGGGTGAAGATGATCGTGTTCAGGGGGTGGTGATGGGAAGTCCCGCGCCACACGCGGCGCGGGCATCGATATCATGTGGTTCCCAGTGCGTCGTTTGCACTGGCCCTACGGAGAGGGCTCGTTCATGTGGTTTCCAAGTTCGTGTGATTCTACTATGAGATGGTGCACTGGCACGTCGGCAGGAGCTTCGTCGACAGCGGGTCCTCGGGGCCGGGATTTGATACAATATCCCGGCAGACGTCCCGACATCTCGCGGCGTCGCAGCGTTTATCGGCGGTCGCCCAAGCGGAAGGGAACAATTCTATCAATCTATGATCCCAGGTCGAGGGTATGACTGGTCGAGCCCCGTTCCGCACTACCCTTTCGGTATGTTGAGACACGGACAACCCATGGAAGGGCTTGCCTCGTAAATGAAAGATCTCGTGCGCGCAGATGGCCCAGCCGTAGACGTCGACGCTCACACCATACGGCTTGCCCTCGGCCACTTCCGGCGACATGTACCTCCTGGTACCCGTGTCTCCTGTTAATTCAAAAGTGTCGCCCCGCGTCGAGTGCTTGGCGAGCAACGCGACACTCAACCCGAAGTCGTAGAGCACGAGAGAGCGCGTCGCGGTCAGCCCAAAGTTCGGCGGTTTTATGTCTCTGTGTGCCACGTGCGCTCCCAGAATCGCGCGCGTGTGGAGATGATCTAAAGCGTCGGCGAGCTCGCCCATGAGCCGCAGGCGTTCCCGAGACGGCCATTCTCTTTTTACGGTCGCTCGCACTTCAGGATCGTGGCCGACCTCGTCCAAGCGCAAGGATCTGATGACCGTGTTGTCGCAATACCTCAACAGAACGCAGGGCAGTCCGCTCCGCGTCGTCGACACGCCGTACAAGGGCACGATGTGCGCGTGCTTGATGCGCGCGAGCAAGTGGCACTCCCGGACAAAGGCTCTTCTTTCAGCCACGACCTCCGCCAACTCGCGCCGCATGACCTTCAGCGCGGCTCGCTTTCTATGGACGGTCACCTCGTAGACGAAGGCCTGCTTGCCCGACGCCATCGGCTCATCCACTTCACCTAAAGTAGCGTAGTCGAATTCCGGTAGAGCACAGCCGTCGCCCACAATCCGTTCCGGTAAAGGTCGTCGCGTCTTGGCCCTTCCATGCAGCTCGTCCAATTCACTCGACCCTTGCCAGTGCCTCGGTGATGAGGACGACGAGGACGAGGCGGACGGAGAGGGAGGGTGCTCCTCCTTGCTCCTTCGAATGGTCATGGGGCCGGACGCTCTTAACCATTTGGCGTAGCGGCCTTTGGGCGTGGAAGGGTTGGTCGCGAAGATCTCGTCGAGGTCGAACTCGTCGTCGGACGTGTGGCGCGACGGCGACGACGCCGTCTCGCCGCCCGCCGAGTTGTGGAGCGTGAGGGAGTCGTCGAGCGCTTGCGCGGGTGAGGGGGTCGCTCGCGCCGGCGACGGCGGGGGCGTGCCCAGCCTCGAGCGCCGCCGCGGCGAGCCCTCCGTGGAAGACGGCGTGACGGACCGCGCGCGTCTCATGGCGGCCTGCTGGAGGGGATCCGCAGCTCTCAACGACTGGGTCGAGTCGTCCATGGCTTAGGCCGTGTTTTTAGAGCGAGAGGCCGAGCTCAGAGCGTCCGGGTCGTCTTGTTTAAGGAGTGAGATTCAGGGGGTTTCGGCGGCTCGCGCCTTTCTGCCCAGCCTGTCAGAGGCGGGGGGACGCTTCGCCAGCGGGCCGGCCACGGCCGGCCGCGTAAATTCGTATTGCAGGCCAGCCCAGGCCTCCTGGGAATCGCTGGCGCGCTCGCCGCCACGGCGATTCTCGCTGCAACCTCGGAGTCTGTGGGGGCGAGGATGTCCCCCTGGCTGGTGCCTGGCCTTCTAAGCCGCGGGGGCGCCCCGCAGGCCGCGATGCCAGCGACTCCAAACCTGCAAGCCACCCTGCCTGCGAATATGGCCGAAATCGCGCGTGAACGCGTCCAAGGGGCCGCAGACGGGTCCTTGGACCGCTCTTCGGGGTTTTAAGACCGGTCACGGTCACAGTGAGTCTAGTGTCTATCATCTTTTAGGTTAATGCCAGGCTGGCCGTCGAGTCATAGCACTTTGGACGCCTTACGCGCGTCAAAAAAGGCATTGCAAGCATCTCTGATACAGTGCAAGCGTCGCTGCTGCAGTGCAAGCTGCAGTGCATTAGACATGCATCGACTCGCATTGCTCGTGCCAGCCGTCACAGCACTGCAGCCTCTCAATGGCATTGGTGTCAAACCCCTCGGTGGTGCTGCATCGATCGACGTAGGTGGTTTGCTAGACAAGAAGGCGGCTGTGGTCTTCGGCACGTATGCCGCGGACTTCAACGCCATCGAGTACGGCCAGCGGCTGCGGCACTACGCACCGAAGCTGCAGGAGCGCGGCGTCGAGTCGCTGCACCTCATCCTGAACGCCGACGAGGCGGCCTCCGAGAAATTCGTGGAGCTGCTCGGTCTCGAGGGCGTGTGCGAGGTCTACTGCGATCCGACCGGAGCCGCGGGCCGCGCGTTCGGCTGCGGCCGCGGCTGGCTGCCGGACGACGATAGTCTCTTCGACGGGCAGATCCCGATCAACGCCTACGGCAAGCTGTTTGGCATGCTGCTCGGTTTGGGCGCTTGGGCGACGCTGCCCGCCGTGATTGGGGGCTACATCGGGAACCCCTGGAGGGCCCAGCCCTGGATCGCGGACGCGATGACCCAGGGGTCTGCCAAGGGCCGGTGGCCGGGCACGGGCCTTGTTGTGGAGACCTGTGTGGAAATCAAAATTTTACGGCGCGTTCGCCTGCTCGATAGCGTGAGGGTGCCGGTCCTCGCCGCTAGACGGAGCCAGCACGGCCGCGTCATGGCCGAGGCACCTGACGCACTGATTGATTTCCACACAGGTGGAAACCGGGCGCGGCAGCGGGTACGCCTTCGACGAATTGCCGGTGGTCGGCGACTGGGGCCGGCGGCCGCTCGAGCTCGCGACGCTGCGCCTGCAGAACATGATCGGCGTGTCGTTACAAAACTGGGACGCCTTGAGGCCCGCCGACGACCAGCTCGCCGTGCTCACGCAGCTCGGCGGCCTAGCCATCGGCGACGGCGCGGGCGGCCTCGCCTACGAGTGGAAAGACCCGGGCATCTGCGCCGTGTGCAACTTCGAGGACGCCCTCGACGCCCTCGACGGGAAGACTGTGTAAACAACTAAGTAACTTTAGAAGAGCACGCTCGCGAGCCTCTTCCGCGCCCGGAGCGACTCCTTGCCCGGGCCCATGGCGTCGATGATCGTCACGCAGAGCTCTCTAGCTGCCTCGCGCTCCTCGTCCGAAGCAGCGGCCTTGACCGCATCCAGCGCCCCATCTAACGCGCCCTCGGCGTCGCCCGACGCGAAGACCCGCCGCGCCGCCGACAGCGCATCGCCGTCGCCGGCGTCTCCATCTAAAGCTAGACTCAACCGGCTCACGGCCGCTTTCAGGTTCGGCTCCTTGTCCACGACGTTCTTCCTTCGCTTGTCGCGCAGCGCGCCCAATATCTGATCGGCAGCTTCGGGCTCCGACGGCGAGTTCTCCAGGGCACATCTTGCCAGACCGTACAAGCACCAGGCCATTTCAATGGATTCCGGCCGGTCCGAGTCGTACTCCAGCGGCTCGACGCCCCGCGACTTCCGCGGCGCCGCCGGGTCCGCGGCGGCCTTTGCTCGATCGTTCTCGTCCATGGTCCTCAGGCGCGTGTACTCGCCCTGGAAGGCCTCGGCGGCTTCAACAAGATTTCCCGCATCCAGCAGCTGGAAGGCCTGCACCCTAGCTTGTGTTGCGTCCTCGGGGAGCTCTCCCTCGGCCGGCGCCAGCGACGCTAATAAAGAAATAAACTGGGCCACCTGGGGCTGCGGCACGGCACCAACTAATACGAGCGGGTTGCCTTGTCCATCTTTCGGAACCGTGCCTCCAGAAAAGCCCATGACCGTCGGGAGTTGTTGAATTCCGAGCCGTCCCGACAACTCCTGCTCCGCGTCCACGTCCAACGTCGCGAGTAACACTTTGCCCTGGGTCTTGGCGACTTCGGCCTCGAGGATCGGGGCGAGCGTCTTGCAGGGGCCGCACCAGTCCGCTTGGCAGTCGAGGACGACGGGCTTCGGGTTCTGTATTACCTTTGTAATGAAGTTCTCGGCGTTGGCCGCGAAGGGTGCTGCCGTCGAGAGCTGCCGCGTTGACAGCGTCCGCAGCAGCGATGCGGCTGGTCGCATGGCGAGCAGCATTGTTGCAATTTTGCTTTGGCTGGCTGTTGCACGCGCGGTGCGCGATCACAGCGAGGCAAGCGATGGAATCGCTCGACTCCTTACGTCCACAAACGCAGAGACTGAGCAAAAGTGCCTGCGTCGAAGCTAGCGTGTAGAGAGGCACTAGCTTTGGCAGCCGCTTTTGCCCTCGATCAATCCTGTAGCCCCTCGGTGTTAATAGGGCAAGAAAGCAGCTTTGGAAACATTCTTTTTGACGGGCGGAATCACATAATGCGTTCGGCCCGTTTTCTATGCCGGGGAGCGCGGTCCGGCAGCAGCCACCCACACGCTGCCCGCGCGCGAGCGCGCCTGCGGAGCCTCGCTACCGACCAAAAGCCGCCAATGGTACATCAAATAGAAACACTACCGGAAGCCGAGTTCAAGAAGCTCGCCGCGGCGGTAGGACGAAGACTAGAAAAAGAGACGAACTTATCTGGAAGAACCATCGCCGCGGAGGCGGACCTGAACCACGACGGCGTCGTCACGGAGGCGGAGCTCAGCGCCTGGTGGCGGCGGCGGGCCCCGACGCTGTTGGCCGTGTCGGCGAGCCGCGCGACGGAGCCGCCGACGCGGTCACAATTGATGAAGCTTGGTTTAGTGGCGGCGGTGCCGTGCTTTACGTTCGGGTTTCTGGACAACGCGATCATGCTCGTGGCCGGCGAGCAGATCGAGGCGCACCTCGGCATGAGTCTGGGACTGAGCGCGATGGCCTGCGCGGCCATGGGCAACATCGTGGCCGACACGACGGGCCAGGTCTCCGGCGGCACGGTGGAGCGTTTATTGCGACCGGTGCTGCCGTGCGCGAACCTCTCGGCCGCGCAACGCGCGACGGCTAGCGCGACGCGCGTCCATGCATTGGGAGGCGCGCTGGGAATCATCGTGGGCTGCGTCTTCGGCATGTTTCCGTTGCTTTTTTACGAGGACCCGACGCCGTTCCCGCCCGCCGACTGCGGCTGCGACGACTGACTGTTTTTTTTGCGGGGGTAATGAATTCGTTTTGGATGAACTGGGTCGTCCACCGAGTGACAGCGGAAGTGCCTCCTGTCTATATTCCTGTTACGGTGCTAGGCTAGTGGTGTCTATTGTTACGGTGCTAGGACTAGTGGGCGGAGCCCCTGGCCAGCGCGGGTTCCAAAAAAATTGCTAGTGTCTTACATGCCGCTAGCTAATCTGTGGCCACACAAAAAAAGCTCGACCAGCACGCAGCGTTGCTCAGCTCAAGCCACGGACGCAGCGTTGCTACTCAGCAACCGCCGGCCTTGACCTGTAGCGGTCGGGTGGAGTTTGCGTGACCGACGACACAGCTTGCGCTTGCACTGCACGACAGGCTGCAGCTTGCATGCGCCGCAACAATAGCAGCAGCAACAAGCTAGCCGCAGCCGAGCAAGGCCAAAAGCAGCAAAACAAGATGCCAAAACCGCAGCCGTGGCTCGTACTACTCTCGCAACGACGCGTCGCCCTCGCCGGAGCTTTGGTCGCGTTCGTTGTATTATATACGCTCGCCCAAAAGTCCGACGAGGTCAAGGACGACGAGGCGATCCCATGCGACGTCCTCACAAACCCGCGCTGGGCCCCGCGCCTCCCGTCGTTGGTGGAGTTGTCTCTAAGAAACTGCGGCCTGACGGAGCTGCCGGCGGCCATCGGCCAGTGCACGTCGTTAAAAAAGCTCGATTTGGGTGGGAATCACCTCACGGACCTACCGACGACGCTAGCGAAGTGCACGCAGCTCGAAATTTTATTTGTATTAGGAAGTAGACGCATGACGAGTGTCCCGAAGGTCCTCGCGCAGATGACGTCGCTCACTCGCCTAGGGTTGAAGAGCAACGGCCTCACCAAATTACACGGAGACGCGCTGCCCCCGCACTTGATCCACGCCATCTTCACGGATAATAAGATCGATGCCATCGATGAAAGTGCGTGGCGCAAGTTCTCTTCCATAAGAAAGCTGATGCTCGCGAACAACAGGCTCACTTCGTTTACTGGCGGCGCGAATCCTTTGAAAAACCTAGCATCCCTAGAATTAGTGCGCCTGGCGAACAACGACCTGCAGGCCCTGCCAGATGATGTTTTAAGGGCGCCTCGACTAGCTTGGGTCGCACTGGCTGGCAATCCAAGGTTGGTCGGCTTCGGCTCGCTGGGCAGCGCGCTCGAGACGACGATGGATGCTATCGATTTCAGCGACGCCGTCGCGCTGGGCAAGGGCGCGTCCGGAAGCGTGCGGTCCGCGTCCTTCAAAGGCACGCCCTGCGCCGTGAAGGAGCTCCTCGAGACGTCGTCGGACGGCGCCGCGTCTGATGAATTGGCGGTGCACGCGCGCGTCGCGGGGGCGACGCCGTCCACACTCATCAAGACGCTGGCCATCGTACGGAAACCGCCGGCCGTTGTCATGGAGCGCCTCACCAAAAATGCGAGGGACCTCGCGAGGCCCCCGACGATCATCGAGGTGACGCGGGACCGCTACGAGGACGGCGAGCGCTACGCGCCGGCCTTCGCGGTGACACTTGTCAAGGGTTTGGCCGAGGCGCTGCGGTACCTCCACTCGAAGCGCGTGGCGCACGGCGACGTCTACGGCCACAACACGCTCGTACTGGACTCGACGGGCGCGGCGAAGCTCGGGGACTTCGGCGCGTCGTTCTACTACGGCGAGCTCGCGCCGTCGGCGCAGAAACTGATCGAGCGCGTCGAGGTCCGCGCGTTCGGCGTGCTTTGTGCTGAAATTGCGACGCGGGTCGTGAGCGCGGCGGCGACGCGGGACCGGCTCTTGGCCGTCGCCGACGACTGCCTCCGGGGCGACGCGGCGGCGCGGCCGTCGTTCGAGAGGCTGGTGGCGGCGCTGGGTAATGTGAACTAAATCGTGACCTGAACCAGGTACTTATGCGACGGTCTTGTGCTGGACGGCGTAGGCCGTGGCGGCGGACGCCGCGACCGCGGCGGCCAGGGCGACGACGATGCGCGAAACGCTGTACTTCTTCGGCGCGGCTTGCATGTGCTGAGCTAGCTCTACGTCCATGGTGAGGACAGCAAGTGAGCCCATAGGCCAGGTTCAGGTGTTTTTGTCGCGCGACTTCGCGAGGCCGGCTAATTTTTGGCCGGCGCGGGTATGTATGTATGTCTAGAGGTGGCAGAGTAGCGGCGTACTCAACTGTGCGGCTCGTGTAGCTCTTTTTGCGCTTGCGCAATTCTGGGTATCAACTCGAGCTGCAAGCCCCGAAACGCGTTGCCGATAGTCGTAGGGGGCATGGCGCGCAGACGACGGCGTACAGCGAAGGATCGCTCTCACAAATGTTACGAACACAAACCCAAACTACGAACGACCGCGCCCGCGAGACCGCGGCACGCGTGCCCCGCCGCCGCTGCTCGTCGGCTGATACGCCGCGGCGTCGCCGCGTCCACGGCCTCGACCGCGGCCCTTGCCACCTCGCCCGCGCCCGCGGTCCGTGGCGGTGCGCTTGGGTTGAGGCGGCGGCGGCGGCGGGCCGTGCCGCGGCGGCGGGCGCTTCGCGAGCGAGGGGACGGGCGGCGGAACGACGGTAAAGTGAGCGGGCGGCGGCGGAACGACGTATCGACCGGGAGATGGACCGCGCGGCGGTGCGGCGGCAGGGCGACGTGGCGGCGGCGCCCGGCCGCCGCCGCCACGCGCTCGAGGCAGAGGCGGGTACGCCGCGGCGCCATCACCGAGAAGTTTGACGACAGTGCGGCCCTTGGCGTCGATGATCATGGATGTACCGAATGCCGGAGGCACCGCTCTGTCGACGGCGGCTTCAATAGCGTCGACGTCGATGGCGTCGTTCGCGCCCCACCAAAGACTGGCGATGGGCGAGCCGTCGTCGAGGAGCGTCCGAGCTGCCGCCGGGAGCAGAGCTCGAGCGGACCGGCCCGGGATCAGGCACGCGAGCGCGGACACCGGCGAGATCGGCGGCCTCGAAACACATGGCGTTCCAGGCGTGGCACACGCTCGCACGAGGTCCCCGACGGACGGCCTGCCGGGGTACGCGTAGAGCAGGCGCCAGTCGACGCAGCGGCCGCGAACGTACATGGCCAACGTCCACTCGAGCTGGTCCAACCACGCTGATGCGTCCCAGGCGCGCGCCATGGGGGCCGGCACGGCGGGCGCCGGAGCGTCGTCATCAGCAGGGATCTCGGCCGCGGCCTGCTGGCGCTTCAGCTCAGCGGCCGAGCGAGCGTCGTGCTCGTCGGGCCCCAACGCCATACAGAAGCTTTTCGCGCGTCGCTGCTTCTGCGTGCGCACCGCGCCCCAACCTTTACCGTTCTTCGCGCTCGCGCAGACCTCGACGTCGCCGGCGCCGGCGGGCACGCGGATGGGCACGCCGTGTTTGAGCGTCTCGAGCGGCACGGCGTCGAGCGGCGCGCCGGTCTCGTAAGCTTGCGCCGCGCACCACGCCCCGCCGTTGGCGCGCCGCCAGCGGACACGATACGTGAGCGTCTCCGCGCCGCGCGCCACGTCGCCAAAGTCCCGCGGCGGCAGCACGCGCACGTTCACGAGGTCCGCGCGCCTCGGCTCGAGTGTCGTAATTACCGTCCGCGGGGCCGCGGGCGCGCCGTCCGCGCGCCGCCGCCCGAGCGCCGCTTCCCGCAGATCGCCCGCACCCTTGCCTTCGCGCGACTCGCCACACGCCTTCAAGACAGCCGCAAAGGCTTTCCGGTCGAGACCCCCATCCCGCCAGAGCGGCCCCGCCTTACTCCTTTTCAGCGCGCTCCAGAGGTGCGGTGCCGAGTGCTGAAGCCCGGGCAGGTAGTCGTTGCCGCCTCCCGCAATAGCTAAGACGGCCAAATCCAAGGGATGCGCCGGCGCGACGCGCTTGGCTAGATTTTTTATGTCGATGAGCCGCCCGTTCTCGTCGAGAATGCGCAACCGCCCGCGCCTCGCACAGCGGCCTAGCGCCATGGCCACGAGGTCCGCGTCGCCCCCGTACACGACGACGTCGCGGTCTCCGTACGTGTCCGCGTACTCAAAGGCCTTGAGCTCGCCTGTGTGATCAACCAGTGAGTCGGGTAAAGTGAACGGTGATCGCGGCGATGGCGTGCCGGGACTTTGATTCATGCACTGGATCTCGCCCTCGCCGGCGACGGACGCGTCGGACAGCACGACCCTCCGGAAGCCGCGGCCCTTCGCGAGCCGCTTCGCCGCCCAGGCGTCGAGGCGCTCGGCGAGCGCCCGCGAGAACGCCGTGCCCGGCGAGATCATCAGCGTCGTGAACTTGGTCTCGTCGACGACGTCCTCGTCGTAGCCGTCGGCGCGCGCCGCGGACCGGCCGCGGAGCCGCCGCGCCCGTTGCGTCGTGAGTTTCGCGAGGGGAGCGGGTCCGTCGGAGAAGAGAGCGAGCGTTTGCGAGGCCCGCACCGTCGGGCCGGGGCGCCGCTCGTCAAGCAAGCCCTCGAGCCGCTTCAGGATGAGCTTATGAGCTTGCGCCGGCGTGTTCGCTTTCCTAGCGGCACCATGCACCAAGGAATTCATGTCCACCAACAGGTCCTCGCAGTCGACCCTTGAGACTTTCTGCGTAGACCCAAAGGTACTGTCGACCCACTTGTGGAAGTTGTTGATGCCCATTGTAAACCTGCGTGTGTCCGGCGGTCGCGGCGCTCGGCCCCTGCTGTAACCCAGAGGCGATCGACCGCGCAGCCGTGCGCTACATTTTGCAGCGCGCTCTTCGCGCCAAAAACCCCATGCGCCGTCGAACGGAATATCGTGGAACATGCTGATGAAGAGGGCGCGTTTGTTTTGCGTTGTGGTGGGGACGCTGCTCGCTGCGCGCTCCCTGCCTGCAGCCTGTGTTATTAGCGTTTCACAGCCCCTAGCGATGCGTTTTCGCGTTTTGCTTTTGATGACCAATGCAAGGCAGATACTTCTTATCCTCTGCGGTGCCTCAAGGTCGCATATACCTCGCGAATCGACTTGTGCCGAGCGCACAGCTTGATTGCTAGTATCTCACACCGCTAGCTAGCCGACGCCGTCGAGGCGCACAGGTGAGACAAACGGGTCTTAAGAATCACAAGCAAGCCCCCACAGCATCTCGTAGAACTCCCGGTGGACCGGCTCCCAGGCCATGCCGTCCACCGACAGCGGCCGCTCGACGTACTTCCCGTCGACGGAGCCGGCCGCGCAGATCGCCTCGAGGACCGCGCGCTCGACGCCCGCCTCGACATCGTCCAATTCGGCCGGGAAGAGCGCGTGCGCCGCGGCTTCCAGCGCGGAGCCGCCCCAATTCGATACTGTGGCGACGAGCGGGTGGTCGCAGGCCCGGAGCGCGCCGTTCACGCCCAACGCGCAGAAGTCCTCGCCCGGACTTAGGGAGGAGACGGCGTCGAGCTGGGCGACCCGTCCCAAGCCGACCTCGTTGCCGCCGTCCCCAATACCGACGGAGACGGCGTCCTCCCGAATGCCCGCTTTCCTCCGCGCCTCTCCACAGGACGACCCGTCGACGTGGGGCCACAACAAATCTACAGGCTCCGTGTGCGCCGCGAGGTCGTTTCCTCGGATGTTGCGGTAGGGCTCGGACAGGCGCTCGACGGCGACGAGCGCGTCGACCTCGTCAGTTTGCTCCCACGCGTTGTCCAGGGCACCCTTGAGCGCCTCTAAATGATCGACACCGTCGGGGACGTCGACGCAGCGGCAGTGGCTCCTTAATCGATCCGCGACGGCGGGCCGATTCGCGGCATAGTACTCTACCATGGCGTCGAAGCCCGCTTTCAGGACGGGGCCGTTGTGCGCGTCGCAGTACAGCGACGTTTGCACGCCGCGCGCGCAGAGGGCCCGCACCACAGCCAAGGCCCCCGGCGGGCCGTCGGTCTCGCAGGAGCCTGTCGCGCCTTGTAATTGGTCGTGGAGGACGTAGAAGCCCGACACCACTAAAGCGTGCTTGACGGTCCCGCCAAAGAGGGCGGTAGTCGCTTTCTCAAGCGACCCCTGCAATCGGCCCTCGACGTACAGCTTCTCGACGTGGCGCCCGCAGCTGCTGCCTGCATGCCGGAAGCCACCCTCGAGGCCATACAACTTCGCGTCCTCGAGATTCATGGCCAAGTTGACTTCCATCGCGGCCACGCGCCTTTTTGGAGCTGTGGCCATGCTCCGCGCGAGGCCTAGTAATGAGGTGCGCGCTAGCGCTGAGCGCATCGGTGGCCCGCTGCAGCCTCTGCAAGGCTTTTGCAGCGCGTCAGGCAGCGTGCGACGGCCGCCAGCGATCGATGCGATGCGTGCAGTGCTGCCAAAACGAGAGCGTGAAACCGGGGCTAGCGGCCTGTAAGGCACTAGCATAATCCGAGCCGTCCTTGCGAGCCGAACAGCCGGTGTGTCAGCACTCGTAGCGGACCCTGCAGAGTTCTCGTATCATGCGAGTGTCATCTCCGCCGCGCCCGAACCTGAATCTGGCTGGCTCGAGGAGCTCCTGACCCGAGGCGAAACAACAAGCGGCGCTGCCTAAATCGGCGCGCAGTATTCGCGAGTGGTACCACGGCTGCTCTCGCGCAGCCCCGGACAGCGTCGTGCCTCGCAGCGCGGCGCAGAATCGGCTACTTTCTGGTAGCCCTTTTTTGCTTGCCACAGAGCGCGGCGCTGCCACGCCAAGTTTATCATCGCATTACACGCAACAAGCCGAAGCGTCACAAGATGCTCTGGGACGAGCGCCAGCCGGCGTCCCTATTTTGCCACCGTCTCGTCACGCGCCGGACACCGCAGGTTCTGCTTCGCGACCACTCAACCGCTCCCCGACGCCGAGCTCGAGAAGCTCCAGGCCGAGGAGGCCGCGGCGCGGCGCCGCATCTGCGAGGGCCTCTGCGGCCCGACGCTCGCGCCGCTCCTGCAGGACGCGTGCGCCCGCGTCTCCACGCACCTCGACGCCGCGGCGACGGGCTGCGAGAGTTTGCTGGAGGCGACGGAGGGCCGGCTCCGCGCGATCAGCGAGGCGAATTTCATCCAGCGCGATTGTGTGATTGCGGCGACGGCGCCCTTTGCGCTCATCGCGGAGGGCCTCAACTGCCTCACACCCCAGACGCCGCCGCCCGAGCCACCGGCGCCCGAGCCCGAGAAGCCCGACGGCTTCATCAGTATCGACAACAAGTTCGACGTCTTCGTCTGCACGAACGTCTAGAAACCCCCCACCCTTTGCCTAAACACTTACAGTCGCCTACTCGCACTAACAAGATCCGTCGCCCTCGATTCGAAGGACCACGCCAGCTCGCCCTCCACATGAAACTCGAGTGCCACGCCGACGGTATGGTCCTCGAGGTTGAGCACGGCGTGGCCCCAGCCCGCGGGGACGTAGAGCGACGCGTTCGCCGGCTGCACGCACTGGTAGGCTCTCGCATCCTTCCTATCTAACCATGACACGGCGGGCACCCTTGAATATAAAGCCGAGGCCGGCGGCCAGAGCAGCCACCGCTTCTTACCCCTCACCAAAAAGTTCATCGCATGACTATGATAGTGCGCCGGGGCGCCGCTGTATTTGGAACCGACGAAGAACTGCGCGTCGTGGATAATCATCTCACTGACAGGGGAATCCCCAACTCTCTCCTTGATGACGTCGAACAGCGGATGGTCCGTACTCACACCATCCCATCTGATCTGCTCGAAGACGTAGGACGGCGCCTCCACAACTTTCTTCTTCTTGCGCTGCGTCTCCGCATTTGCCGACTCGTCGGCGGACCGCGCCATGGCCTCCCTTAGTGTTAACACGCGTTCCGTGGTGGCGAAGGCCGACGCGTAGGGGATGGGGCCGCTCCTTACGAGGGCGCCGCCGCCCAGCTGCTCGAGGCGGTTTCTATCCCCCCAGTCCTCTCTCGCTTTATTCCACGACGCATCCAGGGCGTCTCTGCGTATCACGGGCCGGTGGTCGCGGATCGCATCCCTGACCTCGTCGTCACTCTGTGCGACGGCCACGATCTCATCACAATTTAAATCAGAAGCGTCGAACGGCGTATGCGGCGCCGGTTCTTGTTTAGGTGCGTGCCACCGCTCTCTCTCTAAGCGCGACTCCGCTAGAAGTTGTAACGCGTCCGGATGCTTTGCAACGGCTCCACTAATGACGTCCTTGTACGGCACATCAACAACTGGCAATGATGAAGCCGCATCAGCAACAAGATGAGGGTGCAGGAAGTGGAGGAAGGTCCTATTCTGCGCGTCCCGCGCGTCGACTGGTGAGCCGTTGGAAACAAGTAACGCCACGGCCCGCCCATAGAAGCCGCACTGCGCCAGAGTGTCCGCGGTGGCCAACGCGGGATGACCATCATCTGTAGCTAACGAACGAACGAGCGGAACGCAAGCCTCGTCCAAATCTAAAGCTTGCGTGTTCAGCTCGCCGGCGCCCGCCAATAACCTCGGTAACGTGACGGACCAGATCTTCCAGCTGCCCCCGCAGACGTGGAGGGGCGAAAAGCCGCCGAGCGCGTCTTTCTGTCGTAGAGCTGCTTGGAGGTCCTGGGTTCTCGATAGGGAATCTAGAAGCAGTTCCAGCGCCCGCACGTTGCGTTTCGCGCAGGCAATGTGTAAAGGCGCCTCTTTCGAGGGCGTGCGCGTCGGCTGCGCGGCGTCGGCGCCGGCCTCGAGCATCCAGGCGAGCATCATGTTCCACCTGTGCGTTTTTGTGTTGGCCCCCGCGCCGTCGACGCGACTTCTACCCCACCAGCACGCCATCGACGCGACACGTTTACGATGGCGTGGAGAGGGTAGAAAGGACGCCGGCATCGCACGGGTTCTGCGCCGGCCGCGTGGGAAACCACGACGACGCCCAGAGCAACATCACGCGGTGTATCGGATTGAGACCGTCGTGGGGCGTCGTGTCCTCTTCAAAGTCGACGCAAGGTTTGCCGCAATGATCGATCAATAGCTTCGCGACCCCAAAGACGTTCCGGTCCTGGCACTTCAGCGCCAGGTCCAAGGCTCGGAGGTTCCGGGCGTCTCGCAAGCGCGGATTCGCTCCTAACTGTAAAAGTGCCATCGTCGCGCGCGGGTCGCAGTTCCGCGCCGCTCGTAACAAAGGCGTGTCGGCCGCCTCGATGGACGCCGCGGACGCGAAGAAGCCGCCCACGCCGAGCGCGCCCCTTGTATCAATATCAGCATCCTTGAGGAGCTTCCTCAACTGATTTATCCGAGTTTCGGCCACGGGCTCGCGCGCCTGGGTCCCGGACACCTCCTTGAAGACCGCGAGCACCTGCTTGAGGCGCGGCGACGTCGTCGTAGCTAGTTTCGTGCCGCACTCGACGTCGAGAGCGAGCAGCGCGCGGTCGACGGCGCTCGCGTTCGTCCCGCTCGCGAGCGGCGTCTCGCCCGCGGCGCGCACGAGCGTTGTGGTTGTGCCGCTGACGGCGGCGACCAGGACGGCTTCGTTGTCGCGCAGCGCTTGGGCGATCTGTGACGGCGCGGTGACGACGCCGCAACTCGGTAGTGGTTCGGTGCAAGCGCTGCTCGCGTAGCATTTCAAGATCGTCTGCGCGTGGGCCGTGGCCGGGTCGCGGCTGTTTACAAACACCGCGGCGACGGCTGCGAGCGCTGCGATGGCTGCAGCGGCATAGATGCTGCTCCGCGACGGCTTTGGTGCTGTGGCATCTCTTGCAGCAGCTTTGGTGCCGTTTTTAGACGGCTTGTTCTTGTTCTTTTTGGCCATTTTTGGCTGCAGCAGTGCGACGGCACTGCTGCACAGCACGCTGCGCGCTTTTGACGGCAGCAGAGGCTTGCTTACCTGAGCTCAGCCTGCTGAAAGCTTACTCAAGTCTCTCTAGAGTCCCTGTACGCTAGCTGGTTCAATTCAAATTTTGACTCTTGTGCACCAAAGGACAGTCCCAGGGGACGGCGCAGGAGCCCTGCAGGCTTCAACTTGAGGCTTTTGTTTTATTCTTCAGTCTGCTGGTTTTGCTCGAGCGTGCCGTGGAGAAACCCACAGCAAACGCTGGTTCGCCAACGCATCGGTTAGCGCTGGTTCGGGAACGCTGCGAGAGCTCAAGCGCGGCCGACGTCTGTGTGAAGAACGTCAGTCAAGGCACTGGTGTCGCAGTTGTGCCACAATCGCTTAGCGCGGCGCCCCACGTTTCTCCGCCGACCCTCCAAACGCTGGGCAAAACAAAAAGTCCCTCGTGGATCAACTCGCCCCCGCGTAAAGCCCTCCAAAGACCACCGCACGGCGCGCCGGCACGAAGAACGCAAAAAGAACACCATCTACACGGGCGAGACTAACACACCCCCTCGCGGAGTCACTCGCCTGTGCCTACACGCCAAAACAACGCCAAAAATGGGCCGCCACCGCCCCAAGGAACCAAGTCTAACAAAATTGCAGCTCATGCTCGCCTTCAGCCTCGTCTCGACCGCCCCGTGGACGACGCTCTGGTCCGCGCCGCAACTCCCTCCCATAGTGGTTGACCCGAGCGCCTCGATCCTCCGGAAGGGCACGCAGCACCTAGAACAAGCAATATATGTTTCGAACAGCTCACTGAGCGTCATAGAGGTCGCAGAAACACTCGACACGCTCATGCCCGTCATTACCGTCCTGGCATCGTTCATCACCACACCTCTACAAAGAGACAGTGTGAACCTAAGAAGAGCCGCGGAAGTCACGCTCGAGTCCTCGAGGCAGAGCCACGTCGACCTCGACGACCTCGTGAGCCACGAGGAAGATTTAGCGTATCGAGGCCACCGGCCCGTCGCGGCGTCGGCCTACTGGTCCCTGTTGTTCCTCGACTTCTTCGAGCACATCCTCGAAGGAGTTATAAAGAAAAGCTCTATCACACTGGACCCCTCTCCCAACAAAGAGAAGGAAGCCAACGCCGCCATCAGACAAGCGGGCAGAGACGCCTACGACAAGACCTATGCACACCACCACAACCGAGTTGTCAGAGCTATTGCAAGGAAGGTGTTCGACTTCTTGCCGCCGCGGGAGGTCTTCTACCGCGCGTTGGGCGACGCGGGCGCCGATAGACACAGGTGGGGCAAGCACCTGCGCCGCGACTTCGAGGGCTTCCTGAGGGCGTCGCGGCCGTTCGTGAAGCGCATGCGCGGCCACTTCGCCGAGGCGCCGGCGCCGACGTTCTAGACCGACTGTTGTTGTTTACATCCCCTCCCCCGATAGATAATAAAGAGAAGTTTATTCGTCGCGGCGGCGGCGTCGTTGGGGGAGGCTGCGGGCCTCGCGGCGACGGCGCGGGCCGCGGTGGGGTAAGGCCATCGTGAGCTGTTGTGCTCTCTGAGATCCCTCTATCAGTGGGGAAAGCCCATGGAAACGGCCGTATGAGTCCGAGAGAGCCGCACGTTCTGAGGAACCCGCCGCAAAGTTCTGATAAAAGTTCCAGGAGTTGAGATTGATACAGCAAAACCGAAGGCAGCCGCGCCTTGTTTCGCTGCCCGTTTTGCATCCTCACGAGCCGAGACTCGCGTACGGCACGCTACACGCTCGCGTGCGCAGCCGCCGCGCGCCCCAATTAACCACCATGGCATCACGAGCCCGCGTGGTGCGCACTTTGTATCGCAACCTATTGCGGCAGGCCCGCCGCGCCGACGCGGATGTCATCCTGCGGCACCAGATCTCCAAGCAGCCTGTGGACGTGCTGCAGGTCGCCGCCGCGGGCCTCGGCCGGAGCTGCCGCTCGATCAACGTCCAGATACGCGGCCAGCGCGGCCGCATCCCGCGGTTGCAAGCCATCTATGATAGGGACCCAAACACCAGCGACTTTGCCGCGCCAGCGACCGCGACGCCGGCGACGCCCGGGAAAGTATGGATGTCGACGGTCGACAAAAACACTGGCCGCACGTACTACTACGACGCCCTGACGCGCGAGACGACCTGGACGAAGCCGACGGGCGACATCAGAGAGTCGACCGGGGACGACAGCGCAATCGTAAAGAATGCGTTGCTGCCCAAGATGCCTTCAGTACCGGTAGTAGCCCAGCACGCTGACTATGGCGACAACGTTTTCTACGACGGCGCAGCTACATCAGCCGGGCCGGACGGCGTCTTCGTGAATTTTGATGATGGCGACGTCTACGGCTGGACGGGCGACGAGGCGGGCGCCAAGGTGCGCCGGAAGGTCCTCGTACGCGAGGAGACGCCGGAGCCGGGAACGAAGCTCTTAGTTGTGGCCGCGCACTATGGCCGAGGCCCCATGCGCTTCCACAAG
>JACLAA010004961.1_pt1 | contig 23216 bp, 10 predicted proteins | sample 8027891 | NCBI WGS metagenome assembly JACLAA01 (sample SAMN15724900, study PRJNA655200) | protist metagenome | isolation source: fluorescence activated cell sorting (FACS) single amplified genomes of... | place: Spain: Blaines Bay Microbial Observatory, Mediterranean Sea | collected 2016-01-19 | reverse complement strand
AGATTGCGATAATCATGAAATCGCGGCAAGGAGGATAACATTTACTAGTAAGATTAACATTTCAATAAGGTGGATCATCCTGATGGTACCGCAGTACCGATAGTTATTCAATTAGTAGTTGGTCATTTAGTGGTTGTTCATTTAGTGGTGTGGTTGCTTTGTCACGGTGCGTTTAGTTGTTTTTGTTTTTGCCAGTGTCATTTAGTAGAGATGATTTTTCTTTCCAGAGAAAAGGGCACTTACCTCTTTTGGAGTTACCTCTTGAACCTTGAATGGAGTGTGGAAGCTGACTTTCTTATCAACATTAGTTGATTTCTGGCTTTCCCGGGCCTGCAACTCTTTGGCGAGGTCGTTATCGGAGGCTATTTGCTCACTCTTGAGCGTTATGTAACTTGAATGTAGCCGCAGGGTCCGAGTCCTACTAGCTCACCACTGGCAGCCAGAGGCTCAGGCTGGGCCAACCTAAGTTGAACTACGACTCGGGCCATCGGAGACTCGGACTCGGAGTGTTTTATAGTAAATTGGTTTACACCGTAGCGTCGATAGACACTCAATGTATAGACTCAAATTTAGAGAGTGGGAGATACATATCTAGGGTAGGATAGGCTAGTAGGTTTCTCTCTCTAGTAGGTACTGCACGGTACCGTGGGTACCGTAGGTACTTGTACCGTAGGTACCTACCGTACGGTACCTACGGTAGGTACCTACGGTACAACGAAGAGAGGCGCTAAGTATTATACCTCGTATTAGTTGTCTCAAGCCGCCTATCAATCGACAAACGATGAACTCAGTTAACCTTGAACCTGTCAGCCTTGAAACATCACTTCTTGACGATGCAATTCGCCAGTCGATGCCTGTGGGTTTTTTTAGGCAAATGGAGCATGACGTCGAGAGTTCGCACGTCGACATGGTAGGAGCAACAAAGCACAGCATGCCATACGTGGCAGAAACGACTCTTTTGGAGACTCTTAGAGGACACAACGCTATCCTAGGTGCCATCCAGGAAACTGTTGATCGACACGACGAGTTACTTGAATCAGCCCGCCACGAGATGAAACAGTTGCGTGAATTCTTAGCTGCGGTTGAGCGAAGCACCAGGAAGCAATCCGAAGAGCTTGCTGGGACACGGCAGCAATTGATTGATAATAGAGATCAAATCTCAGTGTTGCAAGGCAGACTTTCAACTTTCAAGGATCTAGAGGACAAAGTGTGCAGTCAAGACGGGCAAATCACCGCGCTTCAGAAGCTGGCAAATGACATGGACGCACGGTTTACAAGACGTTTTGAAGGAACCCAAACATTCCTATCAAAGGTGGACATGCGTTTGGGGACTGTTGAAGAAGTTGTATCACATTTACAAGCCCGTGTAGCCAAGCTAAAAGAGAACTTGCTGGTTCCTGCGCAGAACGTGACACTACCGACGGAACTACAAGCTGATCTGACTGGAAACGTAGACGACAGAGGCTCTCAGTTGACTCACCTGCTAGCAAGTTTCCGGGATCAATTAGAAATCCACGAGGCCGATGTTGAGCGTCAGCGCAAGATGCTGCAAGATCATGCTATAGCCATCAGTGGTAAAGCCTCAATAGAAATTGAAAATATCGTTCACTCCCATTCATTGCATCTAGAAGGAGTTCAGGCAAAAATCGATGCAAATGCAGAGTGTCATTTACCATCTATGTTGGCCGCAATCGATGAAGCAGAAAAACAGCTTGTAGATATCCTGAACCAGCTCAAGTACAAAGTTTCTTATGAAGATGTGGACGTCAAGGTGGAAGCCAGATTTGGTGAGATATTAGTGTACCTACAATCGGCGTTACACGCCACAGAAGCTGATGACGACGATGTCCGCCGAGAAACGTCCCAGTTGCGACGCGGCCTGGATGAAATGCGCACGATCAAGGCAGACAGGGGTGACCTAGCTCAAATTCGTTCCCAGATTGCTTCGCAAGTTGATGATATCATGAGTGCCAATGAAATCAAGAATTTCAAGCATGAGCTAGACACCCGTCCAAAGCGAGCTGAAATCCTCGACTTACTTGCCAAGAAAACTTCGTTTTGGGACCTTAAACAGAGTCTTGATGCAGCCTTGGGAGACAGAATGCTAAAAAGCAACACCTCCGACAGCAATGCTGCTGCTATTGTGTCAAGGGAGCCTAAGCAAGCCCATGCGCCACTTCTGGAATTTACCAAAAAGCATCCTCTCAATTTTCTGGGGCAGTGCGTCTCGTGTGAAGCTTCATTGAATCACACAGATCGGCCTAACAAAATCCCGGGTATCAAGCCCCTTTATATCTCAGGCATAACTCCTGCTACCTTGGTGAGCCGCAATACTAGTCAACGAGAAGGGCGGTGACTCAAGTCCCTGTTCGTTGCGTGGCTGTCGTCGTCAATTGGAGACAATGTGCATCTACCTACTTCTTGGAAGCTGCCAAAGCTTAGCTCTTGTATCATGCCAGTGATCATAACTTCAAGTCAAAGAAACTCAGCAGGCTAGTCCCGCGTATGTCCGTAAAAGTACGACTCGGGGTCTGGGGTGTAATAATAATAGTAAGGCAGTCACGGTGAAATCGGACAGTGTCGCAGTGGAGGAGCAGCAGGCTCGTACGGATGCACGAGGCTCCGAAGCGGCCCACGGGAGTACCTCAGACTGCTTTCGTGCCCCGGGCTACCTTACCAGTAGTTATATTATCAGTGTCCGGGAGTTTTGTCGCCCGGGTGGTTTCTTTGACCGCCGCGGCGGCGTGGTACTTCTTCACCGTGACTTGTCCTGACGAGCGCAAGCCTGCACCGTAGACTGCTTGTGTGATTTCGCACTGTTTTCAGTGAGTGGGTACAAGTAGACTCGGCGTGTATAATTCTGAGTAATCCGAGTCCAGACTCATAGGCCGGGCCGCGCCCCGGGCCCGGGCCATAGCCGGAGTGTCGCTCCTGGGAAGCCTGGGGTGGCGAAGACCGCTAAGCGGGGTGATGTGGAGCTCTCCTCCTCCGTCCTCGATTTCTAATTAATTACTAGTATGCCCTTGATTTATTTACCGCAGTATGCACATACCGGTATCCACCCAAGTATACCGTCATGCGCTGAAACACGAAACAACCATGTGTTTAAGGGCCTGTATTTAATATTAAACCTAGTTTAAGCATGCGTAAAGTTTACGTACTTGTAGCTTTAACAATTTTCAGCGCGGCTATGTCAACACGGCTGCCGCGGAAATTGACAACCGATCCGCCATGTGTAGGGTTCTCTTGCAACGGCAAATTGAAGAATCAGAATCATTTTCCTTTCCCGCCATGCTCGCAGGAATGTCCCGACCGCGAAATCCAGTCCCAAAGAAGAACTGGGTCGGCGGCTGGCGGGAATGTATTTGTGACTATTGTGGAAGCACAAAACCTAAACGATCAGGATGGTAAGGCAACTCCTGATGCAGGCATTGCGAAATGGAGTGATGCTTATGTCCGCGTTCAGGTGGGTATACCCGGCTTTTGGTCGACCAGAGAAACTGGTCGAATTGGGAACGAGAACAAACACTGGTTGGGCAAAAAAATGTCTATGGGATGGCATCGTTCAGGTGAGGCACTGGTGCTCTTTCAGGTGCTGGACTACGACACTGGCCTGGAACTATTAGATGGTGGCGATGATTTACTAGGGGCCGGATCCTTTTGGCTTCCTTTCTGCTCAAGCCTCGCCGTGGAGTACAACCACTCTGTTTGTGATGAGAGCGGCTGCTTTGAAAACGATATGCCCTGGGGTCTACAGCGCCGAAAGCTCTGTCGCGAAGAAGCCTGGATTCGCTTGAATGCAAACGCATCAGTTCGCGTAGTTATTGAAATTGTGCCCTTTCAGGTCCATGTTGTTGAAGGAGAAGACTTCTTAACGACAGAGTTTATAGCTTATAGTACAACATCCGCTCTTGATGCAGATGGTGCTGTTTTGCTGCAGACAAAAAGCCATGTGAGCCGGTCTGTAAATGCACAGGTGGCTCTAAATGCACAGGTGGGTCTATATGCTGAGCTTTCTATAAACGCAGATGCCACGCTGACTCTCTGTCGCCCGACTAGCTGCCACAGGCTTCCAGATTGGCTTCGGGAATGGGAGTACGTTGTGTCGATCCCAATTGTGCAAGAGGAACAAAGTCTAGGCTACTCTTGCTACCAACACGACTTCGCCCCGGCGGTCCGTGACCAATATGGTATTATAGCACAAAATATGATAAATCTTGGATGGCCAGAGTGCGAAATGGACTACTTCATTGTGTTTGAACCACACTTTGGCACCAGTGCTAAAGGGCATCGATGGCAAATTCGTTTCGAATGTATTGCACTTCTTGTCAGGCTGACACAACTGGGAACTCCACTCCTGATTTATATGTCAGGCGCTCTTAGATTATTGTCAATGTGTAAGTTTAGGCTGCACCGTTTGGGCGCACACATGCTCACACCAGAGAAAGAAGGCGGGGGATCTACAGGGGCAACAATCATAACCAGCTTATTTCAAAGCGATGGCATTTCGATTAACAATTGCGAGTTTCGCCACAACTACTACTGGGCAACACGCTGCGCATTAAACATGCTTGCAGTGCCCTGGATTGCCTTCTGGACGTGCGGCATCATCATTACCATGACCGTGCGACCGCCACACTTGGGACTTTTCATAATGTTCGTTGGCACTGCCATTCAGTCACTTGGATTTGCTCTCGCTCTTTGGAAACTTGAGCGATGGCGTCTCACGCGAGCTATCTTGAGTGCTTTGGTGTGTAGTGTGACGTGTACATTTGGCTTCCTATTTGTCATTGTTGTGTTCGGTCCTTCACTAGCAAATGATAATGCCGAACAAGAGATTGACTTCCTCTCATTCGCAACGGTCTTTCTCGCTTTGGGGCTCATCCCATTCACCCTGGAAGTCATGGAATTCAATGCAGATATCTGTCGCGCAAAAAGTGACCTCGTGCGTGCACTTACGAATGCGGCAACTATTATTGAATCAAAGCACCCCGATGGTGCAAAACACGACTACTGGCTGATGAAGGAATGTTATAGTGCTTCGTCGTCTTCGCCTTATTTTGATTTCGTACCCGATATTGCAGGGCATCTCTGCGGGTTCAGCAATTGTTTGAATTCAAGAGAGATGGCTGCGGTGCGTTGTGCATTACTCCGCACAGCATCTCGACTAGTGCTTCTTATGCTTGTCGTTGGTGCTTTCATGCTGACTACAAAAGGATACCTAGCACTAGTTTATGCCCTCTTTTTTAGTTTGACTGACACCATCAGTTCTAATCTTGACCTTGATTGTGCCCGCTGGTCACCAAGTAAAACAGTTCATCTCATGATTGCTTCACGTGCAATTGTCGTCCTCATCGATACACGATTTTGGGTTCTTGGTATATCTATGGTGTACTGTGTATATGGAATATCTCTACTGCGCAATATTGTGAACAAACGCCTGCCGTATATTGATCATCTAGAAGCCTGCAGTATGATTTTCCTTGCGACAAGAAATAAGATGCCAAAAGTTGTTCACCCGCCCTCCTTTGATGTAGCTAGTACGCCAGAGTGTGCTTTGTTGGTGTTGACAGCAGCGCTGTTTGTTATCACTTCGGTTGCCGAGTACGCAAACCCACCTGGACTATCTTTGCCACTCTTGCGCTTTGGTGATCGTGCAGAGCTCCCTTCTCGCGTTATACCAATTGTGGTCTGGCTATTTGTTGCATTTGCCGGCTCAATACATGGCCATGTCCGAGCAGCCTACCTTGATACTCAAAGTCTGCTGATGGGTGGTGCAGCTATGGCATATGTTATCACTCCATCATTCAACTTACCCAAAATATTGGCAAGTCTTGCGTATCTATGTCTCATTGCAGTGGGCTTACTGTTGTGGGGAGCTACGGAGGCGCCTGCTGCCCTTGCTGTTTTTGCCCTTGGTCCGCTCTGTGTCATCATTTCTTTACGTGCCTTTTCGATTTGGCTAGCCAATGATTGTGAGGTCGTCATCTGGCCACCTGCCACTGAAGACGTTCCCGAAGTAGATGATTCCGAGTCAAAACTGGCCTTTGAAGTACTACAGGCAATGATGAACAAACCCCAGAAGGGATCGGGTGGCGTCAAAACTTTGAGAACTCTTCAAATGCCGCATGTCGTACAAGTCCGAAATGAGAATCAGCATGCCGAATGCTCTCCTACTGTTCAAATGCCGGTTCTGCCGCCAAAATCTATCATCAAGCAGCGCGCATTCTCGTCAAGGCGGCTGTACTCCCCCCCTGTTGATACATTGCCTCAGCGGCGAAAAGTAATTGAAACTGGCTTACATGCATGTCGTGTCACTAAACTAAAACGGAGCCTCAGTGATGATTCTCACAAACGCAAGGAATCCAAATCACTACCAAATCTTACCTTGATGGAAATTTGTACTCACTGCACTGGGCTTATATGTAAAAGTATGACCAATGAAACTTACGCTTGGCAAACAGCAGACCAGGTTTGGTTTCAGGTCCCGTTGTGGGAGGCTATTCTGACAGGTTGCCTCCTCCAAGATGAATATATCACTGTGACTTGTGTCGTCCTTGTGCCTCTTCTGGTCATGGTTCTAGGCGGTCTACTTTCACATATTGCATATCCTCCGTACGTTGGTCACCTTCTCTGGACAGTGAACACGTTTCTATTTCTCACTATCTCTCCTATAATAAAATGGTTCAAAACCTACAAAGCTGAGCGCAACATGATTTTTGCCAGCTTGGTCGGATATTTGCTATTTGCCGGCACATTAGGGTGGGCATACAAAGCCTGGTTAGATGGGCGAATTGACGTTGTTGAAGCAATGTGGCTTATTGATACGCTTGTCCTGTACCCGGTGGGCCTGTATAACCTCTATCAAGTAATAGCTTGGGTTGACCACGGCTGCAAAGATCCAGGTTCAATCTGGGGCAATCCAGAATTGAATGAGTCACACAACAGGAAATCGAACTCAGGAAATTTTTGCGTGTCGCCTATTTTCCGCAGACTCTACTTGGGTTTGGTGCAGATAGCGAATTACTTACTTGTTTTTTTCATGTTGGCCCAAATCTATCTCTGGAGCTCACCGGCAATGGCACTAGCGTGCTGCTTTACTTTGCTATGGTTTGCGGGCGCATCATACTTTATATGCAAATGGGCAGAGAACGCCTTTTATCTACCGCCAAATCTGTTGCGCTCATCAGACATCGCGATCCGCAGTGTTTGCATTGTACTGATCTTGTGTGTTGTTGTTTTCACTGGTTCGTCATCTATACTGATTCTCTCAGTGGTTTTCGTGCTACAGCTGTGCAAATGCATTATAAAGATATTGGACCTGGTCCACCTAGATACAGATCGAGTATATTGGTTCGCTCCTACTCTCTTTCCGGTATACTCATATTCAGCACAGAATGGTATTCTAGTAGATGAAACGCGTCTCACTGTCCGGTGTGTCCTGTTTTGTGGAATAGGGGTGTGTTGGACTGCAGCTCTGGCTTGCTTCAGCCAATGTATTTCCATTGGGACCACTCTTTTCTTTTTCTTCATCTCGCTTTTTGTTTCAGTCTCTACCAATGCCTGCTCACAAGTGCCCCTGAAAATGGGCGTCGTCGCCTCGTATCCTTCCTCGGATATTTTTGTAGATGCCGCCCTAGCGACGTTGCGTAGACATGAGGAGGATATTTGCGCAGAGGCATCAAAATTTGAAGTTCGTTGTGATGAATGGGATGGTCCTGAAGGTCAGCATGAAGTCAATTCTCAGGGACACAGCAATTCAAAGACGACAGAGAGTGAACCAATCAGCACAGGTCATTCTGATTTCAGGTCATCGGCACAGGCAATCGCAATGAGGATCGATGTCGCAGAATTTGCATTGAGGCTAGTTACCCTCGGCGATGAACAGCAAGCGGTATGGCGCGCAGATGCCATCTACACCGACCGTGATGCTCTCGCAGAAACATGCGCATCTCGTGGCCCTTTTGGCTGTATTGGATCTGCGGCTTGGATGTTTCGCGGCTTGGAGTTGAAGATTTTGTGCAATTGCCTCAGAGATTTTGATAAGGAGGGGCAAAGAGTCGTCGCGCAAGATACTGTGGAAATGGAGGCTATGCAGGCGATCATTCAACTTATCGAGCTTGATATCTCTTTCCGCAATCATTTTGCAGGTGAGCTAAAGGCCCTGGCCCACTTTCATTTCCTTGTGATAACAGCCAACGATGCTCATTTGACACACAAGCAGATTACCTTCAGAAAGTTTGTTAGTGAGAGTCGTTTCAAATTAATTTCCAATGGAATCTTACCACCAAGCAAGGTGCTTCAAGCGCCCGACTCCACAATGCTCAACATGCGACTTGCTGCATCTTGGCTTCAGTCTCTTAGCCAGGATCAACGTGAGCGCTTCTACTTGCTACAAGACAATTTCACCGTAGAGCAGATAGACCACGAATTGAAAGTAGACCAGCAAGACCGTGAAGAGATTGTGGCTGCGCGTGCACTTTCCCAAATGCGCGCCTACACTGAGCAAGAGAATGCCGCTAAGAGCATGAGTGCTTGCTTAGTTCGGCGCTCTAGGCGCACCTCAAATTGGCTGGAGTCTCTCAGGCCAGAGGATCAAAATCGCTTTGTAACTGTACTTCAAAGGGAATGGGAAAGCAACATGCACCCTGCGATTGAAACTGGAGATGAGCCCATGCGCAAGTCTTATGAGCTGCATGTGCTCCTGAATAACGAGGAGACGGTGGGGAATTGCCGTGAGCGCCTTGCAGAGCTCGAGGCAGGTGAATCAGACTGTTATCCGTCAAGAGCACGTAAAGGGACTTTGCAGTTTATTGACCCTGAATTTCAGCCTAGCGCGTCAACGTTGGGGCCCTGCTTTGGAGCCAACTTTGTTGGCACATGGAATCACGCCCTCTCGGTTAATCCACATGCTGTCCTCTTCGCGGAAGGCGGCGAACCTGATGATGTCCGCCCAGGGGTCTGTGTCAATGATAATTGGCTTATTGCAGTGCTCGCTATGCTCTCCACGGTTGGTGTCAAAAATGATGCCGACGCAGGTGCTCAGATTAAAAAACTCTTCATCAACATGATTGATCTTGAAGGCAGCATCGTATATGACTCTGCCGTCGGAGCATTTGGCCTCCAATTATTTGCTAACGGTCAGTGGGAAGCCGTGGTTGTAGATGATGCGCTTCCAATGCTCGGCGATGGCTCAGGTGGCAGTGGTATTGATGCACTTGTTGCCCTTGACGCATTTGGGCGCGAACGGAACTCATTTCAGTATCCTGACTGCGTCGACCAAAATTTGAAGCTCGATGTGGCTGCTTCTTTAGATGCAATCTTACTAGAGACCTATAAAGAACGTTACAAGGACTGTGCGGGTTTTGCTATCGCACACGTCTCTGAGATGGCTGAGCTTTGGCTGTCCCTCCTAGAAAAGGGTGTCGCCAAATACTATGGCAGCTATGGTGCCATCGAGAGTGGATTCGTTCATCAAGGGCTTGAGCTATTCACTGGAAATCGTGCTGAGTGCCTGCACATCGCACAGGCTTCTCGTGGCTTTGGCAAACGAGCACTTTGGGGTAACCTCCTGCGCTCGCATCAAAGTGACTACATTCTGGGGGCTGGTGCTATTCCAGCTGAGCATGCTGCATTGTCGCTTCATCTCTCTGGACTTATGTTTGGAGCAACATATACTATTTATGACATCATCGATGTGTTTCCGGAAAGGCACAAATTGATCAAGCTGCGCAACCCTGCTGGCCACAGGGACATTTTCAGAGGTGCATGGTCGCACTCATCCACTCTCTGGACAAAACGCCTGCGCAACAAGTTATTTCACGGCTTAGAGCCCCATACATTCTGGATGTCATTTGATGAGTTTTGTAGTGTATTCCGATGCATTTTTATATGCCACTACTATTCAGAAAATGCTTTGTGTTGGAAGAGAAAGTGCTTATCTGGGGAGTGGAGTTGTGGTTATCCTGACAATCGTGAGAACACGGCGCCCGGTCTCCCCTCACGGCATAATCCATGCTGTGAGGTTGAACGTAACCCCCAATACTCTGTTGTTATTCATCGACCCACCACACTGCGCGTGTCTGTTAAGCAGGTTCACACGAAAGGCCATGCCGCGATGTTACCTGTAGCCAGCTACATTTGCCGTGCCACACGGCGAGATCACAGGCGTGTCAATCGTATCACCAAGCTAGAAAAGAACAACTTAATTAGCTCGACGGGCCGGGCAAGACGCGAACGTGTCATTGAGACTTGTGTGGATTGTCTAGATCGCGGTGTCTATGTTATATTGGTCGGCGCCTTCCAAGCTGAGATGGAGGGTCACTTTACGCTTTCTGTTATTTCCAATAATGAAGTCTTGATTGCTCAAATATGGCCCCCAACTTGGCGCTCACAAAACAGGCAAGTTACTGTAGAGCAAAAGCGATCGGGGCATGTGTAAAAGTAGCTTGGCACGAGAAATCCTGCCCTGCGTTAGATTGACGCTCTAGCTTGCCACATTCCGGTACATACTGGACTTGAGAGTCTTGTCGCAAAAGTTGTTGTGCTTATGCTAAGGACTAGGGACTTGAACTCATGAGGGGAGTAGGGTAGCCCCATAGGAATTGGCCGTACGTTGGTTTTGAGGTGTGCGAAGCGGGGCTTTGCTGCTGACGCACGCGCGAGGCGTCGCTACGTGTGTGTTCCTTATGATATTTGCGCATGCACCCTATCCATGTCTTTTTTGCGCATGCATTCTGTCGCGGCGCGCCGCACATGATCTCAGCGACGGAACCTTGGCTTCGGTACCTTCTCGGGCAGCCTTGGTTCAGCAAAATCTTTTCGCTGGGCCCTCACGAGGCCCGTTACAGGCGTGTCAGGCCTGTTTTTCTTGGCCGCATCGCGTGCCCTACTGCCACCACTACGGCTGCCACCTCACTATCGCTGGCATCGAAGCACATAGCCCAAGCGCATGGCGAACACACCTCCAATGGGGCTTGGCAACCACGGGAACCGGGACTCCAATTTTCGGCGTTGAACGACTGAATCCGAGGATGATTAGGGCGCCCCGGGAGGGAACTTACCCAGGTAGGTAATACTACTAGACGTAAAATGAATTGCACATTTTGGGCCCGGACGGGGGTTCACGACACCAAACCCGAATCCAAACCAACCCAATCCAAACCCAAATCCAATCCGAATGAATTTGTCACACCAAACCCAATCCAAACCCCGAGTTCTCCCTTAATTATTACCTACCTAGGTATGTCCTTTCCTTTAGGATATTCCTTCCTTAATTATTTATTTATTTATTTATTTATAGGTAATTATTATTATTTATATTTGTAGGTACTTCAGTAATATTTATATTTGCCATATTTCCATAACTATACGCCTTGGCCTCCGGCAAATCGAGAATAGGGGGCCCTCTAGGACCTGACCGAAACGGGCAAGCGAAACTATTTGATCTGGGAATTTTGGCCCGCGAATGTCGCGCCAGTCACGGTGGCGTTTCGTGCCGCTTCAGGCGATCTATCTGGCAGCCCATCGGGGACCCGGCCGCGCGTGTGCATCCGCCTCACGCGGATAGTGGCACTGTGGCAGGGAGCTCAATCTCAAATTAGGGGACATCGCACTATGGACGGCCTCGGCCCAAGTACTGACTAAGTCTTGATCGATCCAAACGAGGGGGCTTTTTCGCATGAAGCCCCCGAAAGGGGTCGGTGAGGCCTCCCTAGGTCATGCTGTAGGGGACGGGACTGCGTTTATATTCGCTATGGAGATCATGGTCTCCCATGGGACTGCTTGGGAGTTCGCGGATCTCGGCCCGGGGGTCCAAACCACGGAGCCGCACAGAAGTTTCGGGAACCCCAAATATCATACTGATGGATCTCCCTAGGATCTCTCTAAAGGGACGAAGCTCTAATTAGTAAGCGGATAATTGATATTGGAGCTGGACGTGACTGAGATTGGCGGGCAAGATGATTTGGTCTGGGCATTCTAGTGGCGCACGCAACGTTCGTCAAGGTGGCGTTTCGTGCCGCGTCCCACAATGTCATTCGGGCGCATGGGACACACCAGAAAAAGGCGATTAGAGCAGTCCATATGGCCATTCGAATGCCGTGGGTAAAGCAGATTCATTGACAGCCCGAGCGAAATCATGAAACCTTGTAATTTGAGGCATGGTGCTGGGCTCTCGGTCTGCAAGCATGATGATACCATGCGTTTTGATTGTAGTGGCAACAGGAACGAAACGCTGTTCCAGGTCAAATTTGCAGGATTTCATCTGAATCTGAGTTAACCGCGACGGATTTGACAACCTGAACGAACTTCCTACAGTGACTTGAGCACAAGCGTCTAGTGGTTCTTGAGGGCTAGTGAGATCTGCATTTGACAACGAGATTGAAGTTGCATCTGGATCTGATGCTGAAGAAGACGCCTTGTGTTTATCTTTTGCCTTTTCTCTCACTTTGTGTTTCAACGTGGTTGAGAGAATGGCAGTTGCAACTCGTTCCTTCTTTGTTTCTTGTTTTTCTGTTGTCAGAGGAGGATATGCAAACAAATCAGGAGATCCTGAACAAATTACAGAGAAATCAGTGGGCATGTCAAAATTTGAATTTAGACCAATGAGGACAGTGGGCGTTAAAGCTAGAGAAAAAAAGTGAAACATGGGATACCAGTACCAACTTTGTACCCACAGAGCCATGCCCGCGCATGCACTGTGTTTCAAAAACCCACTGGAGGACTGCAATGCCACCGCACAATTACGACCACCAGCGTCCATGATACCTGCCGCTATGATTGCACCTACTTTTGTGAGTGTTGAAGGGTATTTGTCTTTGACAAGTTCTGTGATTTTATTCCGGAAAGAACCTAGCATATGCACCTGCGCGCTGGATTGTTGCATCACTACCAATGCTGTTGCCATGAGAGCCCCCTGACGTACAAAATCAATAGCATCCGTCTGCAAGGGCTGAAGTAATGCAATAGCATCAACGTCCCCTGAGGCCGGATGCGAAAGTCCGATTGCCATGCATGCTCCATACCGGACATGCGGATTGAAGCTTTCTAGTAGTAATCCCACAAGTGCTAAAATTCGTTTTGGATTTCGAAACAGGACGAAACCCAAGCAGGTTACTGCGGCACGCCTGACATCATCAGATACGTCAGAGACTGCCACATGAAGGAGACGTTTGACAGCTTGATTATTGGCTGTGCCGGCATACGCCAGACCAATTGCATGCATGCCCCCATACCGAATTATGGCATCTCTGTCTCGCAATAGCATCTCAATAGTTGTTTCCGCGGCTTTTTCCTTTCCACAAACAATAAGGCTTATCGCAAGTGCCACTGCACGGATGATCTTTTCATGACAAGTCTCATGCGCATATGAATACAATTCCGAGATTGCATTCTGAGAAAGCAGTGTCTCGTCACCATGCCCTAGTAACAATAAACCAATACCGTAGGCAGCTGCTTCACCTGCGATGGCGGAGTCAAAGTAGAGCACAGTACGCAGTTCATCATAGTATTGTGCCTTACCAGTTGACATTGCTGCCAACCCAAGGCCAAGGCATGCCCCGTGCTGCAATGGCTCGGAGTTCCCTGAGCTATGCAAGGCATCTATCAGGCGCGAAACCGCAGCTGAGGTGCTCAACTGCGCCTTATTTGCGTGAATCAGGCCAAGTGCATACAAGGCACCACCCTCTGAAAACGGTGAGTTAGATGCAGGTGTTTGCGGAAGGTAAGGTTGCAAGATGCGAATTGACTCCTCCACATGGCCTTGATGAATGACTCCTATTGATGAGGTGGCGATAAATTTTGCCCAATTTGATGCTTTGCCCATCCAATCCAAATTATTGCGCAAAAACGCAGTGTCTTTTGTGCTGGCGTTTGCGTAACTGTGCGAAATCACTGTTGCATTGTGCAACACAGAGTTTCGATTACCGTCAATGGATTCCTTAATTGCCTTAAATATCAGAGTGTCAGTTCGGGACCTTGTGCTCATAAAATCCAAGGATATTTTACTAGCTAAACCATCTGTGTCCATGATTCGGATAAGGTGGGATATATGATTTTGGTGTAAATCATTGAGTGTTGATGAGCCAGCAGGATCCCGCAGTTTTGATACAATGTCAAAAATAAATCTATGATTATCTGATTCAGCAATCAAGAAAGCGAGCTGGTATCCGAGGAGTGTTTCGTGGTGATTTTTCCCATCGACCAGCTTAAGTAGAAGATCTTGAACCTCATTTGAAGCTCCAAGGTACTGAAGTGCGCTGCAAAGAAATATGTAATCAGGCGACGGCAATAATGGATGCAGCGTCACTAACGTACGAACTACTAGCTGTCGAAATGCGCAGGTAGCAGTGACAGAGGGAATAACTTCCAAAACGTAAGAGAATAGAGCATGTCGGTCTCCCAGTGGACATCGAGTTACAATTTCCTCTACCTTATTTAGACGATGCGCTTCAAGTGCCACTCCTACTGCGTGAAAGTATTTGCCATCAGCATAGCAACGTTGAAACATGCGTTCAATGACATTGGCAAGACGTGGATCGAGGTCATGTGATTGTATGCCGATGGGAGAGCTTTGATGATTCTGGATATAAGTATCCATGCATTTTGAGATTAACATCTCAACATACTCTGTCCTTGCATCAATGTCAAAGAAATTTCCAGCTCCAAGAGCAAGTCGGAGCGCATCATCATACTCCTCAAGGTGGAAAAATATCTTGCTCGCAACTGCCGCGGCAAGTTCATGCGATCTAAAGGTATCGTCTTCACTGAGCTCTTCTATCAGGGGTATCGCGTCCGAGATCTCTGACCAGCATCGGTCAACAATGGAATAAAGCCTCCGAAGCGAACCCTCGCGCAATCGTGAGTTTTCTTCTTTCAGCCCAGCAACTATAGCATCTGCAGTCCCACTTCCAAATCGATGGTGTGTAGGCAAGGACCCCTCGTCCGTCGACTCCATGTTAAATCGACTACTAGTCGTAACCTAAACTCTCTAGAAATGAGTTTGAACTCTTTAAGGGAGGTTAAGGCATCTCCAAGAGGCATGATCCGGGTTTAAGGGTAGCTCCCCGGCGGACTGTTTCAGCCACTGCACTCCAAAAGGTGCGTACCTCTGACCCAGTTGCTGGTCCGCGGGTTAGCGCGGGGACGGGGCCCTGGGGGTCTAGTATGTTCAAATAGATGTATTAGGAACGTATCAGCAGGAACACACAACAGGCAGGCGGTGGACGACACTTTAGAGGCCGTTGACGTGGACGGCGGTCTCCGCGCGACGGCAGACGAAGAAAAGAAGTACCGTCCATAAAGGGAAGTGCCGATCCACGCAGCCACCGACCATCCCGAAAACGGTCTGAGGTCTCACGACGCGTCCCGCGTGATACTGTGCTGGGCACGCGGTGAGCCGCCGGACGACCGCGCGTCGGGAAGATGCTGTCAGCCGCGCAGCCCTCCAGAGGTAGTAGAACGTGTTTGGCGGGCCACGCGAAGCAAAGGGGGCGATCGCGACGGCGCCGCCAACTTGGAGGTCGTGCTGCTCACCGTGAGCGCCGCGGGCAGCCCCCAAAATCGGCAGGGACGTCGGCAAGCATGTCAGGTGGCTCCGTGACAATTATGGTGCGTCTTTGACCGCTTCCCAGTGCGCTAGGCGCGTGGCACGATTTATTTTTGTCTCCGCGGCGGTGCGGGTTTAATTTTTGAGTTTTGAGCTCTATCTCCGCGCGGCGCTGCCCAAATTGCACCCTGCGCTGCATGCAGCCCACGGACATCATAAGGAACAGTTGCCCCAGCGGGACCTCCCCCCCAATCCCCCGTCTTCCCACCCATTTACACCTTGGCACTCTCCCGAGTTTGCCGGAACTTCTGTGCCAGTATATAACATACTAGATTTTCTCGGTAGTCATGCGCAACACATGCGCGGCGAGATAGATCTTACTACATCCTTTCATGTTTCTGTTGCCAAAAGGAGGCCATAACGCAGGCTTGTTATGAGAAACGGCGTGGATGGCCCTAAATCTCGTTGGTAATTACAGTCTTGGTGCGGTCATTGGACAAGGTAGCAGTGCAGTGGTGCATCAGGCTTGGCAGCGCGAGACAGGCGCATTTGTAGCTATCAAAAAGTTTGAAAGAAGCAGCAATGACATCAAGGCGGTATTGACCGAGTTAGATCTTCTGAGCAAATTGGACCATCCTAATATTGTTAAATATTTGGGCGCTATAAATGACAGCGAGGGTCTGCATGTCGTTCTTGAATACATGGAAAATGGTAGCCTCGTATGTGAATTTCGCGGTTGCCATTCAATACAAGTTCCATGTTAGTAGGCCTCTGTGCGCAAGCTCTTTGGAGATTTCTCGGAGCCGGTATGTAGTTCATACGTTAACCAGGCTAGTATTAAGCGCAATAATTCACCTCGCCTAATACTGCGGTTAGGTGCTCTTTGGGCTTGAGTACCTTCACGCACAAGGTGTGCTTCATCGAGATATCAAGGGGGCTAACATCTTAACAACCAAAACTGGTGTGGCAAAAGTAGCAGATTTTGGTGTAGCTGTCAACCCTTCAGAGTTGCTTAGAGGCGACCATGTTAACGCAATTTAATGGCTTGATGTAGGCACGAGCAGCGTCGTTTGCAGGTGCTGATCTTGATGATGACATGGTTGGGTCCCCCTACTGGATGGCACCTGAGATCATTGAGATGTCTGCAACACCCTCCGCGGCCTGTGACATCTGGAGTCTTGGTTGCACGATTCTTGAGCTCACAACAGGAAAGCCTCCACATTTCGATCTGGCACCCATGGCAGCACTGTTTCGGATTGTGCAAGATGACGTACCTAGGCTTCCTGCTGGTGCGAGTGAGGCTCTGCGCGACTTTTTACTTCAATGCTTTAATCGTGAAGCTGCGTTGCGCGCTAATGCCCGAGTACTTCTGGGTCATGCATGGCTGCAACGTGCACCCCCGCTAAGCCCCTCCGAGGCTGCTGGATTCCTAGCGACACCTCCTAGTTGTCTCCAGCCCCCAGTTTCAATGACTTCACAACAGCCGAGTCGCCATGTTTCGTCTCTTAACGGCAAGGATGAGCTGCAACGAACAAGTCGCGGCGCCAGTGGGTCAAAGTCAGTTTCAACTGAGCATATTAATTCTGCTGGCGTCGTTGCACCTACCCTAAAACCAGCAGTTGCGGACAGCCAGGCGTTGAGGAAATATCGAGAAGATGAAGAAGATCAAATTGAAGACGGCTTTGATGTCTGCAAGATTTTTGATGGAATTGGCTCCGTGTCTTGTCCAAATGGCCCAGTGGGGAATCGCTGGCAAGGTGCTAGGGATGAGGTCTTGCCATTAAACAACTCATTTTCAAGTGAGGCTAAGTGGGATGTTAAGCCACACGATGCAGGCTCGCGTAGAGAATTGTCAAGAAGCAAGTTTGGGGCCTCTCTCGACACGAAGGCTGATGTTTTAGACCCGTTCACTGTCGGTTTCTTTGAAGATGCTGAAGATTTTGTTCACAATGACTTGCGGGACAGAAACATGAAGAAGCAAGAGGAGATTAACGAACTCCTGTTTGATTTTGCAGCGTCTGTTAAAAAAGGTGACCAGGTCTTATTAAGACTATTCACACTTGTTAAACCGATGGTTGATGAAGAGCATATTCTCTCTGAGCTGGGTGCAATTTCGCTTGTTGAAGCTTTGAGATCACAGGGATGTGCTATTGAAGTCCTCCAAGCGCTGCGCATCATCCTATTTGCTGTTCCGAACGCGGCAGACTTACTAACGGCCTTGGGGATCGCACCCGTGCTCACATCTCTGATACCAATTACCAAACTTGACGATAGAGTTTTGGGTCTGCTTGGCACCGTTTTGAACATTTTTGGCCTGCGCTGTTCAGGGCCTTGCCTGAGAGTATTTCTATTCAGTGGGGGCCTGCAGCTTGCTGTCGAATTGTTAATGCCACGTGACAAGGCCGCAGGACTTAGCTCTCAGTGCATAGCTATTCTGGCCAGCGTTGAATTTCTTGTTCGAGCTCTCGACGTCAAGACAGTGAAACTGCAATTACAGAATCCCTCGAGGGCTGCTCTCTGTCGTGCACTTGCATTGAGGGACACACCTTCAAAACTTGCTGCGTCCCTAGAGGCAAATCTTTGCGCTAATTCCTCCTCCCCAGACAGATATTCTGCAGAGTTGATGGCTAATGCTCTTGCTGCCCTTTCCGACGCAGATACTGTGGTAAAGGAGGCCATTGCCGCATCGAAGACAGCAACCATAGTCTTGGGTGTACTGGCTGAGTTTCCTCAGCGGGTCCGAGACGCCTGGGAGCAAGGCTCTGATGGGGACGCTGACGCTAAACTCACTGTGGGATTGCTCAAAACATTAAAGGCAATCAGTATGACAAGTGCAGCGGCATTAGATTCATTAGCTAGTTGTGGAGCTATTGAGACGGTTGTTGTTGTCCTTGAAGTTGCCCAGGTGGGCGCTGTCAAAGGTGATGGATTCACAAAGAGACTAGTCCCTCGTCGAGACGAGCTTGAAGATCAGCTAGTGCCAATTGTGTACTACCTGTGTCGCATCGATCGTTCGCGGCTGGCTCGGGCTGCAAGATGTGGTGCTGCAACCTTATTGGCTACATGTGTTGCAAGACGAAGGCATTTGAAACAATTTGCTCTTGCCATTCTGTGTGAACTCTGTCATGTGGCAGCCAGTGACAACCAAGGCGATGTTGCCGCAGAGCTCTGGCGTGCCGGAGGTGTCCGTCTTTACGTTCGACTATTGGATGAAGCTTACTGGTGTGTAAGAGCACTCGCTGCTCTGAGCTCTTGGCTTAAGGCCGACATTTCAGTCGAATCTGCGATGTCTGAACCCTATTGTGCAAAGTCAATTGTGTTTCTTTTTCAAAGATTGGATGGGGCGGAGTTTGAACAGGCTCTAGAACCACTACTTGATGCTTGCAATACATCTCCTCGTTTTGTAAGGGCGCTCCTAGATGTGTCAGCTGATTTAAAGAGGTATCTATTTGTTCTTGAAATCGGCCACAAACTCGAAAGATATACCAGCGCAATTACAAGGAAAACCCTACTTGAAATTCTCAGGGCGACTCTTGCTACAATGGACAATCCAAGAAATCTTCTCCTCGAGACCAACATCGACAATGTTCTCATCTCGCTGCTAACAGATGATGCGATCTCAGGCCAAGTGCTGGTCATGAATCTCGCAGGGAACATCCTGCTTGTAGCGGCTTGAAATGAAAGAGATACACTGAAGGGCGAATTTCCTCGGCTAACTCGGCGCTTCCCGGCCCGGGCACTCGCTAGTGTACGGACGCTTCCCGAAGTACACTTGGCAAACATACAAACTGCAAATTCTTGAGTTTATATTTTTCGAATTTTACCACAGACCCCCTTCCTTCGCTTGAGCGCTCCGGCATTTCAGGGGTGCCAGTGCTGGCATTTAGTCGACTGTCGGCGACCTACGCCTGTCAATGGTGTTGGGCAGGTTTTTCTTGCTCAGAACCTGTCTTCGTGTCTCGTTGGTAACGACCCCCCCCCTCGCCCAGCGCAACCTTTTGGCTATTTTTAGCTAAAAATCTCTTACTGTTTCCCAGTCTTACTACTGAGTGTCTTCCCGTCTCGTCGGAATCCCCACCCCGGGGGCCCCGGCCGCGATTTTGGCCTATGTTGCCGTCAATGACCCGCTCTTCCCGTCTTGACAGGAGGAGCGGCCTCTTGCTAGCTAGAGCCAGGAAAACAATTCCTACCTTGCAGTGTTCACTGGCAGACTGGTGAATGGTGCCATATGGTGCCAGTGGGCGACAACGTAAGATCAGATCAGTTAAGATCACACCACGCCACACCCCCCAGACATGTCGTTCGCTGCTCAAGCCGCCGTGCGCTCCGGTCTCGCGTGGGTCACACCCCCGTTCTACGAGAGTTTGACAGACACGCGGCTAGCTCGCAATGGACCGTCAAATCTGGCCTCGTCCACATCTCCTGGTGACTAGGGAAACACGCGACGGACAAACCCAGGCGTTCTGTGACGTTCCGACGGTCGAAAGGCCGTGACTGCTGCTCGAACGGCTGTTTCCCAATCCGATGCCACTTTAGCCACAACCTCTTCTACCATGGAAATTCGATTGATAAACTTGCTGTCCAGATTATCCTCGAGGGTCTTGAGTTTCAAACTGAAAGCACTAATTGCATGAGTCATCTTTATGGCTTGTGTTTGCCTCTCGCGCTCGACTACGGCCTCTACCAGGCATCGAGAAACGTTATTAGACTCAATACGAGCTGCTAGTTCGACAGTCGCCTGGTATATGGTAGTATATTTGTCCTCTAAGTCAATTGTAGCCTGCTGAAAGTTATGCCTGTTGCCTTTGACTTGATCGAGGATCATCTTGTTGGCATTTTTCTGTTGCTTGTACCATAGACGGGCCTCAGCCCTGTCAGCATCTCGCATTTTTACAGCTTTGGCAGCAAGGGCTGCCTCCAAAATCTGAAATTGCTGCTTTCCAGATTGCACGTGGGCGGCATCCTTGGCGATGCACCCCGCCATAAATGTATCTAGGTTTTCCATAGACTCAGTCTCAGCCAGATGCATAACCATTTCTGCAAGAACCAACTTTACTTCAATTGTATTCTGCTTGCTCCTAAGATCGTCCGAGATGCATCTTGCACGCCTCTCAGCTTCCTCAAAGGACTTGGTGCATTTTGAGTTGATTTTGGCCAATTCCCTATCAATCTTGTTACCGAGGAATTTGATAGTCTCGGAAAGAGACTCTTCATGTTGCTGCTTCTGTGCATTGAGATCCTTTGCCAAAAGCCTGATGATTGCAATGTGCTGAACTTCGTGCGCCATTCTGCTCGCAGTGCACTGGATTTCATTGATTGAATTGAGCTGCTGTTTTGATTTACTTAGGTCAGTTACAGTAGAAAGCACACGTGCATCTTTCCCACGTACTAGCTCATCAAGAATTGAGTGCGTGATCTGCGTCGTTTCATCCCTGAGGATTCCTATGCTTTTCTTACATTCTGCATTTACAATCGCCAGAAGTTCTTCGAGGCGCAAGCATCTCTTTTCTACCTTACCATGAATGGATGTATTAAATGAGCTGAGTTTTACGTCGAGTTGTCTTATTTTATTCATACAGCACAAAATCTCGTGGTTAGTGGCTTTTGCGACACCACACACAGCCTTTTCAATGACACCCGTCATCGATTCCTCAACTTTTAACCTCGCTACCCCCTCTAACTCAATATTTTGATGAAGCTCGTTCAGCTTTGCCGCTAGTTGCTCCACAGTCCATGCCATGCCTGATGATACTTTCTGAATCAAGCTCATGAGTCTAGTTTGCAGTCCTGCCTCCAGCTGCATTAAGTCGTTCTCACGTACATTGGTGTCTGGCCGCTCTACCTTGCCTGTGTCAAGAGTTTGTTGTTTTACGGCGGTTAAGACCGCAACCTGATCCTCGCACATGCGCAGACGCTCTTTAACTACATAAAATTCGGATTGGTTGACGGCATTCTGCTCTTGTTCAAGCAATTTTGTTCCAGGTACTGTATCCCGTAGCACCGATTGCATAGTCGCCATGCCAGTCTCGGCACGATTTTCCAACCTGGAGACTTCTCCTCTGAGTCGCTCGATCTTGCCTTCCACCGCAGAGACCGCAACAGGGTCGACGCGGCCCGTCGTTGCTGTGACACCAACCCTCGCAACGAGCGCCTCTTGGGTTTGTCGTAATTCTTCTACTTCTTGCACCAATGTTTCAACTCTTTTAATCACAGCCCCAACACGTCGGTGTGTACGATTCAATTCATTTGACAAATCACGGTTTGCCATATCGGTCACGGTTTGCTGGGGAGGAGTTAGGAACACACATCATACTAGCCACTGTACCTAGCCACTGAACTTTGAATTGAACTCAGGCTTGAACTACTCTCAGACCATTCGAAACTCGAAACTTAGAATGCCAGTGAGCCTGAGTAAACTCGAAGGCCCGCCGGGCTGTGACTGGCATCATGATTGCCCGGGCCAGTGCAAACTTGAACTTGAACTTGAACTTGAAAAACGCACATCATGGTTTCGATGAAAGGCCCTGGACAGGATCGACGATTACCGTGACTTTCTACCTAAATGGGAGCCCTACTAGGGCCTACGGTGCGGGTTTGAGGCGCAGCCCATGCATAGAACCGCGCGCACGCAGCCCCGGGGTCCATTTGACACCAACACGGGTCAGCGTCGGTACATTCACCATAAGGCCGGATGTTCCCCGGGACGCCGCGGCGCCGATGAACAGCATGTTGCTCTCCGGCACCAAATCTCGCCGGGGCTTCTCCGACGCGGCGAATATCTGACCAGAAGGATTTTGTGCCGCGATGAGGATTTGACTGTAAACGAGTGCGTCGACGATTTGCGCTCTGCGGACGCGTTTGTGGATTGCGTCACGTACTTCACGACACGTATATATACGCCATCGACACGGACCGCTTGATTGCTCGGAAAAGCTCTATTTGCACTAATGTGCGGGGTTTTCCTGCCTGGGCGCGCGGGCGGTCCCCCTAGGTTCCCCGCTCGGTCTACGCCCCCTGCTCCGGTGTGGTAAGATCCATCCACCTAGTGAGGTTCCCAGCAAGTTCGGGGTTCAAGCTACTAGTATTAAAACGGAAAAGTTAGCGTCAGCCTGAGGCGCGTACACCTTTGGATCTTGCGTCATTCGCATGATAGCGAGTCTAGGTACGATGCCGTGCGGCGCCGCAAAATAATCGGGACGCTCAAGAGGTTTGGGGGGCGTCCGAGTCGGGCGGTTCTCGCCGCCACCGCGTCGCCCAGGGCAAAGAAGCTCGCGCTCACTCGTGACTGTATGGAGCAGTGTTTTCGCGGCGCACCAGGCCCGATCTGATGGGCGGGTACTATAGAAGGAATCTTAGTTTATGAGGTTGCTCACTTCAGGGCTACGTCAGCGGCTATGTCAGCGGCTATGAACTAAAGGACGAGCGCGGAACTCGTCGCAACATTCTGCATTAGCAGCGCCGGAAAAGCTGACTCACATCCGGACACATTCCATGCGCCTCACCGACACGTGACCACACTCTGAGAAACGGGTTCATCTCCAGGCTGCTACTACTGTTCTCCGTGGCCGTTGAGGTCGCGCGCCTGCGCGCCTGTCGCACGCCTGGGTCTGGCGGAACGGGGATGGCCCATCGGAGAAGTTCGGCGCGAGTCGAGCCCACCTCTGCCCGA
>JACLAA010001312.1_pt1 | contig 23221 bp, 17 predicted proteins | sample 8027891 | NCBI WGS metagenome assembly JACLAA01 (sample SAMN15724900, study PRJNA655200) | protist metagenome | isolation source: fluorescence activated cell sorting (FACS) single amplified genomes of... | place: Spain: Blaines Bay Microbial Observatory, Mediterranean Sea | collected 2016-01-19 | reverse complement strand
CTTTTTTCGGTTGTTCGACAACCTTCGACACTTCCGTGCCTTCGAATCGGTCCGCCGCCTTGACCGTTTGTCCTTTCTCCGCGTACATGGCTTCGAGATCAAACTCCGCCGTCGCGGCGGCGTTGGCCGGGAGAGGACCGGAGAGCGCGGCGATCGCCGCCGCCGTCACCGCCGCGCCTTTCAAGACCGCCGCCGCCGGTTCATCGGCGTCGTTCGTCGTCGTCGCCGTCGCTTTGGCCGCCGCTTTGACGTTGCGGTGCTGTTGCTGTTTGTATATAGTATTGGGATTTGTGTGTGTGATAGAGAGTGTTGTGAGTTAAAAATTTTGTGCGCGCGCGCGTTTTGCGTGTCTTTGTTCTCGTCGATGATATGATTGATGATGGTCACCACATTTTTTGGCCCCCCCTAAAAAACAGTGCATGAAACATTGGTCTTCTTCTTCTCAAAAAAAAAAAAGAGGCCAAAAAATCCAGGGTGTCAAAGTTTTTCTCGATCACATCATCCACGAGGGGCCTCCTCCTCCTCCCTCGTGTCCTTCGTCGCGCGCGACACAAGGCTGTAAAAGTACTGTTGCTCTCTCTCTCTCTCTCTCTCCCTCGCGCGCGAAAGCAGCAGCAGCTCGCGTGTTTTGGTCGGTCGACGCCGAAACGACTGATGAAGCGTTTCTCTTCGTCGGGTCCGTCGTTCAGTGCCCTCTTCCCCAACGAAGGAGAGAGAGAGAGATACCCCACGAAAAACGATATCGATTATATAGACACACATTCGATCGATCGCTTCAAAATCGGACCCCGAAACGCTCTGCTTTGGAACTAAAAGACCCGCCCGTGCTCCTCCTCGCAAAAAAAAAACTCGATTGGCAATATCCGTACCTTCTTTGGGACTTGGACGCTGCTCTTCGCAGGCGCCGTCGTCAAAGTCGTCGAAGTCATCATCATCATCATCTTTTGTGTCTTCAAAGAGAGTTAGAGTTCTTTTGAGTGAGGCGGAAAGGAGGACAAAAAGATACAAAAAAAATATGCAATTATTTTCCCTCCTCTCGAAGACTTTTTCCCTCCTCTCTCTCTCTCGAAAGTTCAAAGATTTTCTCTCTCTCTCTCTTTCTCTCTCTCTCTCTCTCAAAACGAAGAAGCCCCATTTAGGGTTTTCATTTTTTACTATGATACCCTAAACTAGACAGAGAAAAAAGCGACCTCTCTTTGAAACTCTTTTGTGTGTCCTCCTCCCACATAAAAAGAGTAAAAGAGTACAGCACACGTTTACGTGTCGTCATGCCTCCCGAGACGCTTCCTCCTCCCGCCGTGTCGCGAGAAGGAGGAGGAGGAGGAGGAGGAGGAGGACGAGGAGGACAACGACGACGACGCGGTGGTGGTGGCAAAAGAGACGACGACACCAACACCAAGAAGAAGGAGGAGGAGGACAAAAAAAAGTCGTCTTCGAACGATGATGAAAAGAAGAAGAAGAAACCGTCGTCGTCGTCGTCGTCGTCGAAAACAACAAAGAGCGCTGCCACCAAAAACAAAAACTCGTCTTCGAAAGCGACGACGACGACGACGGGGAAGAAGAAGAACGACGACGTGATGGTGCAGAAACCCCTGACCGAGGACGAGAAGCGTCGATTGAGAGAAAGCATCGAACGGGAAGCGTTCGATGCGAAGGAAAAAATCCGGATCGAAACCGAGGCAAAAAGGAAAGAAGAGGAAAGAAAACAGCTGGAAAAGAAGAAGAGAGAACGCGAGTTGAGAGCGCACGTTCGACAGAGGCGAAGGAAACTGAGAGAAACGAACGAAAAGTATTCCGCTTTTCTGGAAGAAGAAGGAGGAGGAGACCAACAAGAATCCTCCTCCAACAAGACGTCTTCGAAAGAGAAAGAGAAAGAAGTGGAGTCAAAGTTGAGGAAGATGGACTCGTCGATTAAGAAGAACGCGGCGCTGGTGAAGAAGTTGAAGACTTTGGCGATCACGGAAACGACGAGCGGAAGCTTGAAAACAGATTTTGAATCGAAGATAAACGCGTCGAAGTACATGGAAGAATGCATCATCGCAATCGCGAAAGGAAAATTGAAAGGGTCGGACGCTTTTTACGCGGCGGAAGTTATCTGCGCGATGTTTGGGCAACTGTATCAAAAGAATCAGAGAAAAGAGATGAAAGAGATGTTGAAGAAGGAAATCTTGACGATCGCAACGCCGATGAGCAGCGCAGAAGCGGCACAAATGGCACTGGCTCTAGAGAATAGCAACAGCACGAATACCCCAGTGGGGAGTGCTGCGTTAGGAGGAGAAGGCGGAGGGGGACAAGGAGAAGGAGATAACGACGACGACGACGACGAGAACAAACCGCCGACGCCGTTGTTGAGAAGAGCAAAATTGTGTTTACTCGCAGAACTGTATCTGATATCGATCATTGATTCGCCGAAATGCGTGTACGAAGTGGTCAAGAAACACACGGAGATGGAATACGACGTCGCTCCTGAAGCATATTTGCACTCGTTGAGTGCGTTGGCGTTTTTCGCCAAGACGTATTCGCTGGAATTTTTAGGCAAAGAGGATGTGAAATTAAAAGATGCGGAAGAAGAATTAGGAGTAACCCCAGGCGATGGAGATGGTAAGAAAGGCGGGGACGACGACGACGACGACGATGATAGTAATAATATCGTCGTCAAGTGCAAACCGGAGGTGTGCGAGAAATTCGCGCAAATCATACACGAAAAGTACGAAAAGGATGCGTTGATAAAATTAGCCGCTTCGGTGAGACTCGCGAGAACGAGAGAGGAGGACGTTTTGAGAGTTTTGAAAACCAAAGGCGAAGTGCCGGCGCAAGTCTCCTCGGCGTTTTCCAAAGCGTCAGCGACGAGAGATGCTTTATTAAAACAATGTCAAACCTTGGCGGAAGCCTTGCGCGTAGAAAAGATTCCAAAGCTGGAGGATTTTATGGACGAGGACGCCGCGAACAACAAAGACGAGAATAAAGAGGCGAACAAGATTGAACTCGATCGAGGGTTGAAACAACGGAAAAACGACGAAAATGATGCACTACTCGGAGGCGCTAATGTCTCCGAATGGGAAAGCGAGGAACAAAGACGCTTTTACCGAGACATGTTGCCGATTAAAGAGTCAATTCCGGCAGTGCTTCTCGTTGAAAAACCCGCGCCGGAGAAGGAAACCGACGCGGAAAGGGAACAGAGGGAGAAACAAGAGGCGCAAGATTTCAAAGTGGACGCGTTAATCAATCGATTGCGACGCGACTGCGAAAACGCGGAAAAGGTTGACGCTTTTGCCGTGGATTTCTGCTACGTCGCCACGGCCGGAGCTAAGAAGCGTTTGGCGGAGGAGTTGTTGTCTCCTCCAGAATTAACTGATTACGGGAACAACAATAATAATAATAATAACAACAACAACGCGATGGAGAATAATAAGAACCAACAAACGAAGACGACAAATAAAGCCCTCTTGATGTCTCCAATGGTTCCTTTTTACGCCAGAGTTCTTAAACTCATGTCTAAAGTCTTCCCGAAGGACATCTCGGACGTCGTCACAAGTAAAGTACTGGAGAAGTTTTTCCAATTGAACAACTCGTCCACGACGCCGCAACCGAAATCTGAACGTCAATATAAGTTGCAAAACGTGCACTACGTTTCCGAGTTGATTAAGTTCGAGTTGATCGACTCGTCAGCCGAGGCTATGCAATGTATGCAAATCTTAATCGAGAATTTTGAACGCATCAACAGCGTACGCGACGCGCAAAACGGAGCGGTGGAATTAATGTGTGCGTTCGTTCGCAGGTGCGGACGATTTTTGTGCATATCCACGAAATCCCAAAAAAGAACGAATGCGTTTCTCGACATCATCTTGCGGTTGAAATCATTCGTCTCGAAACATTTAGACGAGACGCAAATGGCGTTGGTAGACGAAGCGTATTATGCCGCGCGACCGCGAGAGGTTTTTCGAACCATCAAACCGCCTAAACCGGTATTGTTCGAGTACGTGAAATACTTATTCGTGGAGCAAATGTTCTCAGATCCGTCCTTGGCGAAAAGACAACTCGCGAAAGTCTTGAAACATTGCGATCACACCGACGACGTGCATTTGGAAAGGTACCTCGTCTGCAGGGCGATTAAGCTTTCGCAACAAAAGTTTGACGACGCCGAACGCGTGGTGAAACTCATGAGCAAACTCTCGCAAAACCAAAAACACGCGATAAAAAGCGACATCATCGTCAAATTTGCCGACGCCGCTTTAGAGGAGTTCCGTTTCGGTCTCGAGCAAAATCTCAGTCACATGACGCAACGAAGAGTCTCCAACGCTCGAGTGATTGGCGAATTGTTCGGTCAAAGGTGTTTACACGCCGAATGCATTTTCTCGTGCTTATTCTTACTCTTGAACAACGCAGAGCCATTCAACAACGACTTAGACAGGAATGATCCGATTCGAGTGCGCGTCGCGAACGTTCTTCTCGAAAAATGTGGTCGATTCTTCAATCGAGGATGGCAGAAGAAAAAATTAGACGTCTTTTTAACGTATTTTCAGAGGTACGTGAAATCGAAAGTGTTGAGCATGGACGTAAACAACGACGCGGTGAACATCATCAAAGAGTTAAGACCGACGATGAAAATTTGCGAATCGTTTCAAGAGGCGCACGAGATGTGCGTGAAAATGGAGGAAAGGTTTGGCGTCGTTTCGAGTACTGAGAAGAAAGGATCCGCGCTGACTACGTTGGCAGAGGACGATGAGGACGAGGATGCATCCGAGATAGGTGATGTAGACGATGAAGGAAAAGAAGAAGAAGAAGGAGAAGATGATGATGACGACAACGACGATGGCAATGAATCGGAGACTTTAGAAGTCGACGCTTCGTCAACGTCTGGTGCCTCCGCGTCGTCTGATGAATCCGACGAGGACGATAACGACGAAGGGAGCGACGACGACGACGACGACGACGACGACGACGAAGGCTACTCCTCGGATGAGTTCGAATCTTCAGAATCGGAAGAAGAAGAGGTCGAAGTGCGCATGGAAACCATCGTCGCGTCGCGTGAGGAACAATCCGAGTTTGAACGCGAGATGGAGAAATTTTTGGGCGTCGGTAGCGTCAAGGTGAACAGAAATACGGCGGACGACAAGAAGCAAACCGCGATTCCTTCTTCAAACGTTGTAAAAGCACCAACATCTGCACAATCTATCGCGTTCAAAATGATGCGCAAAGGTAAAGATGGTAAACGAGAAAATGTTGACATAGCGCTCCCAGAAACCGCCTCATTCGCGATGGATGCGAAGAAGAGACAAATCATGGAAGCCGAGGAATTGTCCGAAGTACGTCGATTGACCTTACAAAGAACCGCGGATATGCAAGAAGAAGCCATTTCCTTGGAAAGACAAAACGCGCAAGGGATCAATAGCAGCAACTGGAGGAAAAAGAAATCGAGCGGCGAAGAGCAGGATGCCGGCAGCGGCGATGGTAAGAAGAACTCCTTTTGGAACTCGCATAGAAGATTGTAACATTTGTATATACACACACGCGCAGCGCGTAGAAACTTACCACATCGTACCGACTTCCTGCTCTTTTTCTTGTTTCTTTTCTTTCTTTTCTTTCTTTTCTTCTTCTTTCTTCTCTTTGTTTTCTTCTTCTTCTTTGTTTTCTTCTTTGGTCAAATCTGTAAACGTATACGTCTGAGTCTCCACCTTCGTCGCGCCTTCAATCGCCTCCATCTGCTTCAACACGTCGCTTTCAAACGTGAAGGAATCGCACTCCCAAATTGCGAAATCTGACTCGTGCAAAGTTACGATCAACTTAAACTCGTGGCATTCACCACACGCGATGCGGTGAATCGATTCCAAGCCGTCCATGGAGCGAATTCGTGGCAGGTGGGCATCGATCACTGCGGTACATGGCAGAATGTGGTGAGCGTTTTTTACGAAATTCTACGCGCGAGTCAGAGAAGAATGCAAAAAAAAAGAGGCGTTTCTGAGAAAATCATCGCGACATGATGACATCCTCCATCGAACCACGTCGATGGAGGATGTCGATTAATGAAGAAGTTTGACTACCATCTTGACACTTGCGCAACGTCTCTTCGTCTTTCCATTTCAACCGCCATTCTCTGGACACGTTCGTGAAGGAGACGTTGGGCGCGATGTGCGGCATGTATTTTACAAGTGTGTATAAAAATGAGGGGCGTTTAAAAGACTGCAGTATTTTTGGCGTTTTTGACGCTTTTCGACGCGTCCAATAATGAATTACAACTTCTCCAACGCTTCCTCCAAAGTACCAAACGCGACGCACGGGGCACCCGGGGTACTCTCATTCTTCGCCTTTTTCACCTTTTCGTCGTCTTCTCCTTCTTCGTTGCTGCTAGTATAAAACACTTTCACTGAATTCAAACCTAAACTTTTGGCGATGTAGTCGCTCGTTTCTTCAAACGCGCGAAACTCGTCAAACACCGTCGTATTCTCCAACGCGGACGCGCCGTCTTCTGCCAACGCTTGCACTTCGTCCATTTTGAATTTAATAAATGGCATCATGACTTTAATCGCGCCTTTGAAGTTCCCATCCGCGACTTCCTGCAACAACTCCGTGGCATTTTTCAAAGCGTCCATGACTTCTTTCGTGTCTAATTTCGAGTCAGAGTGTAAATCTTTCATAATTTGCAAACATTTGGATCTCCAGCCGATGAACTCTTTCGCCACGTATATTTTCATGTCCGTGACGGTCGTTTTCACCGTCGCCTTACCCTTCTTTGGCGGCGCTTGGACTTTGGCGATCATTTTACGCCAGTTGGAAATTTCTTTGTTGATATGAATGTTGGCTTTCATGAGCGCGACGTCGACGTCTTTTGATTTCGATGGAAATCCGGCGTTGACGACGTGCGATGATTTTTTCAACACATTCTTCCAAACGTGTTCGCACGTGTGCGGACACACCGGCGCTAGCAAAAGCGTTTGCACTTCGACGAAGAACTCGATTAAGTCCAATCGCATTTCTTTTTCCCCGACGGCTTGTCGGTATTCGTCTCTCGCCGTTTGCATATTGTAAAAGCCGGTTCGTAACGCTTCGCGAAACATCATGTTTTCGTAGTGTTTTTGCGTTTCTTCGATGGCAAAATTGATGGAATTTTCAAACGCGCGGTCTGCAAAGTCACCATTCTTATCGTCACCATCTTTTGCCGCTATTGTTCGAAGTTTTTTACGTTCATCTGAACTTTCGCTCATCATCGATTCCATCCAATCGCACTCTTTCGTCAGACGCAAGATGGCCGCGTTGGCGGTTTCGTCGGAGAAGTTGGCGTCTTCGACGGTATCCCCGGCATCGGCTAACGCGAATCGCACGGCATCCGCTCCAAACTCCTCGATTGCTTGACCCAACGTTTTGAAATTTCCAGTGGATTTACTCATTTTATCGCCGTTCAATAACAAGTGCCCGTTGCATCGAAATGCTTTCGGCCATCTATTTTCGCTACCTTCTGGCCAAATCGCCGTGTGCGAGTACATGGAAAATGTCAGGTGGTTTTGGATTAAATCTTTACCAGAAACTCTCAAATCGAACGGATACCAGTAATTGAACTCTTCGATGGCTTTATCCAGGACGTCTCTCGGGAACTCCGATTCGCTTGGTTTCTCCGCACCTAAGAAAATGGCATCCCACACGGCGTCCGTCAACTTTGAAGGTTCCACGGACCCGAATTTAGTGCCATACATATCGTAATCGCCTTGAAACAAGTGCGCAACGGTATAATAGGCCATATAAATCGTCGAATCAGATAAGGATTCGATCAAAAATTGATCATCCCACGGAACTTTCGTCCCCAACCCGAACGATCTCGAACACGCCCATTGCTTTAACCACCCCAAAGTGTGTTCAAAATTCTTCTTGGACTCGTCGTGAAACGTATTCATTTGGTTCAAACACTTCTCCGTGACATCTTTCCAGTTATCTTCGCCGTATTCGAGGTACCATTGGTCGGTTAACGCCACAACGCACTCGCCGCCGGACCTGGACATGACCATCTTCTCTGGCTCGGAATAAATCAAACCAGTGTTTGCGTCAACCATTTCCTGCTTAATAATCGGTTTGACTTCTTTCACGGGTTTTCCTTTATACCCGCCGACAATCATGACGCCGTCCGTGAAGCCTTTTAAATACGTTCTGTGTTTCGCTTCGTCCAACTTTTGTCGATCGTTTTGCGATTTGATTTTCAACTCTTCGCAAACTGCCGGCGCGGACGCGTCCCCGTATCCCGGGATGTTGATGATTGGAATCACTTCGAACGGTAAGACCCACTCGTCTTTGATGTTAAACTTCATTCTCAGAGCTTCTTTCGATTTCAAGTCCGATAAGGCCATGAAATCGTCCGGTGAATCGGATGGAACCGAGGTGACTACCCCGGTACCTTTGGTCATGGAAATCGTCAACATCGGCAAACAGTAGATTTTCTCTAAAACCGCGTTCGGTGCTTTCACCGAGCACCCCATCAACTCGGAACCTTTTATCGTGCACAACAGTTTCGGTTTACCTTCCTCTTCGAATTGCTCTTGGTAGGATAAATTCAACGCCGCTCTTTCGGCCATGACGAACACTTCTCCCGATTTCAACTCGTACGCGCCGTATTCACCGTCCGGTAAGATCCAGCAGTTAGTTTGACCGTACATAGTTTCCGGACGTAAAGTTGCCGCGGCCAAGAAGACTTCTTTGCTTTTCAACGGTTTCAAACACTCCATCGCGTCGAAGTTCTCCTCCAAAACGCGCATTTTGATCAACAAATATTCTTGCGGCCCTACGCCTTCGCCGGACGCTCGATCGTGATCCGCGCACGGTTGCCCGTCAATCGGTGAATACACCGCGTATCTTTTCGCTTTGACAATCTTCCCGAGCTTTTTCAACGTGTTGAATTGCCATCTCACGAAACTATCGTAGAATGGATTCACATCCGTGGTGATAAACGACCGTCTCCAATCCACTTGACATCCGAGCAAAGCGACGTCTCGTTTCGCCAACGGCGGGAAATAGTTCAACCAATGCATGGAATCCGCAAAAGAAGGGATTTCTTCATCCGGAATTCCGCTCGCTTGCATGATACCCCACTGCGTGGCTTGTTTCCCAGTCTTTGCGGCCGCTTTCGATTTCTTCGCCGCGAATTTAGTTGGATCTTTATCTTTTTCCATCTGCTCTTTCTCCGTTTGCTTTTTCTGCGCTTCGCGTTCCATGTCTTCCTCCGATGGAAACACTGGAGGGTTCCCGTACGCGTCGATTTCTTTCCTGATCTTGTCCGCACACGCTTTGATGGGCATACCCGTGCAGTGGAACCCGAACGGGAACAACACGTTCTCGCCTTTCAATCGATGGTACGCCGTCGCGAATTCCTGTTAAAAAGTATATCGAAAAAATCAAGAAGTAAAAAAAATGTGAGCGCGCGGTCTATCGCGTCATCGAAAACAGAGTCCTCCATCCCATGCCACTCCACCCCGACGAGTGCTTCGATGCGAGAGCGTCTTCTTTCTCCTTCGAACGTGGTTCTGAGAGGGAATGCTCGTGCACATTGAGACGTACCAGTTTGCTCAGCGAGAACGCGTGGCCTAAATGAAGCAATCCATTCATGTATGGATAGGGGAAATTTCCAAAAAATTTAATCGTCTTCTCCGCGTCGGCGTTGACTTCGAACGCCTTCGATGTGGACCACGACGCTTGCGCGCTCGTTTGGTAGGCCGTGAGTTGGTCGCGTCGCGCGGTGGACCTGTGTTGTTGTTGTTGTTGGTCTTCAGACGGCATGATGATGATGATGTGTGGTGATGAATCGAGATGTTTTTAGGGCCGATGATGATGATGATGATGATGATGATGATGATGATGATGATGATGATTACGATTGGATTCGAGATGTCGATCGATTGGTCGATGTTTTTCCAGCGTTTTTGGGTTCTTCTTCTTCTTCTTCGTCGTCTCGAAGTGGTGGTGGTCTTCTTTTTCGTCTTCTTTTTTCCGAATCGTCCGTCTGTCGCGCGGAGTGTGGGTGTGACGAGCGACGTCTTCCCAACTTCTTTTCTTTTGTTTTGCACAGTCCTGATACCCTAAACCCTAAAAAGAACAATCCAAATTTGCCTTCGAATTTCCCCCCATAAAGAAGCGTGTCGTATATCTGCGCGCCTCCCCACGCGCAGAGGAGCACATAAAAAAGGCATCGCTCCACCATCGCGTCACCTTCTTCTTCGCACTACTCTCGTCCTCCCATCACCATCATCATCATGGTTCGAGACGTCGACAACCACGGGCACAAGATCTGGCGTCCGTTTTCCGCTTTGGATGATGCATCCACTCCTCGTGCCGCAACAACACCACCAACTTCTTTGGCTTTAGAAGATGGGGATCGATTGATGCTCTCGAACGCGCGACAGATCGAGTTCGTGCTGCACAAAAACATCGTCAACTCGGTGCGTGCGTTTTTTTTCTCGTCGCTGTTGTTGTTGGCGTTTTACGTGTTGGTTTTGGACTGACACATTCTTTCCTCTTTTACACAGGAATACTTCCAAAACGCTCTGGTGCCGACGGACGACATCGACGACTTAATCGATGAGATATACAACGAGGTACGGGGCCCCGTCATTCTCCCAGAGAGAGAGAGAGAGAGAGAGAGAGAGAGAGAGAGAGAGAATACTCGTGTCTTTTATTCCTTTATTTATGTATTCTTTCTTTCTTCGGTTTGGCGTCGCGACGAAACAAGGACGATGCGCACTGCGACGAACGCGACTGACCGTCTCTATACCGCCTTACTATAAACTATTACTCGAATAGGTATCGGACGTGGAACCGTGGATGTCCGGGAACGCGCGGGGCGCCTCCACCGCGTTTTGCATACTCTACAGAATTTTAGCCATGGAAGACGTGCCGAGCTTTAAAATCAACAAAATGATTTACCACAAAGATTCCGTGTACATTCGGTGCATCGGTTTGTTGTTCGCGAGATATAAGTTTTACAACGACGAGGAACGTTTGATGAAATTTTTCAGCGAAGACGTGTTTAAAGATACGAACGACGCGAGTTTCAGTCCATCCGTGGATACGACAAAACTCACGTCGTTTTCTCAATTCGCGATCGACTTAATCTGTTCCCAAGAGTATTTCGAAACGCTCTTCCCGAGAATACCGGAGGTTTTGAAACGAAAAATGCAAGCGAAGATTGAAAGCGCGTTAGATGTAAAAAAAGTAGAGGCGAAAGGCGGCGGAGGCATCGGCGAGTGGCGGAGGAACAAAGGCGACGGAAAAGGAAGGGTCAAGTCGGTAAAAGAAAGCTTAAGCGTCAACGTCGGTCAGAGAGCGCCGCACATGGCAAACGTCCGGGAACGAGGCCGAAGTGGATTCGATCCCGAATCGTCGTCTCGTACTCCTAGGAGGAATTTTAGAGGAGGGGAAAGAGAAAGAGAAAGAGGGAGACGAAGAGACGACAGCCGAGACCGGTACGGGAACAGAGGAAGAAACGACGGCCACGCCAGAGGAAACAACAACAACAACAACAACAACAACAACGGTGGTCGATACTATTATTACGATCGAGAAAGAGGAGACAGAAGAAGAAGAGACGCGTCTCGAGATTCGTATTATTACGACCGCGACGACGACGACGACGATAGGTACCGAGACCGAGACCGGGGAGACGCGCGACGAAGAGGCGGCGGCGACAGAGAGTTGCCGTACACGAGAGAACTGCCGTATAAACGCTAGTCGTCGTCGTCAGAAATACCACCATAATACTACTACGCGTGCTCGTGAACCTTCTTTCTTTCTTTATGCGCGTTGTGACGTTTGATCGACGAATACACTCATTATTACCTAACACATTATTGCGTCACAAAATACCCTCTCTGCCTTTCATTCATCATGACGTCCTTCCGCCCGTTCTCTTCTCTCGACTTGCTCAAATACAACCTCGTCAACACCGACGCGTTGACCGAAACGTACGGTGTATCTTTTTACCTCTCTTATCTCGCCCACTGGCCGGAATATTTCGTCGCGAGCGAGACCATCGACGGCGCATTGAGCGGGTACATCATGGGGAAATCCGAAGGGGAGGGACGTCTCTTCCACGGACACGTGACCGCAGTGACCGTCGCCCCGCCGTTTCGACGACAAAACATCGCCAACAAACTGATGGAAAAACTCGAACGCGTCACGGAAGAGTTTCACGACGCGTACTTCGTCGATCTGTTCGTTCGAGCGAGCAACGAAAACGCGATTCGGATGTACGAAAAGATGGGGTACGGGCCCTATCGAAGAGTGATTGGATACTACGGAAACGCGGCGGACGGAGGAGAAGACGCGCTCGACATGAGAAAAGCGATGCGAAGAGACACGAAGAAACGAAGCGTCATAAAAGCGAAAAAGTTCGAACAGAAACCGTGGGAAATTGAATGGCATTGATGAATACTCGTAGTGATTTTTGGATACTACTCTTCTGGAAACAACACCGCGCGTTGGACGACGAGGGAGAAGACGCGCTCGACATGAGAAAAGCGATGCGAAGAGACACGAAGAAACGAAGCGTCGTCAAAGCGAAAAAGTTCGAACAGAAACCGTGGGAAATTGAATGGCATTAATGAATAATTGTATTCATAATAGTATAGTATGCGACGACGATAACGGACGACGACGGTCGCGATGATGAAGGCGCTCTACCGTCCGTAGAGGCGTCGAGACAAAAGACGATACGCGCTTATCGTCACGCACGTATATATATATATGCGCACACAGCAGAGAGCGCGTGTAAAAATGTAGATGTAGACGATGTAATGCTAGTAGACTCGATGATAATATAGAGCACATGATGCGAACAGGGTTTTCGAGAGAGAGACGAAAGAGATCATCCACATATGGTAGTATTCGATGTGCGTCTTTCTTTCAGAGAGGGTTGTGTGTTCGTTACACGTACTCAATGTCCCCCATTAAATTCGTCGCCAAAAAGACTTTTTGATGAAAACAGGAGCGTCCGCGTCGTCTTCCCAACAAAGTTCGACGCATCGCACGCAACGCATCGAGAAGAAGAAGAAGGAGACGACCGTCACCACCACCGAGAGGAGGAGGAGGAGGAGGGCGAAAACGACGAAAACAATTGGATTTTTTGCGATTCATTTCTTTTGTGTCATCTCTTTGACCCTGTGTTGTTGTTGTTGTTCGGCTTTGGTGGTCTCTGCCGTAACGATGACGATGAAATCCCCGTACCACGGCGTCTCCTCGGACCAATCGAAGTACGCGGAACTGGCGTTTGCAAACGTCCCCGGGTTTACCCGATCGAAGTTGAAACCGGATTACGCGATGATTGCGCACGAATCTCGAGTCTATGGAGGTTTGTTCGGGTGGGAAAATACGAACGGCGCGTACGTGGTGAGTCCAGGTATGAACAAAGCGACGATTTTAATGACGATGGTATCGATGAACACGAAGGCTAAATCGCATGTGCCATCGCCAGGCGCGTGGAGATTCGCGTTCGTTTTAGACGGCAAATGTTCTATTCGGTATAAAGACGAAGACGCCGAGGCAGAAGCGACCAAAGAAGGTCTGACCGCGGGCGAGTACTTTTATTTCCCGATGAACACGGAGCACGAGATATACACGGACTCTGTTAACCAGTGCGAACTTGTCATGTACGAAGCGTTCACGAAACCAAAACTGAACGGAAAACCGGATGAATTTCCGACTGGGCAAAAAGTCATTGTCGGCGAGACGGATTCTTTGCCAAACATCGAAACGCCCGGGGAAATTTTTAGGTTGAAAAAACTGTTGCCCCAAACGCTCGAGTACGACGTTAACTTTCACGTGATGGATTTTGCGCCCGGGGAGACTTTGAATGTAAAAGAATTGCACCATCCACAACACGGATTGGTCATTTTGGAAGGGCAAGGGATTTATCGCTTGAACGACGATTTTATGCCGGTACAGCAAGGCGACGTGATTTATATGAGTCCGTGGGTGACGCAATGGTACGGCGCGTTGGGGAAGAACAGGACCAGGTATTTGATTAGTAAAGATACGTATAGGGATCCGTTGAGAGATTCGAATCCGTGATACGTCTGATCATCGATCTAAAAACGCTCCGCGATGGAAAATACGTCGCGCGCGTGTGTATATAAACGAGGTACAAACTCCTATGATTATTATGATTCGCTACTCAAATCTACTATTCTCTCTCTTTTCTCTTATGTATTAGCTCGCTGCGCTACTGTGGGTTTACTTCATCCACTCGTCTTTGCTATCGATATCTGTCGTCGGATCTGCTAACGGGGACGCGCCTGGCGATTTGCCGCCCCCTCGAAATCCGCCAATCAAGTTCTTCAAAGCGCCTTTCGCGTTTTTGTTCGACCCTCCGTTCCGTAATGTCTCTAATTTTGAGGTGCTTTGATGATGATGATGATGATGATGACGATGATGATGATTCAAAGCGGTATTCCCGTATCCAACTTGCGTTTCCATGTTCAAAGTTGAATTCTCTCCTGCTCCGCCAAAGTTTTTGCGCGCGCTACCAGGTTCGGGCGCGATATTCAACGTGTTTGGCAACGTCGCTTTTAAGTTGGGCAAAACGAGGTCAAAGCCGTCGTCTTCGTTGGTGTTATTGGTGTTCTTTGCTGGTGACGGCGATTTCATCATGAGCGCGTTCAAATTGGCGTTGCGCGTGTTGGCGGCCTCGTTGTTGGTAGTATCGTTGTTGAAGAGATTCATCGGCGACGGTTTCGCGTGGTTGACATTACCGTTGTCGTCTTCTTCATCGAACAACGGTGACAACGACGTGTTGTTGTACTTCTTCTTTTGCGTTGTTGTCGAGGTCAATGGTAACTTTCTTTTACCGTCGATGGAAGGCTGCGGAGACGATCGGTGTTGTGATTGGTGGTTTCTTTTGACCACGCTGCTCGATTTCACATGTTGTTGTTGTTGTTGCGAAGTCAGCTGCTTCGATGGAGATTTCTTTGCCGTTGTCGGAGCAATCTTCTGTATAGGAATCGCCGCGACGTTTTTGTTGTTGCCATTAGTTTGCTGAGAAACACACGCATTTTGACTACCGGGCGTTTTCTTCGCGGTGGACGGTCCAGGCGTGCGGTGAAACCGCGAACGCGTTTTCAAGTGCTCCAAAGACGTCTTCTTGATATTCGTTGTTCCTGTCGTCGGCGCGGAAGGCGTTTTCATTGCACTCGTTGGAAGCGTTTGGTGTTGGTGAGCCGTTTCCGGCGGCGGCAGCTTTTGATGATACTCTTCTTCTTCATTGTCCATCGGCGCGTCCATCGGCGGCGCGATATCGTGGGGTTCCTCTTCTTCTTTTCCAGCGTACGCAGTCTTCTTCTCTATCGTAGTGTCCGTCTCTTCGCCTTGCGTCTCTTCCAACATCGCGCCAGGTAATAGTGGCGCAAACAGACTCTCATCGACTTTATAACCTTTCCTCGCGCTCTCTTCCAACCACTCTTTTGTGACGCACTTTTTATTCCATTTCTTACCGGCTTCATACTTCGACCCTTCCGCTTTCGGTACCACCACGTGCGTATTCTTACCCTTCTTCAAATTGTCCGTACACTCGCATCCGCAAATGGTAGAGAGCATTTTGATGGCACACTTCTCTCGTTCAGAGTACGAAGATGGCGATAAGACGACGCCTTTCATACTAGGAAAGTAGGCTTTATGGTCCATATACGGTTGGTATGCCATAGATTCAGATGGTTTGAACAGTTTGCCCTCGACCAAGACGCCTTCGAGAAAGTGCGGCGCGATGAAGCGCGCACTAAAGATGACGTCGTGGCCTTCTCCTCTAGCGGTGGCAATATCAGAAGCTAACGCTCGCAGTTTCTTCTTCTCGCTCGTTGTAGGCACCGCCGGGCAGATGATAAAGTCTGAGGAAGCCGACGTGGAGGTTGAATTGCCCCGCAAATATTCGCCGCCGAGACGACTAATCAAGTTCACCGCTAACTCTTTCTCTTCGATAGATAAGCCCTCGAATAAACTCAATTTCACGTTCGCTAAAGGATATTGCTGCGACTGTTTTGAGGAACGTTCGCTGGATTCGTTTCGAGAGTTGTAACCGTTTCTTTCAAGTAACAAAGCGTCGTCCTCGTCTTCCTTATTCACCAAAGCGGTTTCACCAATCACCGCGCGGGTTTCTGGTATTTGTTCCGTCATCGTATTATTTGCATTTTTATCGTCGCAACGAGAGCGCTTATCATTTTCTCTTCTATTATTATTACTAATGTTATTGTTCTTATCGGTGGTTTCTTTTTGTGTTTCTACGGTATTACGAGTGGTATCGACCTTCTTCGCGGTCGGTTGTCTTCTCAACGGATTTTTGTCTTTATCGATAGCTTTCAGAGGGCTCCTCTCCGGGATTCTTCGCGGAGGTGGTGCGTCGTTGTATTCTGTCCACGTTTTCTTATCATCGAGTGCACCACCACCGGGATTATTGATGAGGTTGACGGGTTCAATAACTTCCGAAAACCTCTCTTTCGCCACTCGAAACTTCTTTGATTTCGGCATCGTCCTTCCTTCCTCGCTACACTTTTTCAACCACTCGAACGTCACGCACTTTTCACGATGGGGTCGCATGTGCGTTCGTAAAATGAAATCCACGTCTTTTTGACAGTCCAAATCGTCGTTAACGACAACATGCGTAGCCTTTTGCGGGTTCATGGCGACTGTGGCTCCGCCGGCTCTTAAAATTTTATGCGCCAAACGAGCGTTCTTCGCGCTCGGCTTTAAAATATCATTCGGGTCTACCGTACCGCCCACCGCCGCGTTACTACTGCTGTTGCAACTACTATTAGTAAACCCAACCAAATACACTTTCGTGCTGAACAAGTAGTGTTGACCCCACGGCGTTTTATCTTCGTCGTATTCCTCTTCCAACTGTTTCGTCAGCTCTTCTTTGGTTGGCAAAACTACGATGGGGGGCTTTTTCCGAAGCTCCAAGGACGAGTCCATTCTTTTAACGTCGTACTCGTGTTCGAGTAACTTCACGCCTCTTCTCACGCACTCATCCACCCACTTCCTGCTCAAAACGAAAATTTTCCACATCCTTGCGTGTGTGTATTTCGGCCCCGTCGGTTCCGCTTGCCCGTTCGTTTGTTTCGCGACCAAATGCGTCACCACGTCCTTCTCCAAATCCGCTCTGAATTCGCCTCCATTTTTCTCCACCATCTCTTGAATCTCTTTCCTCTCTTCCAACTGAAACCCAGTCACGCACACCACGCAATCCGTGAAGCATTTGAACGGGAACTTCTCGTACTCGTACGTCAACTCGCTCGTCTCCGACGACGCGCACGCGTCGATCCAACGTCTCGATACGATTGGAACGTTCTTAAGGACCGCGATGTTATATTTCGGAGACCGCGTCGTGTTGGCGACGAGCACGTCGAACTTCGTCTCCGCGTCGTCGAGTTTGATCACCGACACGTGGCATTCGTCCGCTTTGCGTTCGATATCGCTCTGTTGTTGTTGTTGTTGTTGTTGTTGTTGTGCCGAGTCGAGCGAATAATAATCGCAATGTTTAATAATAACAACAGAGAGAGAGAGAGAGAGATATCAACAATCAGAACAAGAGTGTCGTTCAAAGCGAGAGAGTCATCAATCGCAACACAAAACTTTTGTCTTTTCGAGAGACGGGAACACAACCACGCGAAAAAACGCGCGCGCACACATCGGTCTCGCGGTCGTGCTAAAACGCGATCGATTCGACGACGACGACACGTCAAAGCGCGTCAAACAAAAGGAGGCGCTCGTCAAAGAGGCGTCGCGCGATGAAATGATGATGTTTAAAAACGTTTGAAAATCGCAAGCGCGCGTACCATTTCCTCGTCGTCGAATCCCGTCAACACGACCGTCAACACGCCGCCTTTTCCGCCGCCTTTTCGGCGTCCCATCATCGCGATGCTCGCGTTGATGATGATGATGCTTTCGCGCGCCGTCCTTTTAGTAGCAGCCTCTTCCCATCGCTTGAAAGAGCGAGAGTGTTTTTATGACGCAAATTTAAGAGGGATTTTTTTCCTTCTTTTTCTTTCTTCTTCTGAAAGAACGCTTTTAAAAATGTGGGCAACTACTCTTATTAAAAGAGAGAGGAAAGCAGCTTTTGGGGTATCTTCTTCTTGTATTCCACCAACACGATGAGCTCAAAATGATGATCTGAGCTTTAGTATTAGTATTAGTATTATTACTACTGCTACTACTCGTTTCGCGAAGCGCGCGTCTCTCTCTCTCTCTCTCTCTCTTTCTTTCTTTCTCTCTTTTTTCTCGTATCGACGGCGGCGATCATTTTTTCGCCAACAGAAGAGCTCTCTCTATGTTTTCTATGCGTTTCATGAGCGCTAACTTATCTCTTCGTTCCTTCTCTAACGACTGCTCCGCGGCTTTTAACCTCGTCTCGACGTGACCGAAATTCGTTTTCGTCCACTTCAATTCGTCCTCGGAGAACCGTTTTAACTTTTCGTGGTTGCGATTGTTCGCTTGCAGGTGTTCGTGGAGTTGTTTTTCTATCCGAACGTGTTCGTGCTCTAGAACGCTTAATTTCGGGAGGACTTTTGAGGTCACCGTGAACAGATGGTTCGCGCAATTCTCTCTCGCGTGCGCGTCGAACGTTTTCTCCGTGATTGGTTCCGCGGGCGAACAGCACCCAAATTTTTCGTACGGACACTCAATCGCCCGATTTTCGCACCGAGTGGCGACGTGCAAATCCATTTGGTTCCTTTTCAATACGGTGCCACATTTTAACGGACACTCGCATTCGTACAGAGGACACTTTTTCTCGTGTCTTTTCCTAAACTTGCGACTGAACCGTTCTTCGCACCTTTCGCATCGGTCTTCGACGAACTCGCACGCGTCGTCGTCGTGCCGCTGAATCATCCTCTTCAATTCCTCCGCGTCGTCACTTTCGCACGCGAAGAGGCAACTCGCCACCCCGTTTTTGTCGTACAGTCGCAATATCTCTTTACTCGTCTCTTCTCTCGACCTTTCCTCGTCGTCCGCGACGAATATCGACCCTTCGTCGAACATTTTCATCGCGTTCCTTTGTGTAAGTGTTCTCGTTTTCAGCGCTTCGACGGCATCTTCGACGTGTTTTCTCGATCCTAAATCCGTCAAGAACGATCGATTGTGGTTCTTAAATTCTTCTATCCGTCTCTCCAGAGCGTCTAACGTCGCCGGGTACCTCGTATCATCGATCCTTTTCAGCTCGTCGATGAGCGCTTTCGCGTGCACGGAAAGCACATCCGACGGCGTTTTGAGCACGGATTTGATGCCACTTTGCGCGTACACCGCGCTAAAACACGCCGCATCGACCATCCTCTCGGCGAGCGTTTTGGTCGAGGCGACGCAGCAGCGCGTGCACCGGTACGTCTTGACGGGAGTAGTGTTTGTCTTCGGAAGCGTTCGTGGTGGTGAAGACGACATGACGACTGTTTAGAGCGGTGGTGGTGTTTGTGTGCGTGAAATGCTCTAACGAACTCTCGGTAAAAGAGACACAAAACAACTGCTAAATAATACTACCTTTTTCTCGCGAGACACCACTTTTCTTTTTTCGCTCTTCTTGTTTTTTCTCTCAAAACGCACACATGGCTTCTTTCTTTCTTTCTTTCTTTCTTTCTTTCTTTCGTTCTCCTCCTCCTTCGTTTCCCAAAGCAAAAGAGGGGGGGTTGCGGACGACGACGTAAACGACGGAAACGCGCGCGCGGCGATAATACTAATACTACTATAAAATAATAATACCACGTGTGGTAGTAATAAAATAAGAATAATAATACGGCAACAACAACAACAACAAACAAACGATTTTTATACTCTGAGAATTTGCAAGCTTTGACTAAATGCGATGGCGATCCAATCCGGTTGCGTCGCTGACCATTGCAACTGGTTAATCTCCGCCCCGGCTTCGTACGCCAACACCGGATCTAAACCGCCTTCGGAAAGTTGATTGATAGCGCTTAAATCCCAAATCAGCGCTTGCGCGTCGTCTCCGGCCGAGCATATGTGGCACGACGAATGCGGAGCCCATGCTAAAGTGTTGACAGAACTCGCGTGACGTTTCAGCTCGGCGACTGGTAAAGTCGGGAATCGAATGTCGATGATGGCGACCGTTTTCGACTCCATGCCGAACGTGGCCATGTATCGCGGGTCTTGTTTATTCCAGCCTAAACGGAGTAAAGGCACTCCGGTTTCTGGGTTTTCGTAGATGATCGTCGAGTGGTCTTTGTCTCGTAAATCGAAGACTCTCACTGAACCATCGGCGGAGGCGGACGCGAAGACGTCTGGACCTCCCCAGGCGATGTCGTGTACTTCTTTGTCGTGCGCGATGAGTTGCGTGTCCACGCACTCTCTTTCGATATCCCAAACCGTACACGTGGTGTCGATGGAGGACGTGCCGATTCTGTTGACGTTGGTTTCGTTCCAATCGAATGAGGTTAACGGAGCGCAAAACTCCGAATTTTTGTTGTTTGCTAACAAAGCTCTCAGTTCTATTTTGCCGTCCGCGCCGTTCGATCCGTTTTGTTGCTGCTTTTCTTGTCCAGACGTGGAAGGTTTCTCCGTATTCGTATCTCTCCCACCATTATTATTACCACCACCCTTCCTCACGCTTTTTCTATCTTTGCTACTCCCACTGTTGTTGTTGTTGTTCATGTTCGCGTTTTCGTTTTCGTTTTCGTTCTCTTCTTCCTTCTCCTTCGCCTTTTCCGCCGCGCTCCCGTCTGCGTCGTCGTCAATCTTCCAAATCCTCAAGAAATCCCCCGTCGTGGCCATTAAATCTTCGTGTTGGCACTCTTTATCCGGTGCGAACATCAGTTTCGTGCACGGGTACGGGTGGTCGAACCGAAGTTGAGGATCGCTCACGAACCGCCCGGTGTCTTCGTCCAGCGTCACGATTTCCACTTTGTTCTGGTACTCCTCCAAGAACGATCCAATCCCGAGGCGCAATTTTTTATCGCTCCGAACCTATGTTGTTGTCGTCATCGAACACAAGAGAAGAAGGCAATAATAATAATAATAACGAGAGAGCGAGAGCGAGAGTGGTGTTTTGTCAGCGTCAAAGTCGTCTTTTTTCTCGGAACGAGATACAAAAAAAAGAGCGCGGTGACATAAAGATGGCACATATCCATTCTCTCGGATCGCATCCGATTCGATACGCGTAAGAACTCAAAGAAAACACCCTCTCTCTCTCTCTCTCTCCCGAGAGCAGCAGCCAAAACGACGACGAAAACGACTCTTTATACGAAAACGACGCGTAAAAAAGTAAACAACGCACCGACCAGTTGCACGCGTAAATCAGCCACGGCGCGTCGTGCGTGTAGATTTCCGCCTGCTTTTCCCCTCCGGGATTGACGACATTATTGGTCGTCGCATCATGGTCGCCCTGCATGACGGACTTTGGCGTGGTCTGTCTGTCTCGGGCGCGTGTGTGTTGTGCGCGTGCGTGTCTTCGCTCTCTCTCTCTCTCTCTCTTCGGGGGTATGTAAAGCGCGATGTGTGTGCGTGTATGAAAGAGGTATATATTCTGTCGATATGTACGTTCGACATTCCAATTTTTTATCTCTTCCTTTTCTCTTCTTCGCTTCCAATTCGAGAGAGATGAAATGCGCTTAAACGAGGAGTAAGATGTGTCCTTCCCCAAGTCCTTATGAGACCGCAACACAAAAACGGAGACGCGGTTTTTCGAAAAGGACGCATCGTTGCCCGCGCGTTTTTCGCGGTCGCGTCCATATACATGTGGTGCGTGTCTCTGTGTTTTCTTTTCGGCTTTGGCGGGGTGGTCTTCGTTCGCGTATTTTATCTCTCTCTTCGCGATGGTGTCGTTGTGTCTCGACCCCCCACAAAGAAGAGAGAGGACTCTCTATACGTGCGAACACCACCGTTTTCTTTGACGGCACGCGTGATAATATATCTCTCGCGCTTCGAGAACGACGCGACGCTTTTGCTTTTGCGCCGGCGTAAAGAAGAAGAGAGGCGCGTCGAAAGCGCAGACAGGAAACGCGCGCGTATATATAACCAATTAATTGGACTTATGTCTCTCCTGATGATGATGTCCGTCGTCTCATGATTTAGAGATGCGATGACGACGTCGGAGGCAACGGACGCGAAGAAGAACAACGACGTGGAAAAAGAAGATGAGAACAACAACGACGAGAACAACACAAAAATCATCGACCTCGCGTCGCGCGCGAGAACCGTCCTCGCGGCCGTTCGGCGACTCGAAAACGACGACGAAATGCTGCAAATCCAAAGAAAACGACGACGACGACGGTTGCGCGTGCTCGTGCTCGGCGCCGATAGGAACGAAGGCGCGACGGACGACGAGACGGAGAAGATATTCAAAGCGTGCGGGGAAGAAATACCGATGGACGTGAGCCTAGTCGGCCCGAACGTACCAAAAGATGATGATGCGGTGTCGTCGTCGTCGAGTGGTAGAAGTCCCAAAGAAGTGCGCGTGGCGGAACGCGAGCGGCGTTTGTTTCACGAGAAAGAAAGAGGTCTTACAACAAAGAAAGAGAGAGAGAGAGAAGGAAGAGACGAACAACAACAACAACAACAACAACACGATGACGCATGTGGATACGATATCGCGTTCGCGTTCAACGCCGGCGTGTGGGGGTACGACTCGTGGACGGAGAGCTTGAGACGCGCGGTCGAAAGGTATCCGAAAATGCCCGTCGTGGTGACGGCGTATTCGATGAAAGAGTGCGAGATGGACGAAGATTGCGTGAGAGAGGCGTTCGAAGAAGAAGAGATTCGGTTCGTATGGGAAGCGGAGGAAAATAAGCACCACGGGGAGAAAGTAGGTGGCGAGGAGAACGGGAGAGAGAATAGCGCGTGGATGTGTTTCGTTTCGAACAGCGGGGAGAAGGTCGCGTAGGAAATAGGTCGTAGTAAATAGAAAGAGTAGACGTACGAGTAGAGTTAAAAAAATGTTGTACCACCACCTCTAAAAGTACCACCATGGTACCATAGTACCTAGTAGTAGTAGTTTATATTATTATAGAGGATGCGGAGACGACTCGCTGTTCGTCGTCGAGGACGGGACAACTCGTTTGCAATCCGCTCAACGCAGCCATAAACTTGGCGTGGTTTTCGATCAACTTCCACGTGGAAACGTCGCTCGTTCGAACGCCAAACCGACCGGGACCGACGCCTTCATCGTAAAAGTGCCAAAACATCGAACCGCTGATTTTCTTCTCCTTGGCCAGTTTCTCGGTCGTTTCGAACGCGTTCTTGAAGTATAAGTCTCGTTTCTTCA
>JACLAA010007797.1_pt1 | contig 23228 bp, 18 predicted proteins | sample 8027891 | NCBI WGS metagenome assembly JACLAA01 (sample SAMN15724900, study PRJNA655200) | protist metagenome | isolation source: fluorescence activated cell sorting (FACS) single amplified genomes of... | place: Spain: Blaines Bay Microbial Observatory, Mediterranean Sea | collected 2016-01-19 | reverse complement strand
GGAACCGAAAAAGTCGCAAAATCCATCCGCGCACGCGTTGAGCTCGGCGTTGGTCGTTTCCTGCTCCACCTCTTTACACGTCCCGACGCAAAAGTTTCTCGTCAAATCGATCAGAAATTTAGTGCCGAAAAACCACGCGTTGTTTAATCTCTCGAAAAAGCACGCGGCTATTTTAGAAGCGTTAGCGTCGGTCGATGCGGCGGTTTTGAGCACCTTGTGGCCAGAACTGCACGAAGAAGCCCGATCGGAAGAAGTCGCGCAAAGGTTAAAGGCGTGCGCGTTGCTCGGTCGAGTCTTGCGCGCGAGGAGCAGCACGATACGCATCGCGAACAACGGCAACTCGTTCGGATGCATCGCGGACGAATACCCGCACGTGTTGAAGATGTTCTGCGAACGCTTTTCGGACAAGGAAAGAGCCGTTCGCGTGTTTTGCTGCAACTGGGCGTTGAACTTTTTGAACAACGGCAGCGTCGGAGAAGACGCCGAAAAAACCGTCACCAACGAAACGCTCCCGTCGTCGCAATCATCTTCCGATGGGACGAAAAAGACGTCGGACAACAGCAACACCATTTCGCGCTTGTCGCCAAAACCTTCCGGTGAAACCAACGCCGCCGCGGTTCAAGTCTTTGAGCACTTGCGCCAACGCTGCAAAGATCCCGACGAACACGTGCGATTGAAAGCGACGGAAGTTTTGTTTGAAATTTACTCGCGCGAAACCGATCGAAGAGCGGTACAATTAAAAGCCGTCAAAGAAAGCGGCGAGCGCGCTTTGCGAGACAGGAGACCAACCGTTCGTAAAGCTGTGGTTGACGGTATGGTCAAATGTTACAGGAACTACGCTTTGCGATGCATGAAGAAAGCGGAGACTTTGCGAACCGGAGGCGAGGAAGATAGCGAACGATTCGATTGGATTCCGGGGACGATTTTAAAAGGCATCGTCGTGCCGGACATTGCCATGCACGTCGTCGAACCGGCTTTGGCGAACTTGTTCCCGGCGAGCTTCCCGGCTGACGCTCGAACGACGTTTTGGTTGCGCGCGTTGATGACGAGCGGAAGCGCTTTGGCTAAAAGTGCCGAGGACGTCGTCGACGTCGAAGATGGTGGTAAAGAAACGACCATCATCAATTACGTTGAACCGCGCGTCAGAGATTGTTTGAAGATGTTCTTGTACCGTCGCGAGATCGCGAGAAAAGACTTCAAGGAATACATGGACGCTCGCGAGCTCGCCAAGGGAAAGACCTCCCCGAAGAACTCAGAGAAGCAATTATCGGAAGCGCGCGTATTCTTCTCCAAAAACTTCCGAAACGAAGAGAAATCCCTCAAGCTGTTAGAAACAGGCATCGAACAAGTGAAGGACCAAAAGTTTTTCAAGTCGTTGATCACGCTCGCGAATTTGAACACCTCGCAAAAGGACGCTCGGCTCGCCGCGGAGGACGCCAAGAAACGCTTAGGCGAGAAGCACGGCGCGTTTCAGCTCTTGGAAGCTATGATTGCAAAAATTGACCCGAGCCCGTTTGACGGCGATCACGCGAGATGCACCTTAAAAATGGCGCTGAAGAACGGGAAGAAACCGACGAAGAGGAACGAAATCGACGAGAACAACAGGCGCGTGGCGATGTTCGCGATGGACCACGCCATGATGCTCGCGGAAGCCAATCCGTCAATCTTTAACTCGTGCGGTGATTTGTTCTTGAAAGCGTTATCTGAAAACGCAGAAGTCCCGCCTTTGGTTGACGACGTGGTGACTGAATTCACGCGCTTGTTTTCTGTTTGTGGAGGCCACAGTTTAGCCTCGGTCAAAGAGACTTCACATTTGAGGGACTTGCTGGTAAATACGGTGGAGCAAGGCGCGAGCGGATGGACGCGATCGAAATTAGCCGCGAGATCACTGGTTCAGTTAGCGTCATCATCCGGATCGGGACAAAAGAAAGCCAACGATGCAAACGTGGACGCGCTCGAGTCGTGCTTCTCCAATTTACTCGACGCCTTAGCGGACGGTCGAGACGCCGAGATGCCAAACTTGCTCGCCGCGGCGTCCGCGATGCCGCCCGCGTTGGTGTTCAAAAACCTGGACGCAGTTGAGAACGCGTTGTTTTCTTTGGTCGAAAACGAGTCGAACGACGATTTCTGTCGCGTCGAAGCGATCAAGTGCTTGCGAAACTTCGCCACGTTTGAGATGATGAAATCCGTCTCTTTGTCGTCGAAATCTTCCACGACCGGCGCCGCTCTTCTCGCGAAGGTGAAACAATTCAAGAAACGCGCCGTAGACGCGTTCGTTCAAATTCTTGAATCTTCGGAGAACGACGAAGTTTTACGCGCCACCGCTTTAGCTATCCCGAAAATTGCCTCGGGAGGATCTGTGAGCGAAAAAGTGATCGATCAGACCGCTTTTTACGCCGTCGCGAAATTTCTCTGCGACAACGACGACGACGACGAAACGAAACTGGCGTTTGTGAGCAAAATTTCAAAATACTCGAAACGGAAAATGTCTTCATTAGGCGTTCGATGGCACGCTATCGTCGCGTGCTTGACTGGCAACGCGTATTCGCGATCCGTGAGAGATGTCGCCTCGACCGCCTGGGAAGTGTTCGCCACGAAAACGCAAAGAAACAAATTTGAACTGTTCAACAGAGAGGCGGTGGAGTCCTCGAAAGACCCGGAAACGACCAAATCGAAAAAGTCGTTCGCCTTTACGAGGTCGCCGGAGTACACTTTGGTGTATTTGATTCATTTGCTCTCTCGAGTTCAATTTGGTGTCACGAGCGCGAAAGACGAAGACGGAGAATTCGACGCGTTGACCGCGAAGGACCTTCGATTTTCCGAAGGCGTTTTCGAGCACGCCGTCCACGCGTTGTGGCCGCCGGTGGATCGCAAAGCCGAAAAGATGATTGCGTTGAACTCGTTAGTCGCATCGACGTTGAAACTCATCCGAGGTGTCAAAACCTGCGAGGATGCCGAAGATGCGGACGGGAAGACGGACGCTTTATACCTCCTCACCGACCTCTGTTTGCTCGCGTGCAAAAGCGTATGCGCGAAAAGAGGTTTCGATTGGATGGACGATCGATCGAGCGAAAGTGCACTGTTGCAAATTACCGCGGTGTATCCATCTACTTTGTACACGGTGGTTGGTAGACGCGCGAGCGGTAAACCGTTAGAGGTTGGTGGGCCGCCTAGAATTGGCGATTGCTCGCACTTGCCCAGAGCGTATTTAAAAGCGCAAGCGAACGGTGGTAAAGCATCAAAATCCGAGTATTATCATCACGATCGCTCGAGAAACAACGCGACGACAACGGGTGCGAACAAACGTCCCGCGGCTACAGCAACTACGACGACGACGACTGCCTCGAACGCGAAAGTCACCGATGCCTTTGGTGGTGGTAATTTGAAGAAGCAAAAGACGTTGAAACAAACGACGCTGAAGATGGAAAATCCGTCGAGAGCGATGCCGAAGAGGAAAGCGACGGGTCAAGCGATCATCGTGGACGAACTCTACGACTCGGACGAGTTCGAACCCGACTCGGCGGTGAAAAAACAGAAAAAGTTGGCATTACCGGCGCCCGAGTCGAGATTCGTTGTACCTCCGTCGCCGGCGGTTGGATTAAAATCGAGAAGTACGAACACCACCGGTACGACGACGACGACGACGGCGACGACGTCATCGAAGAGTAACAGTTTGAAGCAAAAGAACGTGACGTCCTTCTTCGGCGTCGCGAGAGAAGATTCGGACGTTGAGAACTTGCCAACTGCGAGGGGTGGTGTTCGAGAAGGTACAACCGCTTTGGCGCTCGTCGATCCGATCAAAAGAGGAAGGAGACGACGTTAATAATAGAAAGATAATAGACTAATAGAAGAATATATATATACGATATACACACAGACACATTCAATACAAAAGATTTTACGGGCGTCTATATCCGATAACATCACCTCTCATCTCAGTCTTTATTCTCTCTCTCTCCTCAAAGCCTCTTCTCGGGCAATTTCTTCTCGCGAAATACTACCCCCAAAATACCTAGTAAGACGCTCGAGATTAACAGCAAAAACCCAACGACAATGTTATACAACGCAAACGCGTGATTCCTACCTCCTAACCACGTCGTCGTGCTAAAATACACTCTCTTCTCACCACCAAACGCGTACGAGTTGTACAAATTCGTCACGTCCACGGTAATTTCCTGCCCTTTCTCGATATCCGTCTCGATGACTCCCCATAATTTTCGAAACGTCTTCGTCGACGCCGTTCGCATCCAGACGATGAAATGTTCGTCCTCTTGCACGGTGCCTTCAATCTCTTTTCCACCTCGTGTCGCGGGATCGTCGTTCACTCTCGTCGGCAAATAATTTGCAAACTTAAACTCCCGATCGCCTTTCCAACTGATATCTTTATCGGAAACCGCTCTCGGTTGACCGTCTACGTTTACCGCGAACGTATCGTTAAAAGTAGACCACGCCGCTAAACCGCACGGATTCATCTTCTCCCCATCGACGGTATTCTTCGGATCGCACATATCACTTCCACTTTCCGTTTGTCCCATCAACTGCTCGTTCGATCGCGATCGCACGAACCTTCGATGGTTTTGGTACATCGACGATATCCCGTAATAGATATAAATCGGAGCTTTAATGTATTCCGGCGCGACGCCCAGCGATACCGTGCACGTGGTTCCAGTCCCCGTCGAGTGCATCAACTCCTCTTCGCTTAAACTCTCCACGGATGACGATAAAGACGAGGTAAAAAATCCATCCTTTTTGCACGCTTCGTCGTACCTCGCCTCCAGTTGTACGATTTCCTTTGCATTTTCGTACGCGATGAAGCCAAAACTGATGCAAAAAAGCGACGCGAGTAAGAGCAACACGCTCGAGTACGATGGGGTGAGCGTTGGACGCATCGCGTACATTTCTTGCTGCGAACATTTCGTGTCTGTGTTTATCGAAAAGAAGGAGAGAAGGAATATTAATATAAAAAACGGGCAAAAATGGACCGGAAAAGCGTTGACATCTCTTCCAAATTGAACGGACGAAAGAGAGACGATTTAAAAGCGTCGAGGAGGGAAAGACCTCACAAAACGACGGTTCGACTTACGCTTGGGTTTGTTATTCGTCGACGCGCCCATCTTTTAATGAAACGTGTTTATACTGCGTGCGTTTGCTTGTATATATTATGCTTTACAATGGAGACTTTTGAAAGCCAGAAGGAGGGAAAAAGGAGAGAAAAATGGAAAACGAAAGAGCGAGAGTCTTCTATCGATCAATCGAGAGCATATATTTTCTCAGTCGCCGCGGTTCTGTTGTTCGGACTTGAATTCAACAACCCAAGCGTATTGTTCATCCGTTGGTTCCGGACACCCTTTTTCGAGCAAGTAGTTTAGGCAGTCGGACTGCTCGTAGTACCGAGCGGAAGCGATGTATCGCCAGTAGTTCAGAGGCACTTTCGCCTCTTCGACTAAGTATTTGATGCAATCGAGTCCGCCATACCTTGCAGCGTTTCCCACGCATTCGCTCTTTACCTCCTCGGATATCTTTCTTTCTTCGACGAAATATTTCAAGATGTCCATGTGACCACGGCATACTGCCTGATATGCCGCTTCTTCTTCCGTCTCTCGCGAAGGTTCCACTTTGGCGAAAAGAAATCGAAGACAGTCGAGGTGTCCATTAACAGCAGCTTGAAGAAACGAAGCTCTTTCATCACACGGACAATCGTTAGAGAAGCAGTACTTCAGCATCTCGAGATTACCCATCTCTGCTGCCGTATTAATCGTCTTTTCATCCCACTCGCAATGTTTCGCTTCTCTGGCCCACTTGAGGAACTCGAGTTTATTCGTTGCAGCAACTTCCGCGCAAAACCAGGCTCGATCTATCGCTCTTCCTTTGATATCTTTCTTTCCCCAGGGCACGCGATTCCACACCCATTCTAACGTCGAAATGGATGTGCATTCGTGAACTTTTACACATAATTCCGATACGTTTACCCCGGCGTACTTAAGCACACCCCAGCTCTGTTTATTCACCAGTCCAAAGAAACTTTGATCTGTCCCATTCAATTTCGACAAGACATGCGATACAAAAATATCTTTCTGATGCAACACCAATCCTGTCCACAACGCCGTCGGCCCAAGCTTCAACCGCTCCAATTCCTCGACTGCCTCTTTGATCGCCTCTTCCTTCTCCTTCTTCTTCTTCCTCTTCTGCGCCCCGGAGAGTTGCTTGTTCTTCTTCGTCCCCATTATTATTAATAATAATATTATTATTATTAGTAACGATTTTTTTCCATTGACTTTGAAAAAAAGACGTTTTCTCTGTCCTCGGACGCCAGCGCACGGTGGTCCGATCGTGCCTCAGAACCACAAACTTTGCGGTCGTAAAACAACGACGACGACATGTCCGAGTACCGAAAACTCGCCCGCCTGGCGGCGCGCGCGATATACAAACAAACCTACGCCTTGGAACGGAAAAAAGCGTCGCAACGCGACTTTGACAGCGCCAAGCAACACGCGAAAGCCGGCGGCGGTTTAGGAAGACCATCGTCGCACTTTGGACGAACGCAACAAGAGTTCCCGGGTGTAGTCGAGATCGTCGTCGACGCGCTCACCCGACGCCAGTGGATCCGAGAGGACGATTTAGCCGCCGCGTTAAAGCTCAATCCGAAACAACTGCGACGAGTACTCAGACACTTGGAAACTCTGCGCGTTTTAAAACGATCGCACGTGAAAGAAAGACAAGCTTTGAAAGAGCAAAGATTGGTGGAACGAGCAGGTATGAGCGAACGAGAAGCGAGCGAAGCGGTGGAGAAGAAAACCGCGAGTTGGTGCTGCTTGGAGTACAGTCGGATCGTGGATACTTTGAGGTTTGGCTTGAAAGGGGTGAAAGCAGAGCTCGAGCGGTTACTCGCCGGTGGGACGTTTGAAGAGTCGTACGCGTGTAAGAACAAAGAGGAGTGCGGGAAGCGGTTTAGCGCTTTAGATACCGCGAGGTTGTTCGATGTGAAACGAGGCGGGTTTGTGTGCGATACTTGCGGGACAGACGTCGTGAGAGAAGGGGAAGAGAACGATGATGAGGAGGATGGGAACGACGACCAAGCAAACGCATCGAGTGGAGGCATCGCGAAAGAATCGAAACAAGCGTTAAAATTGAGAATGAAGAAATTTTCCGATCAAATCGCCGGCATTGAACGCCAAATCGCCAAGTGTCTGCGGTATCCTGCGCCGTCGTTCGGGACGTTGCAAGAGTACGTGGTCGCGAAAAAACGGTCGAAAGAAGCGAGAGAAGCCGCCGCGATGGGACAAGCTGGTGGTCAAGGGTATTGGGGGTCCATCGGCGTCGCTCGAGGGACGCAAGCGTTTGAGCAGAGATTGGAAGAGACGACGTTTGAGATTCAAATCGGCGGCGAGAACGGCGACAAAACGACGAATCGAGGTGGAGACGACGGTCAAGAGAAAAAAGAAATGCCGGAATGGATCACGAGAGAGTTGCAAGTGGACGAACAAGGTAAAGATGCAAAGAAACGGAAAATTGAAGGCGCGGATGCCGCCGAAAAGGAAGAGACGACGGATGCGGTGCAAGAGCAATACGCGAAGGCGTTATTGGCGGCGTTGCAAGCGCAGCAAAGAGATACGACCGAACAAGCAAAGGCGAAAGTAGAAGACGAGCGCGAGAAAGAGGAAGGGTTAGTGGCGGCGGCGCGACAAGAAGGTGGAGACGTGGAGATGAAACCGGCAGCCGGGGAGAAGGAGGAGGAAGAAGAAGAGGAAGAGTGGGAGGAAGCGTAAATTTTAGTTAGAGCACACTTTTCTACGACTACATTTAGAAATGTAACTAACTACTACGACGACAACACTTTCGCGTTCGCATGATAAATACTAAATATCATCAATCATCACATTACTCTACTTGACTGGAGGTAATAAGGTACCACTTTGATGATGATGACGGTTGCTCTTTCTTAAGATTAATACACGCATCGCGTTGTACGTGGCAACGCCTACGCTTTGCGCGAATACGCTGATTCCACCGTACAGACCTAAAAGAACCGTTATAAACATTCCGAGACTTGGTTTTTGGTCTTCCGAATACGTGCACGACAACACGTTCGCGTACTCAAAGTATTTCTCGTACGATGTTATGGGATACACCGCCCATCCGTGCGTCTCGTTCTTTTTCAATCCAAGATCCAGGCCCATCATGTACAACGAGCCCGAGTTCTCAATCGCCGACTCGGCGAAATACGAAACCTCGAAGAAGTAATACATGATGAAGGTATTTATGCTCAAAGAGGAAGAAAATTTCCAAAAGGACAAATCCTCGCACAGTTCTGTAAGCTTTTCGGTTTTGCGCCAGTGTTCGTTGACGTCGCCGCACGCGCGTTCGAGCGCTGTGCCGACTTGTTCGATCCATTGCGACCAGATTTTCGTCTCCGTTGAGTTTAACGAAGTGAACATTTTAAGACTCATGGTCCGAATTTCCAAGTCACACGCGGCTAAATAGTTCAACAAGAGCGGCAATTTCCACTCCCCGCTTCTCTCCGGTTTAGTCACGCTCGCGTTGGCGACAACGTGCGGAAAGTTGAAATACTGTTCGACGGCGGCAAACGCGACCGCAAATTGCGCTTGGCTCATTTGGCGCGAAGGGTCTCGTTCGACAACTTTCACGTTCGACCACTCCGCCGGGTTACCGCAATAATTGAATCGGCGCGATTCGGATCCTAGAACCGAAAACACCGAAGCGGTATCGAAGCTTGCGTGTAAATTCGCAGGAGCGGAAATTACCGGCACGTAACGAACGTCCCACCCGTCCGCGTTCGAAGGATTAAACGCCGCGTTGACGGTTGACTCGTCGTACTTTTCGTTTAAACTGCTCACTTTCGCCGCAAACGCGCTGTAGGACATGTATGACTCTTTCTCCTCAATCGGATCGGTATTCGCGTCCGTCGTGAACGTTTGTTTCGTCGGCCAAATGCTTTCGTCCGCGATGAAACAATCGCCACCATCGAATAAACATTCCGCCATGTTGCACTTCTTATCGCACACGCCGTTGCCTAAATCCGCAGCCACGCAAGGATCGCTCGTCGACGTCACTCTTGCGCACTCTTTCTCAAACACGCTCGTCAGCGGCGCGTCTTGCCCTGACTTCACTCGCATCGCTTGAATCGCGTTTTTATGCATCTGCATAAACGCGCCTAATCTCGGGATGTTATTGTTCGCCCACAAATTCAACATCTGCGTCGGGGCTCGAATGCTCGCCAAATTTGCCGTCACGCTCGCGTTCAGCTGCGCTTTGATTACGGAATTCAAAAACTCCTCCTCCGCCAGGCGATTGAGCGGGAACAAACTGGCGTGGAAATCCGTCATCGTATTCGTCAGCAATCGCTTCCCGACCGCACACATTTCAACCGCGGCTTCGCACGCCTCTCCCTGTCCAATCATCGCGCACGCGTTCACGTCCCGCCACTTCCCTTTCCGGACCAAAAAACCATCGCGAGCGTTCACCGTTAAGAATCCAACGTCTCTCGCAGATTGGTACGTCTTCGCCGCGTTGGCGTATAGCCACTCGCACGCGTCGCTCTGTTCAAAAATCCCCTCCGTGAAACTCCCCAACGTCAAAGTGTCGTTTTGTGTCGCGCACGTAAGTTGTAAATACCGTTCAGAATTTGATCTCAAGTACTCGTATCTTTCAAACGAAGGTTCCGTTTCCGTCACGATCACGATGTTCGTCCGCGTCACCGCCAGCGTCGCCAGAACGACCACCGCTAAGAGCAAACTCACATTCTTGACGAAAGTAATCGTCCGACCAAGGATTTTGAGCGCGTGGAAATGTTCCGAAACGGACGGGTCGTACGTTAACACGTGATCGTTCTTTGAACCCACTCGCGAGTGCTCCTCTGGTTGCTCCTCGAAGTCGTTGATGCTCTTTATAAATCGAACGCACTTATGCCACCAATTTGAATTTGTTGATTTTCCCCTATTCAATTCATCTTTCCCGGGGTCGTAAGGGATCATAAAACCGACGCTTTCGCCGCAAAAAGTGGGTTTGGATGATGGGAGTAACACGTGCTCCTCGCTTTTTGTCTCTTTTGTTCAGCGCGTTTTGTGGGGGTCGAAGCTTGAGACTTTTACGTGACTGAGTAGTGTGAGCAATTAATGACCAATTGGTAGGTGAAAAGCAATTTTTAGGTGACCTTTTGAAGAGTACTGTTACAGTATTATTCTACGAGCATGTGCTCCAATTTACTTTTACTCTTACTCTTGCTGCTACTTTTACTACTTATAAAACCGACGCAACGCGTCCGGCGCGTCGTCCGGTTTCCTCGGCGCGTCCGAAGCCGCTCCGGCTCGAACGCCCGGTTTCGCCCGACCTTGTTCGTTGGCGCGTTTCTTGTACCCTTCCTCCCTCGCTTTCTTTGCTTCTAATTTGGCCATCATTTTGTCGTCGATGACGTTGATTTGCTTCTTTCGGTAGCGTTTGCTCGCTCTGTTTTTACCTTTCATTTTCGTCTTGGATTCGTTCTTTTCTCGTTGTTTCATTTTGGCTTCCATTTCCGCGCGCAAAGCGGCTTCGCGGCGTTCTTTTTGTACCTCTTTCGGGACGTCTCTCAATTGGCCGATAGCGTTTGGATCGAGCTGAATCATTTCTGAGGGGAGCTTATCCAATAACTTCGCGACTTCCATCTCTCGTCGTTGGTTTTTGGTTTCAAACGGGTTGGCGACGAACGTGTCGTAGTTCGGTTCGCCGGACCCCGGGACGAGAATGTTCGTGACGCCTTTGGAGTGTCCAACGGCTAACACGTCCTCGTACGGGCAGAACTTCACGTCGAACACTTTACTCCCGTTCACAAATTGATGGTTTAAATACGGCGATTTCGCCTTCGTCGTCAAAGCCTCGTTCCATATTTGCACTCTCGAGCCGTACGAAATCGCCAACATGCCTCGTTGGGAGATATCCATCGCTTTCACCTCAGTCGGCGCGTAATACGCGTGCAACTCTTGGTATTTACGTAAATCCCAAACTTTAATTTGACAATCTAACCCAGTCGTAGCCATGTACCGACCGCTTTGGTCGAGCGCTAACGCGTTCACTCGTCCTCGATGACACAACATTTTCACCAAAGCTTGACCTTGATTCGGCGACCACAACGTCACGGTGCCGTTGGAATGCCCTAAATGCGTCACCGCGTTATATTCCGACCGTCTCAGAACCGAGCACTTCCCTAACTTTGTTCTGTGTTCGGCGACAATCTCCCCGTGCGTGGTATCTTGCCACCGAACGATGCCTTCCCTCCCAACCGTCGTCAACAAAAAATGTTTCGGCAGAAAATCCATCGCGAACACGTCTCTGTGTTTATCCAACCGGTGAATCTCCAACCCTCTCTTATCGTAAATGTACGTGTATTTCGTCTGCGCCACCGCGAAAAACTCCGTGTTGTGTAAATACTTCACGCATTTCACCGCAGGTATTACCCCTACCTCTCTCATATTCTCATCGTCCTTGTTCTCGTCCAAATAAATCTCGCTCAACAGTTTATGCTTATTCCACTCCACGTTCGCCACGTGCCCGCCGTCGCCGCTCCCGCCGATGACCAAATGTTGCCCGTTCGGCGAAAAATCAACAGACCTATACGGGCCAGACCCTTCCAAACGTAAATCAAACGCTTTCTTCTTCGCGTTCACATCCACGTGCGCGATAATCTCGCTCTGTTGAAACCGCCACGTCCGTTCGCCTTTCTCCGTTTCCGCCTCTAAAACACCCGACGGTTCCATCGAGAGGTATCGTTCTCGTCTCGCGTTCTCCAAAGCTGCGCTTTCGTCCAACTCCATCGCGCGTTCGAATTTTCCTCTCGTTTTCTTGTCGCTGATGATGGTATCTTTTTTCGAAGATATCGTCTCTTTTAAGGAGCGTCCGGAGGCGGACGCGTAGTACTTCTTCTTGAGGGTGTGGAGCTCCTCGTCGATGATTTTGGCGGCGATTTTGGTTTTCATCTTTCTTTTGTTGTTCTTTTTGTTGTTCTTCTTCTTAGTATTCTCATCATCGTTTTCAACGGGAACAACCCCAGGAAGAGTCGCGCGAGTCATATCTTCTTTGTTGTCTTTACGCAGTCGAGCGTCGAGAGCGCGAGTACGGGTGAAACGTTGCAGCGCGCAGTTCTGGGGAAGAAATTTCAGGCGAAAATGGAACGACTTTTAATTTAGGGTGTCCAACCCTAACTCTTTGAAGCGTGGAGAAAGAAGGGCAGAGAAACATCACTTTACACGACGACTGTTGCGTTGGAGACGAATACCACACGAAGAATAAGAATAAGAACAAGAATGTCGCAACCTCAACCGGAGGAAGTCATGCACCAAGTCCAAGCGGAACTGGCGAACGCGTACGCGCAAGAGTTCTTCACGACAGTTCGGGAAAAATGCTTCAAATTGTGCGTCTCGAAACCGTCGTCGTCGTTGAGTTCGTACGAGAGGAAATGCTTGGAACAGTGCACGGAACGGTACGTGGACGCGACGAGGATGATCAGCCAAGTGGTTTTGAAACAGTATAGCAACGGGGGTGGGTCTGGTGGGATGTAGCGGAAAGAGAGCGGATTGATGTGTGATTTTTAGCGAGAGAGAGGGAGAAACAGAGAGAGAAATGTCGAGATAGCGAACGCGTATAATACTACGTATATTTAGCAGATTTAATGATAATAATAATGATATAACAAGAAGGAATAAGCGGTGATGATATAATTGTTAGTGTAAAATTGTTGTTGTACAAACGGCGATTGTTCATCGCGCGTCGCTGAACTCGCTTTTCCCTCATGCGCTTTCTAAACGTATTCACGATGTTGTTGGTACATTTTTTTTAGGAGCCGCCGAGATATAACTTCTGCCGTCGTTCAATCACGACTCTGCATATCGGGCACCGGCGTAAGCGTCTGCAGCACTTTCTGCACGTGCAGGCGTGGCCGCACGGGATGAGTACCGCTTGGACGGGAGCGTCTAAGCACAAGGCGCACTCGGAGAATTTTTTACCCTTGGCTTTGCGAATGAGAGAAGCGTGGGGGTCTTCGAGATCGGCGGCGGCTGTTCTTGCTGATGCTGTTGCGATTGGCGTTGTTGTCGTCGTGACGTTGTTGTCGTCGATCGCTTCGAGAAAAACTTCTTCTTCTTCTTCTTCTTCTTCTTCATCTTCGCCGTCATCGGAGGCTGATATCAATCCTTGATCTACCGGGCGTTTCTTTTTCTTTTGGTTACGTTTTTTCCGTCGAGCGGTTCGCGGGCCATCTTCCGGGCGAACGGTATTTTCTCCGTTTTCTTCGTCACCTTCTTCGTTATTATTACTATTATTATTGTCGTCGGATTCCGTGTCGTTGTCGCTTCCGTCTTCGTCTTCGTCGTCGTCGTCATCGTCCGACGTGCTCAAATCGCTCGCTTCGAAATCCCAATCGTTCGGTCTTCGTTGTTGTTGGTGTTCGCCGTTCAACATCAACGGGTGGAGTAACGCATCGTTCAACCGTCGAAACCGTTGGTGACGAGCGAGTATCCCATTTCTCGCGAAACATCCGAAAATGACTCCGATTAATATCAAACTCACCGCCAAGCTCGGGTCTCTAAAGAGATCTTCCATGGCCAAACCGCCGTCCTCGTCCGAGATTAATTCGCACGATTCGCCAAAGTACCCTTCCTCGCAGGCGCATCCGTACGCGCCGTAATCTTTCAAGACGCTCGTGCCGTGTTTCCCGCAATCCGGTTGCTCGCTGTCGCCATTCGTTGGGTTGATGCACATGGAGCAGCATTCAAACGGCGACGTGACAACCATTTCTGGTTTGGCAAAGTTCGATTTACCCGACCCCGAGGCCTCGATGGCGTGGTCAAACATTCTCAAGAATTTGTTCTTCGGACACGTGACGACAGAACTGGTGGTCGAATCGCCTTTATTTTTGTTTTCGTCGTCGTTCGTGTCGTTGTCGGACGCATCGCTGCTATCCGTGTTCTTTCCGCACGCGCACGATTGCAACAAAAACTTCGTATCGTCCGTCTTCAAAATCGTCGGTTTGCAGCACGTTTGCGCGCCAGTCGGGAAGAATAAATCGTCGCCAATGTCCGCGGTGGACGCTGGATTGGCCTCTGCGGCGTGCTCGAACGCCGTTGCGAAATATCCAGAAGGACACTTGGCTTCGTTGTTCGACAAAGCCGAGATGGGATTCGAAGAAGACGCTAAACCACTACTCTCGTCGGCGATATCACTGCCGCTGCTGCTGCTGCTACCACCTCCAGCAGTACTGCTCTCTAGACTCCCTCCCTCGCAATTCTCGCTCAAAACTCTCACGTCCGTCCCGTCTTCGTTCAAAAGTTTCCGTAAATCCGCATCCTCTTTCATCCTCTCGAGCGCCGTCTCTCCGTCCTCGTCCTCGTCGTCAGACGCTTTACTCGACGCGCACGGTCGACAGCACCTCGCTCTCGACAGCGGCACGTACCTGTTCTCTTTCGCGCCACCAGCGTATTGCCCGGCATTTTCAAACCCGACGATAAAATACCCTTCCTTATCGCATCGCAACCCGACGCCGACGGCGTTCTCCGCGTTCCTCTTCGCCGCGTCGCGCTTCTCGTACGCCGCAAAGTAACACTCGCACGCGGATAACTCAATCAAAGACGAAGACGACAAAGTCAGAGACGACGAATATATCATCGGACGATGCTCATCATCATCAACGTTTTCATCCCGCGCTACTACTGTGACTCCTGAAAGCTCTTCTTCACCTTCTTTGCTTTTAAGAGGAGTTGGAAGAACTCTTCCTTGCGCGAGACCAACGATAAAAACGGAGAACATCACAAACGCCAAAAACATCATCGATGAAATCCTCCTTTTAATCGTCGTCATCGCGTTGTTTACTCTTCTTGTGTTCTTCTTCTTTTAATCAGAACGAGAGAGAGATTGGAAGTTGCCGTTACCGCGAGGAAAAGGTCGACCTTTTCCCTAAACTCTTCTGCGTTTACTAGGCGCTCAAAAACACGCTCTAATACAACAACAACACCGAGGGGCAGTTGACCAAACACTCGCGCGTTTATTTGCTCGTTTGTTTGAGTGTAAATGTGTTCTTTGTGTGTGATATATATCGCGCGAAAAATGAGGCAATTTTAGAAGATCGCTTGAGGAGAAAAGACAGATATTGAGCGCGAGAGAGCGAGAGAGTTAGCGAGATGTTCTTCTGCGCCTTTCTGCGCGATTACGGTGACTTTTGTAGTATTACGTGTATTAGCAAATCATGTGCGCGTGTTCTCTTTCTTTTTCTCTCTTTCTATCAGTGTTAGTATTATTATTATTTCTCGTCGTACGCGTCTCTCAAACTGGCGAAATCCTCGTTCTGGTGTCCTTTCCGGGACGCTTTTACGTATCGCTGGTGGACAGCGCTCGCGACGGGGACTTCGCAGTGGACTTTTTCCGCGGTTTCGATGGCTAACTTTAGATCTTTTTGCTGCAAGTAGAGTTGGAACAACGTTTGCGGCCACGTGCGGTTGTTTTCGACGCCTTTGAACATTCGATTGCCGACCGATCGCAACAACGGGTTCATCATCACGCCTTTATCGAGGACGTCGAACCAGACTTTCTCGTCCACTCCAGTATATTCGCAAAACGCGAGGCATTCGGCTAACAAGGCGGCTTGACCGCCCATCATAATCTGTAAGGCCATTTTCGCGTCCGTGGCGTTTTTACACTCCGGACCCATCAACCAGGACTGTTTCCCCATCTCGTCAAAGTCGATTAAACACTTTTCGTACGCTTCCTTCGCTCCCGCCGCTAAGATCAACAACTCGCCTTCTTTCGCATCTTTCTGACCGCCCGAGACTGGTGCCGCTAAATATTCTGCCATTTGATCTCTCTCGATGACCAGCTTTATGTTCTCGGACGTTTGCGCGTCGATCGTGGACATTTCCACGTACGTTATCACGTCGTCGCTTTCCTCCGTATCTCTGGTGACAGACATCTCCCTTTGCTTCCTCTGCATCTTCTTTTCCCTCAACCCTTCCGCGAACTGCTCGGCGACCATCACGCTCGCTTTCGGATCCGCTAACATCGCGTACACGACTGAACACTGGCCGTTTTTCGCGAGTTCTTTCGGTGATTCGCAGACGTGAGCGCCGTTCGCTTTCAACGCATCCGCTTTGGATATCGTTCGGTTCCAGACGGTTAAATTGGATTGTTGTGTATTCGTATTCGTATTCGTGGTATTAAACGCGTTTAAAAGCACCGAAGCCATGCCTTGACCCATCATTCCGAGACCGAGGAAGCCTACTTTGCGAGGTAGGGTTGTTGTGGTTGTCGTCGTTGCTGCCATTATTCGTGTTAAAGTCGCAAGTGTAAGTTAGAGGAATTTGTGATGACGCATGTGGGGAAAAAAAACTCGCATGTGTGTTCTTCACTTTTCTTTTCCTCTCTGCGTAAAGGCGTGTTTTACGTGCCTCCTCGCGATAGGGTTCGATATATAACACACGCGAGGGGCAAGATGCGAGAAGCGCGGTATCAGAATTTGTGGGATTTGATCGTGAATAACGACGATATAAGTTTTAAACATATCATTTCGAGATTGGATTCGAATGATCTCAAATTCTTGTACGGAGTGAATACAGAGACGAGAAAGTTGATTAAGAGATCATCTCGCGCGATTGAGTTGAAAAAGAGGTTTGATGTGAAAAAGATGTCGTCGATATCGACGTTGGAGTTTGCATGGGAGCATTTTCCGTGGGGCGGCACGTATAACCACGGTATGACAGAAGAGTTGATGGACGAAAAATATTTCTCCTCTCGAGTTGCTCGAACGAATAAACTCGAGTTGCTCAAGTGGGCGCGAGAGGAGAAAAAGTGTGAGTGGGATAGATGGACGATTAATTTGGCCGCAAGACAAGGCAATCTGGAAATGGTAAAGTATTGCGTTGCAAATGAGTGTCCTATCGATGAGTGGGCGTGTGCACATGCTGCCTCAGAAGGTCATCTCGAGTGCCTCAAATACTTACGTGCCTTGGGCTTCGCTGGTTTTGGACTTCGCTCACACGAATAAACACCTCGAGTGTTTACGCTACGCCGTCGAAAAGAAATGTCCGGAATGGTCAAGTTACACAGAAAGACTGAAGGAATTAGAGCAAAGCCAGTAAACGTTTTGTCGTTCTAAAAACACACACACATACAACGCGTTATTCATTCAATCGACGAACGCGCAAATCTCGCATCGTCGTACTATCATCTTACTATTACACAAAATCAATGCTTAATAATGGCTACTCAAAATACTCTCTCGTCTACGTGCTACTCGAAGATGTCGATGCTCCTTGTGGTTGCCACGTTCCTTGCACGCTCGATATCCTCGTCCGCATCACTCGCCTCGGTATTTTCTTCACCGCGCGCCCTTTCTCGCTCATCACGTTTTCGACCAAAATCGCAATTTCCTCCTCCGTTTTATTCTTCACCCCGATCGTTTTCTCGCGTTTGTTTACGAACATCGCGCGTAAATACGGGTCTTTTCCTTTCCTCTGTTGAATTTCGAACACGTTTTTATGCTCTTCGCCTCTTCTTTCTTCCGTTTGTATGCGTAACGAAGGCAACGCGTTCACGAGGAATTGGTTTATCCCTTTGGAAGTTCCCGTGTGCGGGCAGTGCACGAATGTGAGTTTCGAGAGTTGAAAGATGCCTCGGATGGACATTCTCTCGCGCAAAGGACGAGAAAAACCGAAGAAACGAGAACACGCGGGTGCGCTCGAGAGCGCGCTCTTTTCTTCGCGGTGTCGTCTTTTAGAGCGGAGTACACGCGTCGGTAAAACTGAAGTCTTTTCCCTCACATTTCTTCCCTAACTCATACTCTGACTTGCACGGATAAAGAAGAAGAAGAAGAACGATGTTTTCCTCCTCCTGTTCCTCCTCCTCTCGCTCTGCTGGACGCGCTCTCTTGCGCACCAGCGAAAGGCAAAAGAATGCGCCGCGAAACAGAAAGAACGCGCCGCTCAAAGCCGTCAAAGACGAATCCATCAAAGTGAAATCCAACAAACCAGCGAACGCGCCGAAAGACGCTTTTAAAGCTTTAACCGGTGCAAAAGTCCTCCAAGTTTCCTCGACAGACGCAGAAGAAGTCAGCGTGCACTCGTTATTCGATCCTGAATTCGAAAAACACGTGTTAGTATTCATGCGTTCGTTCGGATGATTCTTCTGTTGGGAGCTCAGTCAAATCATCAAGAAGGAGCTCTGGCCAAAGATGGTAAAAGCGGAGACGAAGCGGATAAAGTTGATCGTAATCTCCATCGGAACGGAAGAAAGAGCGCGAGATTTTTGCAGAGAAAACGAATTCCCGATGGAGATTCTATACGCCGATCCGATAAACGTGACGTACGATAAACTTCGATTGAACTTTGGGGTGAAAGAAACGTTGTTCGATGCGTCGACGCCGTATTCCATCGCGGAGAGGATTCGAGAGGGGAAGATTAAGGAGTTGACGGACGTGCTCAAGCGGTGGAAACCGTGGATACCGCCGAAAAGGGAACAAGGGTTGCAACAAGGCGGGACGTTTGTGTTTGATACGAAGAGGATTAAAGGAGATTCGGAGGTGGAGTACGAATGCGTGTACGATTGGTACGATCCGAGTACCGGCGCGCACGCGCCCGCGGAGGAGATTTTGGAAGCGTGCGGGATTGAATAATAATCTTCTTCCAAGCAAAGAAGAGATCATCTTCAGAACACATACTCGGAGGCGATCATCATTTATCGTTTATCGATACCTTCAACACCGGTGACGTTCAACGACTCGTAAAAAGTTAACAAAAAACTCGATTCTAAGAATCGGCGAGATTGAACCGATAAAAAAAGAAGTACGGTATCGACGCGCGAGACGCGAGCGGCGGTTCCCTCCCACCACCCAAAGCGAGAACATGAAACAGTAATAATAGAAAGCACGCAATAGCACGAGCGGCATAAAAACAGCGGATATGAAACCTCTCAAATTCCGCCGAGACGGCGTTTCGAAGACCGAGCGTTCGACGAGCGAGCGAGAGAAAAGATATATACCTCTCGATGTATATATAAATATAAACACATCGCCGTTCACAAAAACTACTCTCTCTCTCTCTAATAATAATAATAGTAATAATACGCGAGCCTACACTCTATTCTTCTCCGCGTTGCTCCTTCATCTTTCGCACGCGTTTCATGTACCTGTTTTGGAGTCGATTAATTGATTGGTGACGAGACGTGAGTTGAGAAAATCATTTCCGGACGACGGTCAGAGAGAGAGAGACAGAGAGACTGTTCACAAAACTCGATCGATCATAAAGAGAGCAGCGATGACAACATCTACTATAACGCACTCTTCGTACTGACACTTCTCGTACACGTGTCGTTCGTCTTTGCACTTCCACGGGAGGAAAAACGATTTCCGTCGGCATTCGTTCAACGGAATCAAAAGGTGCGCGCAAAAATCGCGGTAGGCTAAGTCGATGCCGGCTTTTTTCATCTCCTCTTTCGTCGCTTTCATGGTGGATTCGTTGTTGTCAGAGGAGCCCATGATGGATGTGTTTTTTCGAAGAGAAAGGAGAGGGGTCTCGATAGTATCAAGACGACGATACCGGAGGAAAGCTTTATTTATGGAGAGTTTTCTCCCGAAAACCCAAAATGAAGACAAGAGGAAAAGCTTTCGTTGAGACGATGACGATGACATTTTTTATACGTGGCTGGCGTGAAAGTAAAGAACACACCACGCGTTGGTTGGAATAAGATAACACGCGGCGATAGAGATAGAACGAAGCGTGTGTGTGTGTTGTGTACCTATTTTTAATTAAACCTCTCGTAACTTTAGCGTACACGGCAAACCTCCGGCGGTGTGGATGGTGGCGCCCATCTCCATGCCGATCTCGTTCGGATCTTTTTGAAGGTTGAACGTGAATTTTCTGAGAGTCATGACCAAGCTAATCGTGGCTTCTAGAGTTGCAAACTGGTCGCCGATGCATTTGCGAGCGCCGGCGCCGAATGGGATGAAGGCGTAATCGGACGCGATTTCGTTCGGGTAGAGACCGGTGAGCAAGTCTGGGTTATAGCCGGCCCAATCTTTCACGCCTGGGTTTTTGAACGGCTTTTTGAAGCGTTCTGGGTCGTATTCGTCGGGGTTTTCCCAACATTCTGGCGAGCGGTGTAAATTCCAGACGGAGATGAAGACGTCCATGCCTTTGATTAAAGTGATGTCGCGGTCGCCCGCGCCTCGCGGAAGAGGCACGTCTTCTAAACATCGGCGGATTAAAATAGGCGGTTCCGGGTACAATCTTAAAGCTTCGGCGACACAAAAGCGAGAGAGTTCCATCTTTTCAATCTCTTCGTACGTCGGCGGTCGGTTTAAATCGTCCGTACCCATGACGTCGTCGATTTCTTGGACGACTTTTTTCACCAACTCGGGTTTTTGCGTGAGACAAAACAACGCCCAGGTTAACACCGCCGCGGTCGTCTCGTGACCGGCGATGAGCATGGTCATCAAATCGTCTCTCAATTGCGAATCCGTCACGTCAGCACCTCTCACGTCCACTAAAAACCGCAACAAACTCGGATCTTTTACTTTGGAGTAATCTCTTTTTTGCAACTCCTCCAAATCTTCGGTGTAGGACATTTGCTGGGCCTGTTTGATTAAGCCGTTCAGAGTATCGTTGATCACCGTCATGTTTTGCTTAAACTTTCTCTGTCTCGGAACTAACACGTCTGCCAACGGCAAATCCCAATACGGTACGTAAAAAGTGCTCCTATGCGCGGCTTCTTGCAAGCAGTTATACACCGCCGAGATAATCGGCGATTCTTTCGTCACCGAACCAAAATCGTAATTGAACACGGCTAAACCGATGATATCTAAACTCACCGAGCAAAAGCGCTCCTCCATGTCCACGACGGCGCCGCTCTTCGCTTGCACTTCCAAGTTTTTCAGCAACTCTTTGTTGCAATGACCGAACAAACCAACCATGTGGTCCAACCACGCCTTGTGAAACCCGGGCACTAACGCTCGTCTGCGCTCTTTCCACACTTTATACGGCGCCGGGATTAACCCTTGCCCCATAATCGGCTCTAAAATTTCCGCCAACACGCCTTTATCGAACGAGAAAGGTTTCTCTTTGAGCACTTCTTTCACAACCACCGGGTCGGAGAGCACCATGAACACTTTCGGCCCGAACGCGAGTTTAAACACGCCGCCGTACTTTCTGTTTTATCATGGAAAGAGAGAGAATAAGAATATAAGAATAGGAATAACACGAACGAGAAGAAGGCTTTATTCTCGCGAATGCGCGTTTCGAATCATCGTCAAAAATGCCTGATCTAATCTTACCGAAAGTACGGATACAAGGCTAAAAATATCGGCCCGCCGACCAAATCGTCGATTTCCCCTTCCACGATTGGCGCGTTATCCGAGGACGGTTTATCCCCGTACGTTTGTAAAATCTGCGTGATCCACAGCGAGATTATGTCTCGGAGTTTTAAATCTTTCACTTCGTCCGGGAGAAGGATAGTGGTATCATCGTCGGTTTTGTCCTCGCTCACGACCGCCTTTACGGTCGTTATTAGGTTTCTGTTCTGCGCATTCCTTCGTCGGAGTAATAAAGCTTTGCGCCTCGTATTCGCGAACGATTTTACCGACGGTGGGGAAATAGTCGTCGTTTTGAGCGTCGTCGTCGTCGTCATCATTTCGGGTAGAACGTGTGATGAGATGTTTGTATACGTAAGCGTAAGCGTTTATAAATGCATCAAATGAGTCAGATTTTGTCACGATTTTTCCTCCTCTTTTCTGCACAAAAGGTCTCACATTTTTAGACGCGAGTTTTCGAGCGGATAGACTGCTTTGTTGTTTGATTCGTTTGATTCGGTACCCGCGATGAATGTACGACGACGTGTATGTGTTGTATACTTTTAGAATTACAAATGTTGAGCTACTAATGTTGAGTACGCATGTGTTTTTGCAAAGTGCCAAGTTGACGAAAAGCTTTATCGCACACGTGGCATTCGTACGGTTTCTCGTTCGTGTGAATACGCATGTGGACTTTCAAATTACTAGAATGACGAAAAGCTTTATCGCACACATCACATTCATACGGTTTCTCGTTCGTGTGAATACGCATGTGGATTTTCAAATTACCAGCTGTGCTAAAACTCTTCTCGCAAACTTCACACTCGTGCCCTCTCTTTCTCTTCACTCCTTTATCGTCTTTCCGCGTCTGCTTTTGCTCCACGACATCGTCGCACGGCACGCACATAATCCTCCATAATTGCTTTACGTCCTCGTCTTCTCCCTCTTCTTCTTCTTCTTCTTTTTGTATCTGATGATGATTCGCCTCGAGATCGTCATCCTCATCAGGAATCCTCGAACACACAAACACCAAAGGTTCTTCTTTCCCACGTCCCTTCAAAGCCGTCCTCGCGTTCACCGCTCTTCTCGGATGTGGATTCTTTCGTGGTCGTCGTCGCATGTTGTTGTTGTTCTTCTTTGAACGCGTCGTCGCCGCAGAGAAGAAGAGGTTCTTTCTCAAAGCGTAAAGAGTATATGATAGCAGCAGAGTCTTGGAAAAAAAAATTGAGACGTTTTGCAGAAAAGAAATGAACGAAGAAAAGACATTTCTCGCCAGTGCAAAAAAAAACCAATTAATTCTTCTCAATTTTCACACGCGCAACTCCTCTCTCGAACAACTCTCTCTCTCTCTCTCTCTCTCTCTCTCTCTCTCTCTCGGACGATGAAATGAACGCGCGGAGAAGGAAACATTTTCGAAAATCAAAAGAGGAGGTGCTTTAGTAGTATTGCCTGCGTGTGTGGTTTGAAGAACACGAATACTACTACGTGATGTTGTTTAAAGATGCAGACGTCGAGCGGAAGTTCTTCCAACGCTTCCTCTTTGATGATGAGAACGACGACGACGACGAAGAAGACAATATCGTCGACAAAACGCTGATAAAATGGACGCGAGCGCCGAAAACAGTCGCTCGAGCGAGGAAAGAAATCGTGGACGTCATCGACGACGAAACGAAGAATAAGCTGAGGATCGTTTCAGTCGTGGCATCACCGTTGGAAAAATGTCATAAAATCGAAGCCACGTGCGACGGGAGCAACGGGGAAGTCTATCGCGTTTCGGTGCAAATGAAAACGAACGCGAGTTTTGGTGGTGGTGATGGTGACGACGACGAGGACAAAAAGAAGAATGATGACGTTTTTGAAGAAGTAACGGAGGCGACGTGCGAATGCGCGCACGCGAACAAACTGAGCGGGA
>JACLAA010006662.1_pt1 | contig 23231 bp, 14 predicted proteins | sample 8027891 | NCBI WGS metagenome assembly JACLAA01 (sample SAMN15724900, study PRJNA655200) | protist metagenome | isolation source: fluorescence activated cell sorting (FACS) single amplified genomes of... | place: Spain: Blaines Bay Microbial Observatory, Mediterranean Sea | collected 2016-01-19 | reverse complement strand
CGGCGCGCGGCCGGCGGCGACCGCGACCGCGGCCGCGCGGCCGGCGGCGACCGCGAGCGGCGCCGCGGCGATGGTGAGCGGCGCCGCGGCGACCGCGAGCGAGAGCGCGACCGCGAGCGCGACGGCGACGACGAGGGCGACGCCCGCTTCCGCCTCTTCTTCTCCTTCTTCCGCCTTTTTTTTTCGGCCTTTTTCGCCTTCTTCGCGGCCTTGCGCACGGCGCGCTTTTGTTCATACGCTGTCAATTCGTCCCTCAGGGAAGCTCTTAATCGCTTCATGGCGAGCGGGTTCTGCAGGACTTTCTGCTCCCTATCTCTCTTCTGACTTTGACGCATCGCGTAGAGCGGATCTTGATTTAAACGCGAAAACAGCTCGTTTTCGTTTGAAGATGTGTTGTCGAGCCACGTGCTACCGGCCACGTTCTTGTTTTCGAGCTGACTCATCTCCTCGGATTGTTTCGTAGGTTCATAAGCTTTGCCTAATTTATATTCCCTAGCTTGAGCTTCCGACGCCACCGCTGAGCCGGGTCCTTCGTACATCCATTCGAGCTTCTGCTTCGGGTCCGTGACCAAACCCGCATCTTTTTGGAGCGTCCGTAATTCCTCAATTTGCCGTTCCTCGTCGATTTGCTTCTGGAGCTCCTTCAATTTCTTCTCCTCCTTCTCCTTCTTCTGCTCGGCGAGCCAGACCTGCTCGACGTTGTCCGTGCGCTGCGTGTGCCAGGTCTTCTTGGCGAGGAAGGAGAGGGACATCTTTTTTTTTGCGCTTGGTTATGCGTGCGGCGCGGTGATCTATGTGTGCGACGCTGCGGCGGTGTCGATGGCTGCGTAGTCACAGCAGGGTCTGCTGAGGGGTTGCGCGGCGCGGTGATCTACGTGGGCGCTGCTGGCGGCGCCGACCGGCTGCAGTGCCAGCAGGGTGCTGCTGGGGGCCTGGCGCGGTGTGGCGACCAACGCCAAGCGCCGTGCGCGCTGCGGGTGGGCTGAGGGCTACGCGTGAGGCCACGCAGACGTTCTAACGCCGCTTTCCGGCGGCGATATCGATGGACGAGCCCCGGTACGTGATTGCTAGTGTCTTACAGGACGCTAGCTGCTCGTAGTTGTGGCTCTTTTTCACCGCTTGTTCGGCCGTAACGCTCGCACCGGTGGCGTGTGCTCCCAGAAACGCTGTCGACGACGCGCTGCTGGCCGTGCGATCGTGCACGCATCGCAAAGATGAGCCTTACGGCCCTCCCAAACGACTGCCTGCTCGCGTGCCTTGCGCGCGTGCCCTATGCCGACCTCAGGAATGGTCTACCCAGCACATGCAAGTCATTGCGCGACGCGGTGGCGTCGTCGGCGTTCCGCAAGACGCGAGAAGCGGCCGGCTACGTAGAGTGGGCCGTGTTCGCCCGCGACCATACTCCTCCCAATAGCAACTCCTACCTGATCCAGGCGTCGGCCGCATACCGCACGGTAATGGGCCCACCCGAGGTGCAGGTCGGGCCTGGTATGGTGCGCATCTCCAGCGGGCGCGGCGACGAGGTCGTTCTCATACAGGAATACCCAGAATTTCGCGCTGACGCGTATCACCCGCTGCAGAATCGCTGGCGGGAGCTTGCGCCGCTCTATCGACACCAGAGCAACTGGTTCCGTAATGGTGAAATTGGCGGGTGGGCGGCATGCGGCAGCCTCGGCAGTACCTACATGGTGATTGGTGGCGACGTTGAGACGAATATGCCTATGGACGTGTATAACGCTTCCGATGACACCTGGTTGCGTCGGCCGGATCTGCCGTTTGAGGGTGCAGCCGAAGCGAATTCAGAAGCCATCGAGGTCGACGGGAAGCTCTGGCTCTATTCTTGGGATGGTCGTGAACAGGAGACGTTCGTCTATGATCCCGCGACTGAAACTTGGACGGCCGGGCCGCGCCTTCCGCATGAGCTTTACAAAGGGAGGGGAATTAGGGACTGCATGGCATTCGAAGTGCGGAAGCGATTCTGCCTGATGGGGTTGTTCCAACTGGCGCCCGAAGAAGTCCAATACTTAGCTCTCATTTGGGACCCTATCCGAGGGGCATGGGACGAGGCGCCCTTTCCCGTGCCACCTTATATCGCTCTCCATGGCGAATGCATCGACAACCATCTCATCGTGTCCGGCAATGTCAAACCTTCGGAGTACGCTGATGAAGGGTTCCCTACGACGCCGCACCTCTTCGTGCTGAGACCGGACAGCCGCGACTGGGAAGAGTGGAGCATCCCCGACGCACTGAGAGATGGCATGCCCCTCACCGCGGTCCGCCTCGGCTGAGTCATCGCGCCCACCTCACGCCATCGACGCGACGCTGCGATAAGACTATGTTGTTGGTTGTACACCACACTTACCAAAACTCTAGGGCACGCCATTCCCGGCCGTGAAGCACACGTTCAGCGCCGCGAGCGCCGCGGGCAGCTCATCGACATCCAACGAATTGTCGTTGACGTAGAGCTCTACCAGTGATGCGCCGATTTCGAGATCCCTCAAAGACCCCGCCAGCCGGTTGTGGCCGAGGAAGCAGGCTTTGAGCTTCGGCAGCCGCGATAGGTCCGGCAAAACACCTTCAAAGTTGTTACGAGACGCGTTCAGGACCTCCAAGCTGCGCAGTCTACTTAACACATTCAACGACCCTGTCAGTTGGTTCCGATCACAATGAAAAGCCTCGAGCTTGCTTAAGCGCAGGTCCGGCAGCGGGCCAGTAAAATTATTTTGCGAACAATTCAAATATTCTAACCGTTTGCACCGTGCAATCGCATCCAACCCCCCTTCGAAGCTGTTGTTCGAGACGTCCAACGCTTCCAATCTACTCAGATCGCCGAGCGACTCTGGTAGCATTCCTGTCAATGAATTGTGCTGCAGGAGCAACTCCCGTAAATTTGATAATCTACCAACAGATCTAGGTAGACCACCAGACAACCCGTTGTCGAACAACCGCAAACCCACGACCCGTCCCCGCTTACACCTGACTCCAAACCATTTCGAGACGTCTGGCCAATCACCGGGAGAAGCCCAGCCCTCGCGCCAGTGCCACTTGGGGCCGTTCGTCGTGCAGTGGAGTTCTCTCAATACTCTCCAGGCGGGCGGCGAGCCGATCCAGCCCGCCAATCGTTTCCAGGACGTGTCCACGGCTGGTGCTTTGTCCGAGGCTCGTCGTAATGCCGCTAAGACGGTAGCTTTCGAGGCCGACTCGCAGACTCTAGTTCTTAATAAAGGTGGACAGGCCGTTTCTAAGCGAGCCAGTCCAGAGCCATCGAGGAACGAGAGACAATGCAAAAGAGGACCAAAGGGCACCTTCAGGAAGTCGCAGCAGTCCTGCCACGACTCGGACTGGCTCTCCATGGCCGCGATACTACTTTCCCAGTCGCGCGCGTCGCCGGCGGCGTGGAAGGAGAGGTCGTTCCTCCTTAGCGTTGTGGGCGTTTCGTCGTCGGTCGCGGCCTCGTGGTCCAGGCTGCGGTTCGTCGACGTCGGCGAGAACTCGTCATCTAGCGTTCGTACGGTCGAGGCGGGGGAGAAGGCGTCCATTCTTGTCGCGTCGATGGCGTGGATGAGGTGTGCCTCTCTAAGAGCTATTTTTTGGGCCCCCAGTCACGCGGGCGGGGCCGGTCTCCGAACAGGCTACGCTGCGGGGCTGCTGGGCACACAGTGGAATGCCTAGATCAGTACGGGCTGACTTGCTTTGCCTCGCACGAAAAAACGAGCTAGGTTGATACAAGGCTAGTGCCTCAATACCGCTAGCAAGCAAGGCTTTGCCACTAGCTAGCCTTTCTGGCACATTAAGCTGTCTAGCGGCCTGTCCGCAGTGGCATTAGTCAAATCAGTGCACGCTGACGTCGGTGCAGCGATACGGCTTCATAGCTTGACCCGTGTGCAGTGCCACACTGCAGTGCCACACTGCCACCCTGCCGCCGGTGAGGTGGCACGGCTGCATCCCTATGGCGCTGCCAAATCGTATGCACCAATGTCGCTCCTGGAAGCGCCTGATAATCTGGGGTCCCCTCGCGTGGTCGCGAATGAGCGTCAACGCCTTCGTGCAGCCGCGCCGGCCAGCACGCCGTCTCCACCGCGTATCCGCGCGGCCAGACGAGTCCTGGGCCGCAAAGAACCCGGAGGTCCTCGCGTTCGTCTGCGGCGGCCTCTTCGGCCTCGTGCCGTCCGCGGCGACCTTCGCGGCCGCACCGCCGGACGAGTTCGCGCGGGCCGTCGCGGCGGTCGCGACGACGCCGATCTGGACGAGCGGACGGTGGCCGTTCTTAGGATTCATACCAGTGCTCGGCCTCGCGGCGTCAGGCGCGCTCGCCGAATTTACAACGATACGCGTCCTGACGGCGTCTACCGTTAGTTTCGGCCTCGTGTCCCAGGCGTCGGGCCGCGTCGTCGGCGAGCTGGGCACGGGGTGGCACATAACAATTTAACAATCCTAATACGTCGTCGGCCGCTCGGTCCCGTAATAAACCAACGCCTCGCCGGTTCTTGGATCAGTCTTGCCGACGGACGCCTTCGCCAGCGCGACCTGCTCGGCGAGCTTGTCCATGACGTTGGACTTCTCCCCGCCTCTAACGGACTTCCGCGAAGCCCGAGCCACATAAGCCGTCTTCGCGCGCGGCCCAATCGTAATCCCGACGCGCTGCTTGAAGGCCTGTTCCTGCTCGGCCCAGTCCTTCTTCTTCCAGACGTGTTCTGGGGTGGCGAAGCGGGTCCTCCCTTTCTGCATGGAAAACATGCGCTTTCTCGGAGCCGGTGTAGGAGCAAGCGCCGGCGCCGGCGCCATGTCATAGACCTCTGGCGGAGGCTCCTCCTGAAGCCCAAAACAGTTCTGGCCGAGCACGTCGACGTCGAACAGCCCGCTCCCGATCAACCGCTTGTTCGGCGACCGCGCGTGCCAGGCGTCGACCTGGGCCTGGACATCGAATTCCTTGGCCTGGGCTCTCAAATGCATCAAATGCTGGGCGACTTTTGAGGTCTTGACCACGATGTCCGCTTCCACTTCTCTTTCATCGGCGGCCTTCGCGTCGCGCACGGACTGCCTCTCTCGCATCCGTCTCAACTCTTCAAGGCCCCTTCGACCTCGGATCGTCGCCGCGCCCGAGCTCACCAAAGAAGAATCGATGACCGACCAGCTCGGCTTCCATTTGACACGTGTCGATATGGAGTAACTGGACTCGTCCTGGACGGGAGCGTAGCGTTCTTCCGGCGTCTGGGGGCGCTTCCTCATCAACGGCCGTCGCCGCCCCTGCGGATTCACAAAATTCACGCCCGTGGGCAAATACTGGGGCGTCGCCCACGAGGCCCTATCTAAGGGCGCTCGGTCCTCAAATTCAAAAAGCTCGTCGAGCGAGTCTTCGAACTTGACGACGGAGTGGCCGCGGAGCACATTTTTGGGAGGCGACCCGCGCGAACTGCCCGAACCAGACCCGCCGGAACCGCCGGAACCGCCCTTCAGCGGCGACCGTCGTTGTCTAGGGCGCCCTTTCAACTCCCGGTTGCGCTTTTCATAGCGGCTCGGCAGGCGCGCGCCGTGCTGGACGGCACTCAAGTGGTCGCGGCCCGACGCGGCGAGGCGGTGGTCTTTAGTTGCGTCCCGCGCCTCCGCTTGGGTGAGCTCCCGGGGCGTGTTCGCGAGGCTGCTGTAGGCGCTGCTCTGGGCGCTGCTGTAGGCACTGCTGTAGGCGCTGCTCAAGCCGGAGTCCATGGTCGTGCTCTTGTGGCGCCCTTCCGGCGCGCGGGGCAGCCGCAGCGGTGGTGCTTGGGAAAGCTCGAGGCACCCGCGACGCCTCGCGTTGGCGCTGGTCGCCGCGATGGCGTCGCGCGCGAGCTGCAGCGCCTCTCTGCCTTGGCAGAGAGCGCGGCCCGAGGACGCGGAACCAGCGACCTTCCCACCGGTCCCTGAGCTCTACGGCAGGTCCTTCTCGTCTCGCGGAGGGATCTATCACCGCGGCCGCTCGGGGCGCGAGAGCGCCTCGCAGCGCCATCTCCCTGGCAAGCGCGCCCGGCCACAAGACTGCGGGGCAGCCTCAGGAGCAAGCACTCGTCGTCACCTCCACGCCATCGACGCGACACACACACGATGGGGCACCCTGACGACGGCCTCTTCGTCCGCACGGATTTGTTACCTACAGCTGGCGCTTCCCACGCCGAGGACCGCACTATTAAAGCCCATGCCGCCGGCTACGTGCCGCCGCGGCATGCGACGCCCGGCGGCCAGAAGATCATGCAGTACGAATATCAAGAGTTTGTGAACGCGCGCGAGGCCGCGAAGAAGGAAAGGCGCCCGAAAGGAGCGGCTCCGGTCCTACCGCCCAAAAAAGTGACAAAGGAGGGCAAGAAGGGCCCGCCTCCATATGTAAATGATCCGACCTCCTACTATACGGCGGACCAGTTGCTTTCCGTGGACGGCTGCATCTGCGACAAGGTGCGCGTCGTTCTTGATGAGCGAACGGGCGAACCGCGACGCGACTACCGGAACGACGAGACGCGGGAGTACGGCGACATGATGAACATGAAGCGGAGCGACGACCCGCTCAAATCCAGAACGTTCTCGCACAAGGAGGTGCTGTTCCCCTCCGACCGGTCCGTCGAGCGCGAGATCCGCGAAGGTTTTAAATACGTGGAGCACGCCGACGAGTGGGAGAAGACTATTTTACAGACGCAAGGGCAGAAGCGCACGTATTATACCCAAGATCAAGCGATGCAGGTCCTGCGGGACGACTTTCGAGCGTCGCTGCCGCGGCCGGGCTCGGCGTGCCGGGAGACGCTGCGGCGCGGTGGGTGAGTAAGTTTTAGACTCGTTGTCAGTCGCCAAAAAACTTGTAGGAGTACGCGCGCCCCGCTTCGTGGGCCTCGAGCGCCGCTTGCGAGTCTCGCAGGCCAAGCTCAATCTGCTCTACGACAGGGTGTGCACCTCCTAGCACGCGTCGCGCGGTCCGTTCAGTGTCCTCGAATGTATTCACGGCCTCGCGGACATCGTCAAGCGTGGCGCAGTCGTCTTGGTAGAGCGCCATACTGTAAGCGAACCTCAGCCGGAGCGTGAGATGATAACTCTCTCCGAGAACACGTCGCGCCACAGGCAGCGTTATGCGCATCAGTGCCTTGGCTCGTTCGCAGCGCTTGTGACCAACAAGGGACAACGCGTAGTTGAGGGCTTCTCTCATCGTTTCATGATGTTCTTCTCCATTGAGCTTCAAATGTCCAGAGTAAACTTCTTGCCGCATCCGCAGCGAGAAGTCCCAAGTGTCCGTCGATCAAGTGCTGGGCATCAAGGCTTTCGACCTGAAGAAGACGCTGGAGATGGACCCGGAGTTCCTGGACACGGAGGGCGAGCACGAGCACGACGATAGTGTCACAAGTATGTCCATTACCACTGCAGGGGAAGTGCACATGCTGTTGGTCAACGACTGGGTCGGCGACGTCCTGAAGAACCTGGGGAACGATATCTATCGCATGAAGGGCGTGCTGGCCGTGGCCGGTTCTCCGAAGAAATTTGTGTACCAGGCCGTGCACATGATCTTCGACGGCGTCTTCGAGGGCGAGTGGGGCCCGAACGAACCGCGGGGCAACAAGCTCGTCTTCATCGGCAAGAACCTCGATAAGGCGTCCCTACAGCGGGGCTTCGAGGCTTGCTTGGACACACCTGCCAATAGAGCTAAAATAGAAGAAGCGGAGATGATCAAGGTCTTCGAGCGGCAGCAGAACGCGTTGCTCGGGGCGGCCCAGAGGGACGACGTCGTGGCCATCAAGAACATTCTCCAGTCCGGGGCCGCCGTGTCGTACGCTAATTCGGTGGGACAGACCGCTCTCCACATCGCGACGCTCTGGGGCAACGCGTCGGCCGTCGAGGCTTTGGTGCAGGCGGGAGCTGCGGTGGATCAAGTGAACGACCTCGGCGCGCAGACGCCTCTCCACTTACTCGCTTCTCGCGTGGGCAAACAGTCGAACACGGCCAACCGAATCCTGTGCGCCAAGACCCTCATAAAAGCGGGCTGCGACCTGGGCAAGAAGAACGAGGACGGCGTCATGGCCTACCAGTACCTCAACGGCGAGGAGGGCGACGACGTCGTCGAATTGCGGAAGCTCATCACGCCCTTCTGAAGGATCCCCTCTGTATTTCTCCCCCTCATATTAAGTAGTATTAAACTACGTTCTACGTTTCGGCGACGGCGTGGGGGTGGGGCCGATCCACACGCCTCCACACGCGCGTTTAGGGACTAGATCGCGCAGCTTGGACTCGCCAATTCGCCAAATGGTTCGCTCGCTCGTCCGCGGAAGCTTCCGGGAGGACTCCTAGGCTAAATCCTAGTGGGTCTGCACGCTAGTAAGCCAGCGCTGCGACAAAGTCGTCTGCTCGGCGCTGGCACGGGCTGGGGCCGGCTCTACGTGGAAAGTACATATTTATACATCTGCCGATTAAGCCAGTCGCGCCCGATTTTAATCAGAGCACCCACGGGCACGGCAGAGAGGCCACCATTGCGCAGCTCGTCGACGCCGTCGTCCGCTTCCTGAGCGGAAGCATGGAGGTCGACAGCCGGCACGAAAGCAAGGGCGAACATAAGGAGGAGAAATTCGTCAACGAGGGGTTGATTAAATGGAAGGAGGGCCGCAAAAAGTGGCTCGCCGCGAGCACGAGCGGCCAGAAGAGGCCGCGGCGGCGGCCGCCGCGCGTCGACGACGAGGTCATCCTCGAGACGATCTTCGCGAAGCCGACGGGCTGGCTGTTGCCGCACCCCGTGCCGCTGGCGCACATGGTTGAATTGTTGGAGGACGAGTGGTCCGACTAGGAACGGTGGAGCTGCCGACTTGCTCCACGCGAATCAAAACACCAGACGACTATTCCCCGCCCGACGTACTATAGTATATGTATTTACACTAGGACGTCACCCTGATCGTCGTCGCCTCCGCCTCTTCCGGCGGCGTCAGCAGGATCTCCTGCCGTTGTAGAGTACGGAGTACTTCATAAGTAGATGCGATCTCGGCCTTGATCCGCAGTAATTGTTCTTGCCGGTACGACGCCAAACAGTCGCGCATACCTCTGAACACGAGCGACGTGAAGTGCTTGTAGACTAAAGCCGAGAGCTCCGAGAAGTCCTCGACGCCCTTACCGAAGACGCAGGATAGGAATTGCGACGTCGCCTGTTCCCCGTTCTGGCGCCACATATCTTCCGATTCGACGTCCAGCGCTTCGGACGCCTCGTGCTCAGATACACAGCACCTTAAAGCATCGGTAGCTAAGGGTTCCAGCAGATTCTTCTTGGGATCATCAATAGTAATATCAGGAGAAGGTGCTATCCCATCAAAAGTAGAAGTACAGCAGCACCGCAGAAACGCCGCGAAGGCTAATGCAAGCACGTCAAAGTTGCAAGCGGCACAGCCCTTGAAATGCTCGACGAGGGCCCGACCAAGCGTCGCCTCGAATTTTTGAGAACCATCTAGCGCCAAGCGCGCCAAGGTATCCTTAATATAGGGATTCGAGAACCTTTCCACGAGTTTCGCGCGGTACTCGATGAAATTGACCCCAGCCACGGGCACCAAGGTCGTCACGACTTCGTTCATGTACGCCCGTAGGAAGGTTAATACATCTATATCCGTCAGCGCCTCATCAACAAACGTATGACAAGCTAACAGACTGACATAGGCCATCGCACTATGCGAACTATTGAGTAACCGCAACTTCATCAATTCGTAGGGCTCGACGTCGTCCACAAATAGCACGGACTCATTGGGCCCCGAACAAGCCTTCTCCCACGCGGGCCTACCTTTGACAAATTTGTCTTCCACAACCCACTGTAAAAAAGGTTCAGCAACAACGGGCCAGCCGTCCTCGACGCCGTACTCCTGCTTCAATATATCAATTTGTTCGGGTTTCGTGACGGGCGTGATGCGGTCGACCATGGCGTTCGGGAAGGGCACTTCTTGCGCGATGTACGTAGCTAGATCCTGGTCTACGAGTCTAGCGAAGGCTAGGACCGAGTCGCGAGCCGTGTTGCCGTTCAGGGGCAGGTTGTCACAGGACATGACCGTGAGTGGTCCTGCTTTGCCCCTCCTTCGTAGTAGTACGGTACATATGAGACCGGGTGCCGTTTTAGGTTGCTTCAGACCATTGGACCAATCGTTCAGGTCTTCCTTGACCAGCGCGTTGTCGACCTGCGCGGAGCATCGCGGTCTCGATACCTCCTCTCCCGGAGACGAACGGGACGCCGAGATCGCGCGTCCAGGCCGCCGTCCGGTGTGCGGTAGTATCCCTTTTCCGTGACCGTCAGCGATAGAATCCTAATGTCCTCCTTCTCCAATCGTTGGAGGGCTGCTTCCGGGGCTTCCGGCACATGTAAGAAACCGACGATGGACTGGACGACTCGCGCTTCGGAGCCGTCGTTGCCTCTTGTGAGTAGCGTGTAGAGGTAGTCCTGCCTCTTCAAGGTGTCGTACATCTTCTTGTCCCACCTGCGTGTTGTTACGTGACGTGTGTTGGGCCGCGGCGACGGCGTTTTGAGAGTGTGGGTCTCGAGGCGCCACGAGAGTGTGTGTTAAATCACGGCGATGGCGCACGGGTGGCGCCCGACGCCACCGACGCGGCGCGACCCCACCGGCACGCCATCGCCGCGACCGCACGCTCGTGTCTGCTCGATCAGGTCTCGGACTACTCGTAATATGTGTGTTCATCAGGCGTCAGGAAATACCAATGGGGTCGTCATCGACGCGCGAAGGCACACAGAGACGCTGTCATAAAGTACGGCATCAGACCCACACCAAGAATGCCCCAGACGTCCGCGATCTCGTTCAGGTCGCCACCGGAACCAGGTAGTTGTTTGTACGAGACACGCCTGGCGTTGTCGTAGCCGTCCGGTACGGAACGAGACGTCGCTCGCTCCAACAGCACATCCGTCACGTAGGCCTGATGACTGCGGTGAAAACCACCAACACCTAAATGAGCTAAGAACGCCGTCGGCTTCGGGGGTTCGGGCGTCGAAGGCACCTTGAGCTTTCCTAGAGCCGCGATCTTCGCTAAATTACGTCGTTGCAGCGGGTAGGACTTCTGGGAAGCGGTCAATTCGGTCAGGGGGTTGTGGGCAATTTTTACGGTGCCTTCAGTGACGGTGGTGATGCCTCGGGCGCCCTTGGCGCCCTTGTTGGCGCCCTTGCGCCAGTTCTGGTAGTCCCGCCGGAATTGGGCGGCATCATCTCTGATCCGTCGCATCGCTTCGTAGCCTGACAGATTTTGCGTGGCCAGTTCGGCTTGGGTTTTGTCTCGGAGCACCGCGGGCGTCGAGAGATTCAAAGAGTCGAGCATGGACGCGGCGGTCCGCGCGTCGGCGGCTTTCTTCGGGGTCGGGGGTTCGAAGGACGCCATGGCTGCTCGCTGTCACAGCTCGTCGGCCGCCGTGCGCGAAGCGCAGGTGATGACGGTTGCTTGGAGCGCTGCTCGCGCTTGTCGCGGTGATGGCCTAAGCGCTGTGTCCGCGAGTGCGCGTGCGGCCGCGCTGCAGTGCTCCTGGTGATGGGTGGAGCAGAGAGCCCTGTGATTCTGTGGGAGTTTCTCCTCAATTCCACGGCGCGAAGCGCTGTGGCTTGGAAGCGCTGCGCTGATGCTGCAACACGTATCGGCGAAAACTGCCAGTCCTCGCGCCTCCTCGCTTATGCTCTGGACTTGTCTTGTGCTGCTTGTTGCCAAGTTGTTGGGAGGCCTCGCAGCACATCACGCTTGCATCCGCAGTACGGGTCCCGGGCGGCCTGCACGATAGATCTGTGGCCGTGACAGGCGCCTTCGTGATCGCGCGGGTTTGCCAAGCCTCGAGGTTGATCTTTGCCGAGGCGCTGCTACGGCTGTGTTAGACGCCTTGCCAGTGCAGTTGCAGCAGCACAGCACTATTTCTTGCACAGCCACGCCAGCTGCTGCGCAGATTTGCTCCGTTGCAGTCGTTACAAGGAGAGCACAGCAGATCCTAGTCAGACTGCTATGATGCGGCTGCTCGTCGTAGCGGCCACCGCGGCCGCCCTGGCGCCGCCGGCGCTGCGCACCGCGCGCCCGGCCACCGTAGCCAAGGCGGCGGTGGACTTCGTGCCCGAGAAGGCCCGACCATTAAGTGTCGCGATTGCGGGCGGCGGAGTAGGTGGCTTGACCACGGCCCTCACGTTACTCAAGGCGGGCCACGACGTCACTATTTACGAAAAAACGCAAGCCTTCGCGCGGTTCGGGGGCCCGATCCAGTTCGCCTCCAATGCTTTATCGACGCTCAAAGCCATCGACGAGAAGCTCTTCGCGCGCGTCATGGACGCCTTTACTTTTACGGGCACTAGAAGGTGCGGCATCAAGGACGGTCTGAGATCCAACGGCGAGTTCCGCATGTCCAAGGTCGCCGATCCCAAGTTCCTCATCGATAAGAACACTCCCAGTGATTGGTTCGTGAGCTTCCCCCTCAAGGAGTGCGCGGATTTTTTTCAGCTGCCCTATACGGGTGTGGTCAACCGACCGGACTTACAAGAAATTTTACTGGATGAATGTAGACAACTGAAGGAGAATTTTATTGAAAACGGCGTTGCCGTCCAATCATATGACGATACGGCCGAGGAGGGCGTGAAAGTATCTTTAACGGACGGTACGACCAAGACCCACGACTTGTTGGTGGGCGCCGACGGCATCTGGAGTCAAATCCGAGCGCAGATGTATAACGAAGGTCCTGTTAGGGGTACCTCGGCAGACGGTAAGGTAAAACAAGGCTGCCCCTATTCCGGCTATACGGTCTTTGCGGGCGAAGCTGTGCTGCCATTAAATGACTACTACGACGTGGGCTACAACGTCTACATCGGCCCGCAGCGCTACTTCGTGAAATCGGACGTCGGCGACGGGCGCGTGCAGTGGTACGCGTTCTGTGCCTTACCGGCCGGTTCGGCGAAGGCGGGGGACTCCTGGGACGAAGGAGCTACGACAAGCGAGCAAGGTCGTTCAGTGGTGGACTACATCAAGGAGTTGCACGAGGGCTGGAGCGACGAGATCTTCCAGATTTTAGATCAGACGCCGGCCGAAAGCGTGGAGCAGCGCGATCTATATGATCGGTGGCCCGAGTTCACGCGGTCCTGGGCGAAGGGAAGAGTTGTACTTTTGGGAGACGCGGTTCACCCCATGATGCCGAACCTCGGGCAGGGCGGCTGCCAGGCGATAGAAGATGCGTATGAATTGGGCAAGCATCTGTCGGCGGCCGGTACCTATGATCGGGGTTTGGATCGCAGTTCCGTGGAGAAAGCGTTGCAGGACTTCTACAAGGATAGGATGCCGCGCGTCGCTGGAGTATCGTTGTTATCAAGATTAGCTTCTGACTTGATCATCAACGCCTTCGACACGCCCTGGAACCCCTGGGGCGACGGGCTGGGCACGTCCTGGAAGAGTTATTTGACCTTCTTCTGGAAACCGGTCCTCCAGTACCTGATCTTCCCGGCGCAGTTCCTGTTCCTGTATTCCTACCATCCTTCCGGGCCCATGGGGGATTTACCGAAGAAATTGGAAGAGGACTGGCGCAAGCGCCACAAGGAGGAGAGCGAGGCGGCCTTCGCGAAGGCCAAGGCGGGCGGGGATAGATTTGACGCGGCGTCTAGGCTGGGCTCGTTCTTCCAGCAGAGCGAGGAGCCCGTGACGTCCCGCTAGGCTAATAAGGATCGACTCACGAAACACTTACTCCTCCCCGTTTATTTATTGATATGCCGGCGGCGCGGTCGTCGGCAACGGCGTGGCGGCGCCGAGCGCGATGAGCAGCCGGTGGCGCTCGCGCAGCGTCGCGTCCATGACGGACCGGACGCGCTCGAGCGCCGCCTCCAGCTGGGCCTGGCGCGCGAGGTTGTCGCGCAACGCGGCTGCGACCGCCGCGGCGGCCGGGTCTTGGCCCAAGCCCCCCTGCTGCTCGACCATGGCGTCGATCTGGTCGCCGCTCTCCATATCATAATCGCCGGGGCACTGCTCCAGGTTCACGCGTTCGCCGTCGACCATAAGGCGAATAGCTCTTTCTTCGATTCCCGCCTTGCTGGCATACGCGGTCAAGATCTTCCGGAACTTGGTGGTCTTCTTCACCTTGAAATGCGTGAGCGCGCCGTGCGAGTCCGAGACCTTGAGGTCCAGTTTTTCGTCGCTTTGGGACGACGACTCGGCCATTGTCACAAGCTGACCGCGTGGGGCTGTCTGATTGACAGTTACTGGTGCGCGGCGGCGTCTAGCGGCGACGTGCTGCAAAAAAGCTCTCAGAGAGCAGAGGGGCTGTGCTTAAATTCTAGCAGCTCTGGGTGATTGGGACGAAGCCAGTCGTCGAAAGGCGGTCTCAAGGCCGTTCGAGGTCTGCTTGCCGAGGGTAGTATGTCCACCGGGCACGCGTATCAGGCAAGCCGAGCCGAGCACTTTGCTAGTGTCTTACATGCCGCTAGGGGGAAACTTAGAATGGTTTTTCAGCCTCCGGGTACTTGTAAAGAATTAAAATTAAGACGTCCACGAAGGAACGACCACACTAAATAGAAACACTCATGCCGGAGGCGGCGGCGGCGGCGGGGCCGAATGCCACCGGAACGCCGGCCCCGTCGCCTTCCGATTCTTTTCGCCGAGGATGCGCGCCGCCGCCGCGTCGTCCAGGTGCGCCCAGTCGGCGCCGGCCACGCTCCGTAAAGCTCGTACCTTATCCCGATTCTCCCGGACGCTCCCCGGCGCGAGGCCCCGTCTTGAGTTAGGACCGTCCTCATCATCATAAACGAAGAGTTCCACCGTCGGCGACAGCTTCAAGGCGCCGCCGGCGCGCCCCACCCGCAGCGGCGACTTCGCCTCTTCGTGCAGGGTCGAGTGAATGGAATGCCCTGGTTTCTGGTCGGAGAAGCGGCAGCGGTCCGCGGGCCGCGCCCGGCGCCGGCCGCGTTTTGGTGGTTCTATGTAATCGTCGTCGGTCGGTAGGGGGAGCCAGTCCCGTCTCCTACAGGAGCAGCACTTGCACAGGAAGGTGAGCAAAGAGTCTAGGAAGGACTTCGAGGGGGAGGGCGCTTCATCATAGTCGCTGGCCTCCTCGCGCCCGCCGACGGGCGCCAGCTCGACGCCCATCTTCCCGATGGGGCAGCCGGCCTCACAAGGAGTTCACAAGGCTTGTGTTTTGGGCCTTGTTGCGGCGGCGGGCTTGACGGCTCCGGGCGCGCGTGGGAGGGCTTCGAGGGGTGCGGCGGGGCGTCGGGCCTCGAATTTTTTAAATACCCGCACGGCTGGACGTAGTGAGCGCTCGAGCACGAATAAGCCGCCGGGGCTGCCTCAAGGAAAAATGATCCTCACCCAATGCGCATTTTGTGCTGCTGACCTTGGCCTATCTCTGGGCAAGAAATGCGGCCGCTGCAGCACCCGCTACTGTGGACCGGCCTGCCAGGAAAAGCACTGGGAGGAGGGCGGCCATGACACGCTCTGTAGAAAGATAAAGAAGGCTGGTGGCGCGGAGCAATACAACGCAAATAACAAATACACAGATGCCGTGGCGGTCGCGGCGGAGGCGTGCGCGGAGGACACGAAGGGCCAAACGTGCTACATCTGCACGCAGGCCTTGCATTGGAAGACAAAGGAGGGCCTCGTGCGCATGTGCGCGTGCCGCGGGACGGCGGGTTTTGCGCATGTGTCGTGCCTGGCGGAGCAGGCGAAGGTCTTGTGCGTCGAGGGCGAGGAGAACCATTTGTCTCCCAAGGGGAGGTGGGAGCGATGGTGCTCGTGCAGCCTATGCGAGCAAAATTACCACGGCGTCGTGCAGTGCGCGCTCGGGTGGGCGTGCTGGAAGACGTACTTGGGGCGGCCGGAGACGGGAAATGCTCGGTTAGGGGCGATGAGCGTGCTTGGGAACGGCCTAGGCGCCGCAGACCACAACGAGGAGGCGTTGTCCGTGAAAGAGGCCACTTTGGCTATGATGCGGCGCCTTGGCGACTCAGAAGACAACATTCTCGTTGTGCAGGGCAATCTTGCGTGCACGTATGAACAGTTAGGACGACGCGAAGATGCGCTGCGGATGCGGCAAGAAGTTTACTCTGGACATTTGAAGCTCAATGGAGAAGAACATCATGAAACGATGAGAGAAGCCCTCAACTACGCGTTGTCCCTTGTTGGTCACAAGCGCTGCGAACGAGCCAAGGCACTGATGCGCATAACGCTGCCTGTGGCGCGACGTGTTCTCGGAGAGAGTTATCATCTCACGCTCCGGCTGAGGTTCGCTTACAGTATGGCGCTCTACCAAGACGACTGCGCCACGCTTGACGATGTCCGCGAGGCCGTGAATACATTCGAGGACACTGAACGGACCGCGCGACGCGTGCTAGGAGGTGCACACCCTGTCGTAGAGCAGATTGAGCTTGGCCTGCGAGACTCGCAAGCGGCGCTCGAGGCCCACGAAGCGGGGCGCGCGTACTCCTACAAGTTTTTTGGCGACTGACAACGAGTCTAAAACTTACTCACCCACCGCGCCGCAGCGTCTCCCGGCACGCCGAGCCCGGCCGCGGCAGCGACGCTCGAAAGTCGTCCCGCAGGACCTGCATCGCTTGATCTTGGGTATAATACGTGCGCTTCTGCCCTTGCGTCTGTAAAATAGTCTTCTCCCACTCGTCGGCGTGCTCCACGTATTTAAAACCTTCGCGGATCTCGCGCTCGACGGACCGGTCGGAGGGGAACAGCACCTCCTTGTGCGAGAACGTTCTGGATTTGAGCGGGTCGTCGCTCCGCTTCATGTTCATCATGTCGCCGTACTCCCGCGTCTCGTCGTTCCGGTAGTCGCGTCGCGGTTCGCCCGTTCGCTCATCAAGAACGACGCGCACCTTGTCGCAGATGCAGCCGTCCACGGAAAGCAACTGGTCCGCCGTATAGTAGGAGGTCGGATCATTTACATATGGAGGCGGGCCCTTCTTGCCCTCCTTTGTCACTTTTTTGGGCGGTAGGACCGGAGCCGCTCCTTTCGGGCGCCTTTCCTTCTTCGCGGCCTCGCGCGCGTTCACAAACTCTTGATATTCGTACTGCATGATCTTCTGGCCGCCGGGCGTCGCATGCCGCGGCGGCACGTAGCCGGCGGCATGGGCTTTAATAGTGCGGTCCTCGGCGTGGGAAGCGCCAGCTGTAGGTAACAAATCCGTGCGGACGAAGAGGCCGTCGTCAGGGTGCCCCATCGTGTGTGTGTCGCGTCGATGGCGTGGAGGTGACGACGAGTGCTTGCTCCTGAGGCTGCCCCGCAGTCTTGTGGCCGGGCGCGCTTGCCAGGGAGATGGCGCTGCGAGGCGCTCTCGCGCCCCGAGCGGCCGCGGTGATAGATCCCTCCGCGAGACGAGAAGGACCTGCCGTAGAGCTCAGGGACCGGTGGGAAGGTCGCTGGTTCCGCGTCCTCGGGCCGCGCTCTCTGCCAAGGCAGAGAGGCGCTGCAGCTCGCGCGCGACGCCATCGCGGCGACCAGCGCCAACGCGAGGCGTCGCGGGTGCCTCGAGCTTTCCCAAGCACCACCGCTGCGGCTGCCCCGCGCGCCGGAAGGGCGCCACAAGAGCACGACCATGGACTCCGGCTTGAGCAGCGCCTACAGCAGTGCCTACAGCAGCGCCCAGAGCAGCGCCTACAGCAGCCTCGCGAACACGCCCCGGGAGCTCACCCAAGCGGAGGCGCGGGACGCAACTAAAGACCACCGCCTCGCCGCGTCGGGCCGCGACCACTTGAGTGCCGTCCAGCACGGCGCGCGCCTGCCGAGCCGCTATGAAAAGCGCAACCGGGAGTTGAAAGGGCGCCCTAGACAACGACGGTCGCCGCTGAAGGGCGGTTCCGGCGGTTCCGGCGGGTCTGGTTCGGGCAGTTCGCGCGGGTCGCCTCCCAAAAATGTGCTCCGCGGCCACTCCGTCGTCAAGTTCGAAGACTCGCTCGACGAGCTTTTTGAATTTGAGGACCGAGCGCCCTTAGATAGGGCCTCGTGGGCGACGCCCCAGTATTTGCCCACGGGCGTGAATTTTGTGAATCCGCAGGGGCGGCGACGGCCGTTGATGAGGAAGCGCCCCCAGACGCCGGAAGAACGCTACGCTCCCGTCCAGGACGAGTCCAGTTACTCCATATCGACACGTGTCAAATGGAAGCCGAGCTGGTCGGTCATCGATTCTTCTTTGGTGAGCTCGGGCGCGGCGACGATCCGAGGTCGAAGGGGCCTTGAAGAGTTGAGACGGATGCGAGAGAGGCAGTCCGTGCGCGACGCGAAGGCCGCCGATGAAAGAGAAGTGGAAGCGGACATCGTGGTCAAGACCTCAAAAGTCGCCCAGCATTTGATGCATTTGAGAGCCCAGGCCAAGGAATTCGATGTCCAGGCCCAGGTCGACGCCTGGCACGCGCGGTCGCCGAACAAGCGGTTGATCGGGAGCGGGCTGTTCGACGTCGACGTGCTCGGCCAGAACTGTTTTGGGCTTCAGGAGGAGCCTCCGCCAGAGGTCTATGACATGGCGCCGGCGCCGGCGCTTGCTCCTACACCGGCTCCGAGAAAGCGCATGTTTTCCATGCAGAAAGGGAGGACCCGCTTCGCCACCCCAGAACACGTCTGGAAGAAGAAGGACTGGGCCGAGCAGGAACAGGCCTTCAAGCAGCGCGTCGGGATTACGATTGGGCCGCGCGCGAAGACGGCTTATGTGGCTCGGGCTTCGCGGAAGTCCGTTAGAGGCGGGGAGAAGTCCAACGTCATGGACAAGCTCGCCGAGCAGGTCGCGCTGGCGAAGGCGTCCGTCGGCAAGACTGATCCAAGAACCGGCGAGGCGTTGGTTTATTACGGGACCGAGCGGCCGACGACGTATTAGGATTGTTAAATTGTTATGTGCCACCCCGTGCCCAGCTCGCCGACGACGCGGCCCGACGCCTGGGACACGAGGCCGAAACTAACGGTAGACGCCGTCAGGACGCGTATCGTTGTAAATTCGGCGAGCGCGCCTGACGCCGCGAGGCCGAGCACTGGTATGAATCCTAAGAACGGCCACCGTCCGCTCGTCCAGATCGGCGTCGTCGCGACCGCCGCGACGGCCCGCGCGAACTCGTCCGGCGGTGCGGCCGCGAAGGTCGCCGCGGACGGCACGAGGCCGAAGAGGCCGCCGCAGACGAACGCGAGGACCTCCGGGTTCTTTGCGGCCCAGGACTCGTCTGGCCGCGCGGATACGCGGTGGAGACGGCGTGCTGGCCGGCGCGGCTGCACGAAGGCGTTGACGCTCATTCGCGACCACGCGAGGGGACCCCAGATTATCAGGCGCTTCCAGGAGCGACATTGGTGCATACGATTTGGCAGCGCCATAGGGATGCAGCCGTGCCACCTCACCGGCGGCAGGGTGGCAGTGTGGCACTGCAGTGTGGCACTGCACACGGGTCAAGCTATGAAGCCGTATCGCTGCACCGACGTCAGCGTGCACTGATTTGACTAATGCCACTGCGGACAGGCCGCTAGACAGCTTAATGTGCCAGAAAGGCTAGCTAGTGGCAAAGCCTTGCTTGCTAGCGGTATTGAGGCACTAGCCTTGTATCAACCTAGCTCGTTTTTTCGTGCGAGGCAAAGCAAGTCAGCCCGTACTGATCTAGGCATTCCACTGTGTGCCCAGCAGCCCCGCAGCGTAGCCTGTTCGGAGACCGGCCCCGCCCGCGTGACTGGGGGCCCAAAAAATAGCTCTTAGAGAGGCACACCTCATCCACGCCATCGACGCGACAAGAATGGACGCCTTCTCCCCCGCCTCGACCGTACGAACGCTAGATGACGAGTTCTCGCCGACGTCGACGAACCGCAGCCTGGACCACGAGGCCGCGACCGACGACGAAACGCCCACAACGCTAAGGAGGAACGACCTCTCCTTCCACGCCGCCGGCGACGCGCGCGACTGGGAAAGTAGTATCGCGGCCATGGAGAGCCAGTCCGAGTCGTGGCAGGACTGCTGCGACTTCCTGAAGGTGCCCTTTGGTCCTCTTTTGCATTGTCTCTCGTTCCTCGATGGCTCTGGACTGGCTCGCTTAGAAACGGCCTGTCCACCTTTATTAAGAACTAGAGTCTGCGAGTCGGCCTCGAAAGCTACCGTCTTAGCGGCATTACGACGAGCCTCGGACAAAGCACCAGCCGTGGACACGTCCTGGAAACGATTGGCGGGCTGGATCGGCTCGCCGCCCGCCTGGAGAGTATTGAGAGAACTCCACTGCACGACGAACGGCCCCAAGTGGCACTGGCGCGAGGGCTGGGCTTCTCCCGGTGATTGGCCAGACGTCTCGAAATGGTTTGGAGTCAGGTGTAAGCGGGGACGGGTCGTGGGTTTGCGGTTGTTCGACAACGGGTTGTCTGGTGGTCTACCTAGATCTGTTGGTAGATTATCAAATTTACGGGAGTTGCTCCTGCAGCACAATTCATTGACAGGAATGCTACCAGAGTCGCTCGGCGATCTGAGTAGATTGGAAGCGTTGGACGTCTCGAACAACAGCTTCGAAGGGGGGTTGGATGCGATTGCACGGTGCAAACGGTTAGAATATTTGAATTGTTCGCAAAATAATTTTACTGGCCCGCTGCCGGACCTGCGCTTAAGCAAGCTCGAGGCTTTTCATTGTGATCGGAACCAACTGACAGGGTCGTTGAATGTGTTAAGTAGACTGCGCAGCTTGGAGGTCCTGAACGCGTCTCGTAACAACTTTGAAGGTGTTTTGCCGGACCTATCGCGGCTGCCGAAGCTCAAAGCCTGCTTCCTCGGCCACAACCGGCTGGCGGGGTCTTTGAGGGATCTCGAAATCGGCGCATCACTGGTAGAGCTCTACGTCAACGACAATTCGTTGGATGTCGATGAGCTGCCCGCGGCGCTCGCGGCGCTGAACGTGTGCTTCACGGCCGGGAATGGCGTGCCCTAGAGTTTTGGTAAGTGTGGTGTACAACCAACAACATAGTCTTATCGCAGCGTCGCGTCGATGGCGTGAGGTGGGCGCGATGACTCAGCCGAGGCGGACCGCGGTGAGGGGCATGCCATCTCTCAGTGCGTCGGGGATGCTCCACTCTTCCCAGTCGCGGCTGTCCGGTCTCAGCACGAAGAGGTGCGGCGTCGTAGGGAACCCTTCATCAGCGTACTCCGAAGGTTTGACATTGCCGGACACGATGAGATGGTTGTCGATGCATTCGCCATGGAGAGCGATATAAGGTGGCACGGGAAAGGGCGCCTCGTCCCATGCCCCTCGGATAGGGTCCCAAATGAGAGCTAAGTATTGGACTTCTTCGGGCGCCAGTTGGAACAACCCCATCAGGCAGAATCGCTTCCGCACTTCGAATGCCATGCAGTCCCTAATTCCCCTCCCTTTGTAAAGCTCATGCGGAAGGCGCGGCCCGGCCGTCCAAGTTTCAGTCGCGGGATCATAGACGAACGTCTCCTGTTCACGACCATCCCAAGAATAGAGCCAGAGCTTCCCGTCGACCTCGATGGCTTCTGAATTCGCTTCGGCTGCACCCTCAAACGGCAGATCCGGCCGACGCAACCAGGTGTCATCGGAAGCGTTATACACGTCCATAGGCATATTCGTCTCAACGTCGCCACCAATCACCATGTAGGTACTGCCGAGGCTGCCGCATGCCGCCCACCCGCCAATTTCACCATTACGGAACCAGTTGCTCTGGTGTCGATAGAGCGGCGCAAGCTCCCGCCAGCGATTCTGCAGCGGGTGATACGCGTCAGCGCGAAATTCTGGGTATTCCTGTATGAGAACGACCTCGTCGCCGCGCCCGCTGGAGATGCGCACCATACCAGGCCCGACCTGCACCTCGGGTGGGCCCATTACCGTGCGGTATGCGGCCGACGCCTGGATCAGGTAGGAGTTGCTATTGGGAGGAGTATGGTCGCGGGCGAACACGGCCCACTCTACGTAGCCGGCCGCTTCTCGCGTCTTGCGGAACGCCGACGACGCCACCGCGTCGCGCAATGACTTGCATGTGCTGGGTAGACCATTCCTGAGGTCGGCATAGGGCACGCGCGCAAGGCACGCGAGCAGGCAGTCGTTTGGGAGGGCCGTAAGGCTCATCTTTGCGATGCGTGCACGATCGCACGGCCAGCAGCGCGTCGTCGACAGCGTTTCTGGGAGCACACGCCACCGGTGCGAGCGTTACGGCCGAACAAGCGGTGAAAAAGAGCCACAACTACGAGCAGCTAGCGTCCTGTAAGACACTAGCAATCACGTACCGGGGCTCGTCCATCGATATCGCCGCCGGAAAGCGGCGTTAGAACGTCTGCGTGGCCTCACGCGTAGCCCTCAGCCCACCCGCAGCGCGCACGGCGCTTGGCGTTGGTCGCCACACCGCGCCAGGCCCCCAGCAGCACCCTGCTGGCACTGCAGCCGGTCGGCGCCGCCAGCAGCGCCCACGTAGATCACCGCGCCGCGCAACCCCTCAGCAGACCCTGCTGTGACTACGCAGCCATCGACACCGCCGCAGCGTCGCACACATAGATCACCGCGCCGCACGCATAACCAAGCGCAAAAAAAAAGATGTCCCTCTCCTTCCTCGCCAAGAAGACCTGGCACACGCAGCGCACGGACAACGTCGAGCAGGTCTGGCTCGCCGAGCAGAAGAAGGAGAAGGAGGAGAAGAAATTGAAGGAGCTCCAGAAGCAAATCGACGAGGAACGGCAAATTGAGGAATTACGGACGCTCCAAAAAGATGCGGGTTTGGTCACGGACCCGAAGCAGAAGCTCGAATGGATGTACGAAGGACCCGGCTCAGCGGTGGCGTCGGAAGCTCAAGCTAGGGAATATAAATTAGGCAAAGCTTATGAACCTACGAAACAATCCGAGGAGATGAGTCAGCTCGAAAACAAGAACGTGGCCGGTAGCACGTGGCTCGACAACACATCTTCAAACGAAAACGAGCTGTTTTCGCGTTTAAATCAAGATCCGCTCTACGCGATGCGTCAAAGTCAGAAGAGAGATAGGGAGCAGAAAGTCCTGCAGAACCCGCTCGCCATGAAGCGATTAAGAGCTTCCCTGAGGGACGAATTGACAGCGTATGAACAAAAGCGCGCCGTGCGCAAGGCCGCGAAGAAGGCGAAAAAGGCCGAAAAAAAAAGGCGGAAGAAGGAGAAGAAGAGGCGGAAGCGGGCGTCGCCCTCGTCGTCGCCGTCGCGCTCGCGGTCGCGCTCTCGCTCGCGGTCGCCGCGGCGCCGCTCACCATCGCCGCGGCGCCGCTCGCGGTCGCCGCCGGCCGCGCGGCCGCGGTCGCGGTCGCCGCCGGCCGCGCGCCG
>JACLAA010001311.1_pt1 | contig 23265 bp, 18 predicted proteins | sample 8027891 | NCBI WGS metagenome assembly JACLAA01 (sample SAMN15724900, study PRJNA655200) | protist metagenome | isolation source: fluorescence activated cell sorting (FACS) single amplified genomes of... | place: Spain: Blaines Bay Microbial Observatory, Mediterranean Sea | collected 2016-01-19 | reverse complement strand
GGGCAGTAGTAGTAGCGTGTATCCGACGAGCGCGCCTCCCATGGGAATGTACGGACGAAGCGCGCCACCTCCAGGAGGTATGATGCCCGGAATGGGTGGTCAGCAGGGAGGGTACCCGCCCGACGCAGACGCACGGTCGATCGACGTTCAAAATCTCGATCAGAAAGCGTTGCCGAGACCAGGCGAGGATCAGGCGAGACCAAACTCGAATTTATCGTGTGACCCGAAATATTTACGGTTGACGGTTGGGGCATTGCCGCAATCGGTCGGTTTGAAGCAAAGATTTGCGTTACCAGTCGGGTGCATCGTTCGACCAATGTGTCCTGGTGATTCTGTGCCTACGGCGCAGTTTGGATCATCTGGAATTGTTCGCTGTCGAAGGTGTCGAACGTATATTAATCCATTCGTTCAGTTCATCGAAGGTGGGAGAAGATATAGATGTAACGTCTGCTCGTTACCGAACGATGTTCCAGTGGACTATTTTTGCGCGTTAGATGAAAACGGAGTGAGGAGAGACGTGGCAGAAAGACCCGAGTTGAGATCTGGGACGGTTGAATTTTTAGCTTCGGCGGAGTACATGGTACGACCGCCCATGCCGCCGACGTATTTTTTCGCCTTTGACGTCAGTCAAACGGCCGTTAGATCTGGTTTTTTGAAATCTGCCATCGATACCGTTCGCGATTGTTTAGATTCCATGCAATCGAAATCTGATCGCACGAGAATTGGGTTTATTACGTACGATCGATCCATTCATTTTTACGGCTTGCGATCCACCTCGATGGCGCCATCGATGATGGTGGTTGGAGAATTGAACGACCCGTTCGCGCCAGTGCCAGACGATTTGCTCGCGAATTTACAAGAGTGCCGAACGGTAGTAGAGGCGACGTTGGACGTCATTGCAAATTCGTTCTTGGAGACGGATATTCAAGAGTCCGCGATGGGACCGGCGTTAAAGGCGGCATATTCAACAATCTCGCAGATTGGAGGCAAGTTGATGATTTTTCAGTCGACGTTGCCATCCATCGGCACCGGGAGACTTTTATCCCGAGACGATGCGAGAGGCTACGAAGCAAATTCAAAAGAATACGAACTTAGAAATCCGGCAGATAATTTTTACAAGTCTATGGCAGCGGAGTGTTCTCGACAGCAAGTTTGCGTTGATGTGTTTTGCACGTCTGTGCCGTATGCAGACATCGCATCGATGTGTGTGTTGCCGAAATATACCGGCGGAGACGTTCGATATTACCCGCAATTTTCCTTGGCAAAAGACGAGGTAAAATTCAAAACGGAACTGACGAGAACTTTGACTCGAGACGTCGCGTGGGAATCCGTATGTCGCGTTCGATGCTCGAAAGGATTTCGCGTTTGTGCATTCAACGGGCACTTTTTCATTCGTTCGCTCGATTTACTCGCATTACCAGCCACAAATGCGGACCAAACGCACGCGGTGTATCTCGCGCACGACGAAGTTGTGCCAAACATGCAAGCGTGTTACATTCAGTGCGCGTTGTTGTATACCTCAGCGGATGGTGAACGCCGGATTCGAGTGCATACGATGCAAGTGCCGGTGGTGAACGACATGACGGACTTATTTCGCGCGATTGACTCGGGCGCCATGGCGTGCTTTTTGACGCGTTTGAGCGCCGAGAGAACAAATTCGGCGAGGTTGCAAGATGCCAGAGATGCGTTGACGCACAAACTCGTCGATGCGTTGAAAGAGTATAAACTGTTAGGCGGTGCTCGACACAACTTTGGATTCAACTCTTTAGCATTTCCGGAATCCATGAAACTTTTACCGCTGTTTGCGATGTGCGCAACTAAGACGCTCGCGTTGAAAGGTGCGCCAAGAGACGTTGCAGTGGATAACCGAGTCGAGTGTTCTTTTGATATCATGAGTTGTTCCACGGAAGATTGTTTGCGGATGATGTACCCGGCGTGTTATGCGTTACACGGAGGGAGTGGAGACGCCGGCATTCCAGAAAACGATTCAATCGAGGCATTGATGAAGATGAAAATGCCTCCAAGAACAGCGTTAGCTGGCGAGCGCATCGACGCCAGAGGTATTTATTTAATCGATGATGGACGAAAATTACTCGTATGGGTCGGTGGACAGTGCGAAAAACAGATGATTGCGAGTGTTTTCGGCGATCAAGGATGCCCGGATCCCTTCGTTGATGCGTATTTGCCAACCATTAGCGGGAATAAAATGAACGAAAAAGTTAGAAACACGGTAAAAAGAATACGAAGTAGAAATCAAGCGCGGTACCAAGCGTTGATGGTGATCAGACAAGGCACGCAGCAAGAGGCGCTACTGTTCAACCATTTAGTAGAAGATCGCGCGAGCGGTGGCGGTATGGGATACGGCGATTTCCTCGCGCAGTTACATCGATTAGTTCAACAAGCCGCAAACGCGGGACGGTAGATCTTATTTTAAAAAATAAGCTCACATCAGCTACGATATAATGATATTACAATCCTCCTCCTTTAAACCACGTAAACCCGCCACCACCACTGCTACCACCTTGGCTTCTCAAGTACTCCTGCTCTTCGCTATCTCTTAATTGAATGACGACTTCGCCGAGCTCAGGAATCTCCTCCAACATCAGCTCTCTCGCCGAAGATATTTTCCCAATGACCTCCTCCGCGGTTATACCTTTCCTCAAAAACGCTATGAAAAAGTCCACGCTTAGTTTTCTCCCGTTCATTCTCGCTCTCAACCCGGTCACGTGCGTATCCTCCCCGCACTCGTTCCTCACAATCTCTCTCACTCGATCTTCGATTTCCTCCACGCAATTCGTATCTGCCAATGTCTTCACGGCTTCCCATCCAACTTCAAGCCCAACCTTCGCTAACAATGCGCATACGAATATCGCCGCTAACTTATCCATGATTGGATACCCGTAAACTGCACCAATCACCCCAACTAATGCGGCGACCGACCCTAACGCGTCTGACCTGTGATGCCACGCGTTGGCGACCAACACTTGTGACTGCAACCGTTTCCCGATTCTCATGGTAAACTGAAACGTCGCCTCTTTCGCTAACACGGACGCGATGGCTACCGATATCGCCTCCACCGACACTAACCCGTCCTCCTTCTCTTCTTGTCCATCCGCTCTTCCTCTCCCAGTCAAGTTCATGAACTCAATCTCGTATTCGCTGACCAACTTTTCGCAGACGTACCAAAACATCCCGCCTGCGCTGAAGACTAAACACACGCTCACCCAAATCGCTGCTATGCTCTCCAACTTCCCGTACCCATACGGAAACTTTTCATCCGCCGGTCTCGCCGCAATCCTCGCCGCCACTAACGTCACAAAGTCCGTAAACACATCCATCATCGAATGCACCGCGTCCGCCAGTAACGCTTGACTGTTCCACAGGATACCGGCGATAAACTTCACAAACACTAAGACAATATTAACGACGGTTCCAACGACCGTGGTCCACACCACCGCGCGATAATACTCCGCATCGGAAACTTCGGGCCCGTGATCGCCGAGTAACGCGTCCGGTGGTATGCAATACCGCTCTAAACACGTCTGTTTTCGGCGTATCGCGTGCTCGTGTTTGGACTGAGAGGCGTGGCCGATGCGTATTAAATCGTTTCCCGACGGCGTGTGTTCGAACGTGGTCGACGCGAAGTCGTGGCCGGACGTGATTGTCGTCGCCCGCGGTGACGTCAGAGGGGAACGGAGGACTTGGTGCGTGGGCATGTCGTCGTCCACTTCCTCCCCCTCCCGTCACACCCAAGCGTATCTGAGTGAGACTCGAGCGACACAGTGTCCCCCAAATTGATGTTGTTTTTGCGATAAATTAATGTCGAAAAAATAGCGGGTCCACACACTCATTTTTTCGCACATTTTTTTTTTGTGTGGGTGTTTTTTTCCCTTACTCCTCAGTTTTGTAGAGCACGCAAAAGCGCCTTTGAACACCGCACACTCTCAAGAAACTCGTCGTCATGGTGCGTTCTCTCTCTCTCTCTCTCTCTCTCTCTCTCTCTCTCTCTCTCCTCTCTTTGCCAGTCGTTTCGCGCGGACGAAAGAGGTCTCGACGCATCGCGCGCGGGACCGGGCGGATGCGGTGGTCGCGCGGTTGGGTTTTGTCGTCGCGCGCGCGCGCGATGGCGTTTTTTTTTCCCTCGGGTGTAAAGGGTAGCCCTCAAAATCGCGTGGGAGAAGATGCGCGCGCGTATCTCGCGTGGGACGTCGCGATGTTTGAGGATGACTTTCCGCGCGCGATGTGAGGGTATTGGGTATTTTGACATCCAAATGCGGGGCGTTTGAAGTCCGCGAGCGAGGAGGCGCGCGAACAGAGGAACATTTTCGCGCGCGAATTTGACGAGCGAACGTAGTCCTAATGTGTGTGTGGCTTGCTGACCCATTCTTCTCTCTCTCTCTCTCTCTCTCTCTCTCTCTTTGCCTTTCTCTTTTATCGATCACAGTCTACGAACAAAACGATCGTCGTCGTCGACGCGAAGGGCCACATGCTCGGCCGTCTCGCCTCCACCGTCGCCAAGCAGCTCTTGCAAGGCCAGCACGTTGTCGTCGTGAGAACTGAAGGGATCTGCCTTTCAGGCGGTATGGTTAGACGCAAGCAAAGATGGGATTACTACAGGAAGAAGAGAATGAATACGAACCCGAAGAAGGGTCCGTATCACTTCACCCAACCGTCGAGAATGTTCTGGAGAGTCGTGAGAGGTATGTTGCCGCACAAAACTACGAGAGGGAAAGCTGCCTTTGAAAGATTAAAGTGCTTTGAAGGGATCCCGGCACCGTACGACAAGGTGAAGAGAGCGGTTGTCCCGGAGGCGTTGAAGATTGCGAGATTGAACGAAGGGAGACGATTTTGTGTGCTCGGCGATTTGTGCTCGCAAATTGGATGGAAGCACAGCGAGACGGTGAAGGTTTTGGAAGCGAAAAGAGCGGAAGCTGGTAAGGATTATTGGGAGAAGAAGAAGGTGGCGACGGCCAAGTTTGAGGCGGCCAAAAAGGCGGCAAACGAGCAGTTGGGTGACTTGAAGGAGTTGATTGAACGCACTGGCTATTAAACGGGCAGTGTAGTAGGTACACACTTGATTCTCAATCAAATCATCATCAGCAAATCGTTGTTTTAGCACATTAAGTAAATAGACTTCTTATAAAATAAATATAACAATATCTACCTATATATTCTACGTAATGGTTTTTAATATCTGTACTCGCGCACGGATTTGAAAAAGTGCGCGACGTTTTCTTCTGGCGTGCCTACCATAACCCCGTGTCCTAAGTTCATGACGTGCTTCTTGTTTCCCGCACCTTTAATCGTCTCTTCAATCGCATGCGTGATGTGCTCTTTACTCGAAAACAAACTCACCGGGTCCATGTTCCCTTGCACCGCTTGTTCCATTCCCAATCTCGCTCTCGCATCAGCGATATCCACCGTCCCATCCAACGAAATCACGTCCGCACCCGTCGTCTGTAACCGTTCCAAAAACCCACCAGCACCGCTGCAATACAAAATCAACGGCGTGTCCGGGTGCGTTTGCTTTACTTCTTTAATCACCCGCGTTAAATACGGTAAGCAAAATCTGGAAAAATCTTTCGGCAACCATTCGCTCGCCCACGAGTCAAAAATTTGCACGACTTGCGCGCCGCTTTCGATTTGATATCTCGTGTACGTAATCACTGCATCGGTCAACTTTTCCATTAACGCGTGGTAAATCTCCGGCTCATCGAATGCCATTTTTTTGATAACTTTGTAATGGGAACTCGTACCGCCTTCGACGATGTACGTCGCCAACGTAAACGGCGCCCCAACAAAACCAAGTAACGTCGCATCCGTACCTTTCAGTTCATTTCTCAAAACCTTCAAACTTTCCCCAGTAAAATTCACGCTCTTTTCCGGCTCCAACGGCGTCACCGCGTTCACGCCCGCCATGTCGCGAATCGGGTTGAAAATAATCGGCCCAGTTCCTTTGACGATGTCAAATGGAATGTTCATCCCAGCTAACGGCGTTAAAATATCCGAGAACACGATAACTCCGTCTGGCTTAAACGCCTCGTATGGTTGCAAAGAAATCTCCACGCACAAATCCACCGTTTCCGAACGCTCGCGAAACGTCGTGTGTTTTTTGCACAAATCTTGGTACACTTTCATGTACCGTCCAGCCTGTCGCATCATCCAGATGGGCGGTCGTTCGCACTGCTCGCCTTTGATCGTGCGCACCATGAGCGGGTCTCCCGTCGATGCTTTCACCATCGTAGAGACCGTCGATGTTCTCTTCGCATTCCTCGCGAGTTCTCGCTTCCTCGTCATCGACGACGACGACGACCCGACGCGGTGGTGCGCGCACGACGCGCTCGTTCCCATCATCATCTTTTAATGGTAATCCGAAAATTCGGACCAACACCCACAAAGAATCGTTTTTCGAGAGTCGACTTTGGGAACACGCTTCACCGAGCAGCCGAGGTTTGATCCGGTGGCTCTGAAAAAAAAAAGAGTCCTCCTGTGTTTCTGCGCTTTTTGGAGGACGGGAAAGGCAAAAGGTCGTCGTCTCCAGAGGTCACGCGTCGGTGCGTTGTAAGTGGATAAATCCGGGGAAGAAAATCAATCGTATCTCTTTTCCCTCCATGTGTTTGGGGTTTATCACGCTCTGAGTTTTCCTTTCAAAAACATCAAAAGAGACCCACCTCTTTGGAAGGGGCGCACAAAAGCTCTCCAACGAAATCGATCCGTCTCGCGACAAAACAACGCCTTTCTCTCTTTCGCGGCGGGAACCACCACGGACGCCGCGGGGACGGGCACATGTCCTGCGCTTCGGTCTTTTGGGGCGTTTCTTTGACAGTTCCTTCGCGAGGACACCTTTCCGCGCAACACAATTTTCTTTTTTGGAAGACGACGACGAATTATTCGAATCGTCGAGACAATAATTTTGACCGGTCGTCGTCGTCGTCCTCCTCCTCCTCCTCTCAAAGAAAAACTGCGATCGAAATGAGTTCTTCCCCGACGAGCTATTCGTTTTTGGCCAGAAATTGCTCTCGAGCGTTACATCAGATGGTATGTTCGACCTCCGGTCGATGCGCGGGGTCTTTTGCCGGGAATGACAGATCTGTTGTTACAGCCGCGTTGAATGGGCAGCAACAGGGATCCGCAGCTGCGGCTCCGCAGCAGCAAAGATCATCCCAGATGCCGCAGCAAGCGGTGAAACCGGTCCAAGTGCCACCGCGGTTGACGAATAACGGGGTCATGAAGAAGGAAAATTTACCGCCGTTTCAATCGCAAATGGCGACAACGACTCGACAGCAACAACAAGAGCAACAATTTCGCTCGATACCGCCGCAACCTTTGCCAAAAGTAAACAATAACAACAACAACAACAACAACAACACAATCTCATCGACGAGTGTTTCTTCTTCTGAAACAGGGTCTGCGCTTCCACAATCTCGATTAGAAGGTAAATTGGTTCCAGACGACGTGGATGCGGCGTACCACCAATTGCAACACTTAGGACAAAAATGGGCCGATTTACACGCCGAGGCAGAGATTCTCGAGGAGGCGAAGAAGTGCATATTAGCGACAATCACGTTGTTTCACGTGGAGAACGGCGACGCAAAGTCAACTGCGGAAGTCAGAGCACACGCGAGTAAAGAGTACCAAGACCATATAAAAAAAATGGTTGAAGCGAGACGGTTGGCAAACCAAGCGAAGATCGAATTGGAAAGCGTGAAGACACATTTGAATTTGGTGAGAACATTTGAGAGTTCGCGAAGGGAGGAGTTGAAGATGCTTTAAAGAGATATAGAGGAGAGGAACGAAGAGAAAAGCGTCGAGTGTCGAGTGTACCAGTGGTAGCAGTTTTATATCATAAATCTTATTACATTTTTTTCTTCTCTTTTTCTTTTTTCTTCTCTCTCTCTCCTCCTATTGAAACTCCGAGCCGCTCACCCCGATACTCCCGCCTTCCTTTCTAATTTCCATCAACGTCTTTTGCGGCGTCGTCCACGATTTGCCACCTTTCGCCTCCAAGCTACAACTGCACAACCTCGCCACCAACCCACACAACTGCACATCGCTCGCGCACCCCTCGCTAATTCTCACGTGAAAAAATCCGATAATTTTCAAAAACTCCAACTTTACGTATTCCGACATCTCCTTATCGTCGTACCGTTTGCACACCTGAAAAATTGTTTTAATCATATCTTGCGGCGAATATCCACTCTTTCTTAACTTTAAAATCCTATCGCAACCATCATCCACTTCTCCGTTCAAACAGTGCTGTAAAACAGCCCCGATCACTTCTGGATGCGGCGTATCGCACACGCGAAACACGTTTTCTTGATTCACCATTTGAAACCCACTATGGCACGCCTGTAAACTGTTCAACGCGTTCCTCATGTCCCCTTCCGCGCAAAATACGATCGCCTCCAACCCTCTCGCATCGTGCGGCACCTTTTCTTTCTCGCACACGTACACCAACCGTTCCAAAACTTGCTTATCGCTCAACCGCGAAAATCTCACGATGGCGCAACGCGACTGAATCGGTTCGATAATTTTTTCGCTCAAGTTACACGCCAACGCGAATCTCGTCGTCGAAGAATAAATTTCCATAGTTCTCCTCATCGCTTGCTGCGCGCCTTTCGTCATCGCGTCCGCTTCGTCCAAAATGATAATCTTACACCTCCCGGCTGGCAAAGTCACTTTCTTTTGCGCGAACATTTTAATCTTATTCCTGACTACATCTATGCCTCTCTCATCCGACGCGTTCAGCTCCAACACCGCGTCTTTATACCGATCCCCAAGTAGCGTTCGCGCCAAAACGTGCACGGACGTCGTCTTTCCACACCCGGGCGGGCCACTCAACAACAAATTCGGCATCGCCCCCGTCGCAATCATCCCTCGCATTTGACTCAGCGTCTCCTCGTGGCCGACGATGTGATCGAGACACGTCGGACGCCATTTCTCGATCCACGGTTGGTTGGCCATTTCTTGCTCCTTGGAGAGCTTTTGCTTCTCGCTCGCTTTTTGGAAGAACGGGTTCATCTTCTTCATCTTCTTCTTCTTCTAAATGAGATTGGTGATGGTTTCCCAAAGAGAGAAAAAAACAGAAGAATTTTTCCCTCTCGTTTTTTTTTTGAATTTTTTTCTTTCTCCCTCTAGGGTTTAAAACCCTAAAAATGACATCCTTTTTTTTTGAAAGGGAAAGACAAAAAAGAAACGTGAGAAAAAAAGAGCGGGCTTTAGAGTAGTACCCTCTCAAGTCGAAACATCCCCCCCCGGGCCTATAAACTCTCGTGTTATACAACATGCGGAACACCACTCGCCAACCACCACCCGTCGCGGCGGCAAAAGCGGCGCGTTTTGTCGTCGCACACGTCGTCGTCGTCGCGACGAGCGTTTTTTTCGTGCGACCAGTGTCAGGCGCACCGGCGGTGTTTTTTACGAGCTTTGCGAACGAAGGAGATCGCATTCGCTTTGACGGGGCGGCGCTCGAGAATACGGGGCACTATTTTGGACGATTGAGCGAGGAAAACGTGCTAGAGAAACTGCGGCTGTTTAATAACGACGCGGAGAAGGAAGCGGGCGAAGTCGACGCGACGATACTTTTAGACCAACCGAGATGGACGTTAGCGGACGAGAGATTGATGGCAAAGCTCTTGTTTTCTTCCCGAGAGAATGTGGAAGAAGAGACGAAGAAGAAAACGATGCTGTTCGCGCCGAGATTTAGCCGATCGCACGAGAGAAGAGAAGAAGAGAAAACGAAGCACACCGTAAAAGAGAAAATAGAGAAACGTGCCTCGGAAAACTCGAGCTTGCGAAGTCGCGTGCGGTATTGGAACTGCGATACAAACGACAATGGCGATAAAAACGTGGACCAACAAGTGAAGGCAATTTTAGGCGTTTTAACGGGGAGTTCTAAGGAGGATAAAGAACCGACCGATCGCGTGGGGATTGTTATATGCGGTGGAGAAAAGAAAGAGGAAGATTTTTCGTTATTTCAGGCGTTGATGAAGGCGTTGATGAAGGCGGAGAGGTCGTTTGTATCCGGTGTCGTAGGCGGGGAGACCGCTGGGAGAGTTGAAGGTAGCGTAAATAGCAGCGGCGACGCGGAAGGCACGAAAGGTGCGGAAGAACGAGAAAAGAGACGAGACTTGCTTTATTCGAAAGGTCCCGGGAGTAAAGTGAACGAGTGCGACGACTTGTGTCAGTTGCACGTCACCATCTTGAGCTGCTTGATTATTTTCTGGATTTTCGCGGGGACGTTTACGTTTGGCATCGGTATGATGTCGAATTTGGACACGCCAAAAATCTACGAGAAGAGCGACGAGTGATTGGGCTAAAGTCTGCCATGCCATTGTAAACATGTTCAGTATATACACGAATTAAACACACTAGTTCTATGCAACACTAACTACTCGCACGAATCTCGAAACGAATTCAGTTCTGCAGATAGCCGGTCAATAATCTCTCGCGCTTCGCCAGATGACCTCATTAACTGTTGATTTTGCATCGCTAATTCTGCAAGTTTTTCGCATATCGCCACCGAAACCACGTCCGCGTCTTCTGGTAACATCTCTTCGTTCAAAAAATTCGTCACTTCCATAAATATCTTCGATCGAGCCGATTCCACCGCCGAAGCGACAGCAAACTCGGCGTCTTTTCTTTGACGCGTTTCTTTCATGTAATAAAGAAAATTGTCTATATCTTTGCTACTGCTAGTGCTACCATTCATATTCGCTTCTTCTATCGACGGCTTTATTGGAATCGGTTGAAATTCATTCCTTCGTCGTCTCGAATCCTTCTCCGCGCCGTTTTTCTTCCCAACTTCGACTGGAATGCGCATCGGCTTTCCCAAATTTGGCGAACGCTGCTCTTTCCCTCTCTCTCTCTCTCTACCCTCTCTACCCTCTCTCGTCGATTTATGTACCGGGCTCATCGTTGCAGTCCTCGTCCGCACATTCTCTCCGTCTCTATCTTTCCATTTCTCGCGCGCGCTTTTCAACGCGGACGCGAATTGGTCCCTTCCTTTTTGTCTGTCCTCGACGTCAGAAGTCTCCCCAATGTTAGTCTCGCTCTTCTTACTCGCATTTTTTGCGTTCTTCGGTGGTGATGTTGTCGTCGTCGTCGTCCTTGTCGTCGTCGTCGTTCGCCGTTTGAGTTCGCTCAGGCGTTTCGCGAGCGCGGACACGTCCCCGTCGCGAGGAAGCGGCATTTTCTAAGTTCTTTCTAGAGAGAATTTTGAGATGAAAATTTTCCAATTGTTTTTTGACATTTTTCTTGGACTCTTTTTTTGGACTCTTTTTTTTAGATACAATTTTTTGTCTCGAGTACGAGAGTTATTGTCTCAAAAATACACGCACGAGCGACATAATAAACTAAAAATAGTTTTTTTTCCTTCTTCTTCCGCTTTGGGGGCCAGCCAACCAACGTAAAAACGTCGATTCCAATAATGTCCGACGATCCGGCGGCGATTAACGCGCCGCAAAACACGACTCCTTTTCGACGCCACGAAAGCGACGAGGAGAAGGAGGAAGAGGAGGACGAAGAACCTCTGTTTTCTTCGAACGCGAACGAGGCCAAGAAAAAGTCAAACACGACGAAAGTGTTGTCCACGTACGGAGGATCTGGATTGTGAGTGAAGAATCATTTCTTACACGTGGCGTTGTCCGCGTCCGTGCTCGTGTTAGCCGTGTTTTTGTGCTTGGGATTGGTGTACATACCCGCGATGAACCCGATGGAATCGTACGCGCTGAAACGCGAGGACAAGTGCTTTGCGAGATCGAATTCAACGTGCGAGAACTATTTGAGAGCGGAGGTGTATTTTTGGAACGTGACGAATCCGATGGAGTTTGTGAACGGCGTGGAAGCACCAAAGCTAGAAGAGGTTGGACCGTTTGTGATTAAAGATGGGGTGTCGAAGAGGCAGAACGTAACGTTCAGCGAAGATGGAAGCGAAGTTGGGTTCGTGGAGACGTTGTACGGGCAAGTCGAGTGGGGGACAGAAAGCGCGTGGGAGAGCGAGGTATGGCCGCGTCTCTCTTTTTTTAAATACACATTTCGTTTTGTTTTGTTCTTCCTTCGTCAAATCTTATATGAACTAACCTAGTCTTTCTAACTGTGTATAGATTATATCAATCAACCCAGCATACGTGCAAATAATCAAATCCGCTGGGAGCGAGTACAACTTGGCGCTCTCGGCGTTGCCACAAACTTTGAAGGCTTTACACACGGCTATGGTTGGTTTTATCAACGCATGCGCTTACGATCCCGTCTTATCCCACTCGTTTGCGGATTTATCAGCAGCGCTGACGTCCGGGGTAGTGACCGCGGAGGATCTCGCGTTGGGACAACTCTTTTCTTTCAGCGTCACTTTCGGTGACGGGATACCGATTACCAGTTTGCCGTTACCGCCGACTGTTTTCGCTCCCATGTACGAACCGTTCGGTATCAATGCGTCGAGCGGTGTGAACATGCCTGTGTTTGAAGTGCACGGTTACGTGACTGCGATGCAAATGGCGCAAGGTATTCCTCCGCCGTATGCTCCGTACGTTTCGAATATCTCCTCAGCGCAGGCTTTGAAATACTTCTTCCAGAACATCACTGAAGACGCCACTGGAACCACTGCTTTGCGCTATCTCCAAATGCCGGATAGCGCACTGACTGCCGAACTTGGGTTCATTGACGATGCACAATCACAAATAATGAAAGGCTATCTCGGATACATCGCCCAAACTTTCGGTGTTCCAGCGTTGTTAAAGTTTACTATTGGTGATTTTCTAAATTCTACCGCATCCGGTTTACTCGTGAAACGCTCGGCGAAAGAGTGGATTTTTGGATTCGACGATCCACTTTTGAATACTGTCAGCCCCAATGGACAAGACAACAAAGTTCGCGCCGTACACAGCATTCGTGACATCAACACGATCGACATTGACCACGTTCCCTGGGGTACAGACGCGCAAACCATGCTTCGGGCCAGTGCAACACCATACCGTCTCAAAACAGGTCTCGGCGTCTCCAAAGGTAATGCCACCACATTCCTTCGTCGCACAGATGGTGATTGGGGCAATCGAATCGTCTACCCGACCACCAACCACATCGAAATTGTTTCCGGGAAACAAATCACAGTCGGTCAATACGAAGAAATCAAAGAACACTTCAAAAACGTGAAAAAAGGTAAAGAATCCTTATTCGTGCCCACCGTCGAAGCGTGGGCTGATTTCGGTCAAGGTCTGGATTTACGTCGTAAAGTCACATTGCAACACCAAGAAGGTGCGATGAGAAAGAAAAACAAGAAAGTGAGTACTGAAGTCTACTCTTTTGCCCCGAAAACTTTCTTGAACTGTCCAATCACCGACGAAACAACATGCGACTTGAATCAAAACTTCTATGGCGCATTCAACTTTTCCGGTTTCCTCGAAGGTGCCTCTGGTTTCTACTCTTTACCGCACGGGTATCAAACCGATTTTCGCGCGTTTGGTGGTTCGAGAGACTCGTATCCATACACGTCTTTCTCGCCGGACGCGAAGAACCACTCCCCCGAATTTGAAATCTATGCGCGAACTGGCAACACGGTCGGTATGAAAATGCCGTTGCAGCAAAACTTTAAAATCGAACCCACCGATACTTTCTACCAGTCTATCTGGCAACCGCCCGTGTCCTCCGTCGAATCCACCGCTGGCCTCCACCTCCCAATCTGCCACCTCCACTTCTCGTACATCATGCCCGAATCCTTCTTCAACAAAATTGCGGACACCATCAACCACATCACCTTGATGACGGTCGTCTATTTATACGTCATGCCCGCCATATCGGTCTGCTTCATCGCCTACTCGGCGTTGACGCTATATGTTCGCCACCAACTCGCCAGAACGCCCACGTTGAGCGAAAACGATTACAATAAAAGAGCGACGTCGAGCACGTCGAAAGCAATCGGGAGCTTCAACGATGCCTCGTTCATCCTCGGTGGAATCGGCCAGAAAAGTTTCAAGAAGAACAAGAACAAGATTGGAGGTGGCCTCTTCCGTAACAACAGACGCGGCAGATACGCGGACGAGGCGAACCAAAACGCGCCGATGGAAGAAGTCGTCGTCGTCAAACATCGAGGAGGCGAGGATAGAGGTGAATTCGAACATCAATAGTCATCGCACGTGAGAGTGATCGAGAAAAGGGTTTAAGATCCGGTCCGTCGTTTTGGTTTCTCTCGACCGCCGGGTTCGTTTGGTCTCGTCACTCCTCAAAGCCGTGACATGACTCGTCCAATTTTAGTCAAAAAGAATTTTACACCATTTATGAAATTGTAAAGCTCAAGCTCTCGTCTTTTGTTACGCTTCATAAAAGAAACGCGCATCTCATTGGCGCGCGCTCTTTCTCTTCCCGAATAGTAGTCGCGCGCGTCGCTTGCTGCGATACGCGTGTTCGTCGCGTGCTTTCTCCATCTATTTCACCGCTTTCTTCCCCTGGCTTCCCCCTCTCCGATTGGAGGTCAATTTTACAGTTATATAAAGGAGAGGCGGCTTCTTATATTCCCATTGACCAAGTAACGACATAATCGCGTGATGACCACCACGTTCGAAGTCCAAGGCAATGTCGCGATAATCACTCTCAAGAACCCGCCGGTCAACGCGCTCGCGCTGACTCTCCTCCGCTCCTTACAAGACAACTTGCAACGAGCACAACAAAATGCGTCGATCGACGCGATCGTCTTGCGCGGGGATAAATCCATATTCAGCGGCGGATTTGACATCACGCATTTGGCAAAGACGACAAGAGGAGAGAAAACGGAAAATGTGTCCGATTTTAATGACATTTTGAACCGTTTGGTGGAAAATGGGTCAAAACCGTGCGTGGCGGCGATATCAAATTTGGCTTTAGGAGGTGGTCTGGAAGTCTCGATGGCATGTTCGGCGCGAGTGGCGACTAGAGGCGCAAAGTTAGGGTTGCCGGAGCTGAAATTAGGGGTGATTCCTGGGTTCGGAGGGACGCAAAGGTTACCCAGGTTAGTTGGTCTCGAAAAATCGTTGGAAATGATGTTAAAATCGAAAGAGATTACGAGCGAGGAAGGCGCCGGGTTGGGCTTGGTGGACGAGATCGTGGAAGGCGAGAAGAGCGGGAATGATCGGGCAGTAGTCGAAGCAGCAGTGCGAATGGCGAAGAGAATTGCGAATGGCGAGAAGCAAAGGCAGTTTTCGTTGACTAGGACGGATAAGTTGCCGAGAGACGCGAAGCAGACGATGGGAATTATGGCAGTAGCAGAAGGGAGGGCGAAGAAGATTAAAGCAATCTTGCCGCACGCATCGTATTGCGTGGAAGCGGTGAAAACTGGATTGGAAAAAGGGAGCAGGGAAGGTTTGAGGAAAGAGTCGGAGATGTTTCAAAAAGCCGTGAAATCTCCCGCAGCAAAAGGATTGGTGCACTTTTTCTTTGCAAGCAGAGCGACGGCGTCGGTGCCGGGGATCACGGATCAAAAATTACGCCCGAGCGAGGTGAAATGCGTCGGAGTTGTTGGTGGTGGTTTGATGGGGAGTGGTATTGCAACCGCGTGTCTTTTGAGCGGCATTGAAGTGGTGTTGAAAGAAATTAAGCCGGAATTTCTCCAAGCCGGCATCCAACGCATCGAAGCTAACATCGAATCTATGGTTAAAAAAGGTAAAATGAAACCAGAAAAGGCTAAAGCGATTCTTGGACGCGTCCGAGGGACCTTGGACGACAGGGACTTTGCAAATGTAGATATGGTCATCGAAGCCGTGATTGAAAATTTAGACTTGAAGAGGAAGATATTTGCGACGTTGGAATCAATTGTAAAACCGTCGTGCATATTGAGCACGAACACGTCGACGATTTCCATCGCAAAATGCGCATCGGAAATGCGTAATCCGGAACGGTTGATTGGTGCGCATTTCTTCTCCCCAGCGCACGTCATGCAATTGTTCGAAATCATTCGCGTGGACCAAACACCACCTCAGATTTTGGTCGATACTTTGGCATTTTCCAAGAAGATAAAAAAGACGCCTGTGATGGTTGGGAACTGCACGGGATTTTGCGTTAACAGGGTATTTTTTCCGTACACGATGTCCGCTACGGTTTTGGTAGATCTTGGATGTGACCCATACGCGATTGACAGGGTGATTTCTATGTTCGGCATGCCCATGGGTCCGTTTCGATTGGCAGACTTAGTCGGCATGGAAGTTGGCGTCCACGTCGGCAAGAATTTCATCGAAGACTTCCCGGAACGCGTGTACCAATCGCCATTGATTCCTTCGCTTCTCGATGCGAAGCGCTTGGGCGAGAAAACAAAAAGTGGATTTTACTCCTACGATGACCGACGCAAAGCGTCGCCGGATATGGACGCGATCGCGCCTTTCATTGAAAATGCTCGAAAAAATCGCAAAATACCGTTGCCGGGCCACCCGGAACAACTCGGCTTTTCCGCACAGGATATCGTAGAAATGATTTTTTTTCCAGTCGTCAACGAGGCATGCAGAGTGTTGGACGAAGGCATTGCGGTAAAAGCGGCGGATGTGGACGTCGCATCAGTGCTCGGTATGGGTTTCCCTCCGTTTCGTGGTGGGATTTTACACTGGGCAGATCAAATCGGTGCGAAGAAAATTTATGCCAGATTGACTGAATTTGGCAAGAAATATGGTGGGTTATACGAACCATGCGCGTACTTGACGAATTGCGCGCACCAAGGGAAAACTATCGCTGAAGGACCGAGCCGTGCGAGGCTTTAAAATACAACGATAAATACATACAAATAAGAAAGATATCGCTGTCCATACAAATACAAAATACACCTGAAAACAATTCTTCTATAACTGCAATCCCAAAAGAATCGCTACTATTGCTGCTATCGCTATTTGAATCGCGTTGACGATATCGTTAGTCAACCATTCCCACCCTTTTCTGCCTTGCATCAACGAACCAAGAGCAGACTCGAACGTCGTTGCAACAAACGCTGCAAACGCACACACCACAGCCGCGAGTAAAGGCGACGAGGACGACGTCGCCGTGTTCAACTCGCCCAGAAGCGCTGCCACACCGGCAAACAAAAAACTCGCCGCTACACCCGCCAACGTTCCTTCTAAACTTACCGCACCTTCCGTTCCTCTTGGCACTAAATTAAACGGTGGCAACGAATTATATGTTGTCTTTCCATACGCTTTGCCAACCTCCGATGCTGTCGTATCGCTCAGTTTACTACAAAATGACGCGACAAAGCCAAGACGCAAAATGGAATCGTATTGCGGATACGCCAACGCGAGCACAGCGCAAAGCACCCCAGCACTCCCGGAACCCCACACGGAACCAACGTTTCTTCGACCACTGTTTGCTTCCGCCGTGCCTTCTCTTTCTTTTTGCTCGAGTTTAATCTTTGTCACGGCGGAGCCGAGGATGAAGTAGAGACAGACGAGAAGGTAGCCTCGAAGGCCAAACGCCGCAAAGACAGCCTGTAGGAAAAGAAAAGAACGTAAGACATATATGCAGAATACGTGCACAAAACACGTGAAAACAAAAAAGAAGAGAGAATCAGATTGAAAACAAACGGTTTCGGGAGACGACGACTAATCGTCGCGTCTCCGTACACAGTCTTTCTCTCACGCGCGGCCGTCTCGCGAGAGTCGGAACATCTCGCGGTTGCTTTAGTACATAACACGTCAGAAGTATCTGAGCTTTTAAGTCATCACTTTCTCTCTCCTCTCGAGCGTACAAAACTATCCCCCAAAAACGTACCGTTCCGAGAAACCACGCGTTCGCCGTCGCGATACCGGTCAAGCCTTTCAGCAACACCGGCATTCCAAACAAAAACACGGAGGAGTTCACGAGAAGCGCCGGACCGAGCCAGGGGGATTGCGAAGCGACCACCGAACCGACCGTCTCCAGTCCTGCTCTGCAAACCCCGCGAGTATGTTCTCGCCGTCGTCTCTCCGTCGCACCGCGGTGCCGACGATTCATCGTCCCATCGTCGCTGACGACGATTGGACGCGTTGGTCGTCTTCCCCGACACAGACCGGTCGTCGTCGTCGTCGTCGTCGTCGTCCGAGCGACCCGGCCTCGCGGTCCCGCGCGGGGGGGTTTCGAGAGCGACGCGACGACGACGCGAGGTGGGGCCCCAGCGCATCCTCGACGCGACGACATGCGGTGGTCGAAAGAGAAGACTTTCCTCCACTCTCTCTTTTGGAATGTCGTCAGAACTTTCGACACCGGACGTTTAAAAAGAATTCTCCAAAGACATTTTGGGGAGAGGGAGAAACGCTTTGAAGACTACCGAGACCACCTCGCGTTTCGATCGAGATGATGATGACGATGATGACGATGACGACGGAATCGACGACCGTCGTCGTCGCCAGCGGAGGCCGAACGACGAAGGGCGGACGACATCGACGACGAGACGAATCGTTGGCGAATGCGCACCGGCATCGTCGTCATCGCGATTGGAGGAAGGATGGAAGCCTTTGTCTTCGTCGCTTTGGGCGAAGCGCGAAGATTTTGGCGAAAACGACGGTCGGAGCGTCCTCCTCCGACGACGCGGGAAAGAAGGACGAAGGACGATACGATTTTATCGAGGACATCACGGACGAAAACGTACTCACCACGAGCTTAAACCGAGCCATCTCGGACGAGGACTATTCGCTCGCGTCGAAACTCTCCAAACGGTTACAGGTGGTGCAAAACGTCAACGGCGGACGGGACGCGAGGGAGATTTTGTTAGACTGGCGAATGCTAGGCATCGCGGAGTGGATGGCGTCGAGAGCGGAAGCGTTAGGGTTTCGGTTTCCAACCGGGATTCAGAGGAAAGCGACGGCGGCGATGTTAGACGGCGATCGATTGATTGTTATCAGTGCGCAAACCGGAACCGGGAAGACGTTGGCGTATTTAGTGCCAGCGTTGGACCAGATGGATTTTGTCGGGAGGCAGATGCTACAGATTTTAGTGGTCGTGCCGTCGAGGGAGTTGGTGGTGCAAACGACGATGTTGGCGTATAAGTTAACGGGCGGGTCAATTTCGAGAGGCGTGCCTGGAGATCGAGGGAATATGTTCAACTATTTCGGGCCGCAAGGGTTAGTCGTCAAAGGTGTGTTTGAGAAAATGCACGTGTTAGATCTCGATCCAAAGTTAAAGACGGCTGAAATCGTGGTTGGAACGCCGGAGGAGTTGGTAGAGTTGAAGAGGGAAGGAGTTTTGGAGGTGGATTTGGCGTCGCATATTATTTGCGACGAGGCGGATGCGTTATTTGAGCACCACAAAGACGCGATGAGGGAGTTGTTGAAGCCGAGTCCATTCGTACCGGTAATGGAAACGCGACAGATTTGCTTAATCGGGGTTAGCATTGCGAACGATTCTTTCTTGAAAGAGGTGAAAGCGGTAGTGCCACATTACGAGCCAACGATTATTCAAACGCAAGCGATTGATTACGAAGGTCAGGGGTTAGACCAGAGGAAAAGAGACATTGAGAAGGACGTTGAGGAGGTGCTAGAAGGACTTGCAAAATTGGAAGGAGGAGAAAATACAGCAGCAGGAGGATCATCCTCGCCGGCTGAAGGCGCAAGTAGTAGTAGTAGTAGTAGTAGTAGCAATAATAATGATAGCATCAATAATAGCGTGGATGGGAATAGACGCCTTCCTCCGAACATTCACCACCGTGTGTTGTATTCAGAACACGGGAGAAAATTGGTCACTTTGTGCCGACAAATTCGCGCCGATGCGATTGCTGCCGGGGAGGACAAACCGCCACCACGAACGCTTGTATTCGTGAAAGACGCTCCGGCGGCGGAAATTGTCGCGGGTCCTCTACGTAAAGCGTTATGGGGCGCGCACACGCTCGTCACGCTCCTCCCGGAAGGACGAGAAGCGATCAAAGTGGTGGAAGATTTCGATAAAGGTAAAGCATCGATTATGGTATGCACGGCGCAGGCCAGTCGTGGTTTAGATCTTAGAAATGTCGCGCACGTGTATTCGTTGGACGTCCCGAATGCGAAAGAATACGTGCATCGCGCGGGGAGATGCGGTCGGGTCGGTGCTATTGACCCAGGCGTGGTCACATCCATTGTTTCCGACGCTGAAAAAGTCAGCTACGAAAACGTCGTCGACGAGTTACAAATCAAAAGCGAAGAGATTGAAACGATCGACGCGGAGAAAATGGGTCGAGGCACGGACGACGAGGAGGAGGCGTTGGCACAATTACAAAGACTATTGGACGATACCTTTTATCTCTTAGATACGAAGCAGCTGAACATTGCTTCTTTGGAAAAAGCGCTGGCGATTGAACCGGAAGTGCTCGATTACGGCGACGACGAAGATTTCGACGACGAAGAGAATAAAAAATAAGGCAACGACTAATAATAAGCGCAAGGAAATAAGTACGTAGCACAAACGTAGATATGCCCAGCTTAAGGCAATAACAATAGTATACTAATGATCAACAACGATATATATTAGACTTATCCGCACCCGCCTCCGCCGCTCTTCTTCCCGTAATTCTCGTCTTCCAACTCTCCTCTCGCCCACTTCTGGAAATTCTCAAACGCTTTCTTTGGTGCATTTGGAATGGATTCAAAGAACTCGATCATCTCCAACAAGTCCGCGTTCGGGTCTTCCATACCTTGCTTCGTAGGAATCCCGCGAATAGGCGCTAATCTTCGCCTCACCGCGTTCATCATCTCACCGACCAACTCTTTTTCAGTCTGGCGAAGCCTGGACGCATTTCGGATTTTTAACGAAACGTCGTCTCTTTTTTGTAACAAAAGTTCATCCTCTTCATTCGTGTCGTAAGCACTCATGCGATCGTGACAATCGGCCATTAACAGCTGCAAAGTTTCGTATTCGTTCATTGGACTTATAATTTTATCTTCTGTGAACGAGACCGCGAATAACTCTTCGCTGTTCGTCACGCGAGCGAACCGCAAATAGGACAAAAACTCTCTCGGCATGCGATCTTTGTACACCGGGAAAGTTTGGCCTTTATCCGAGAAGCCTTGCGCCTCTAAAACAGATTTCTTAGCAGTGTATAAAGGGTCGCTCTCTGATAATTCCGCTGGCCAGTACTCGTAATCACCCGGGTGCTGATCGTCCACGTCTCCAAAGGATAAATACAACTCCGAGTTATTTCTCACGCTGTGATCTATTTGTAAGATTTTACTCCCCGCGCTCGCCCTCGTGTTTGCGCATAAATTCACTGAGGCCGACTCGACGTCGTAATCCGCGTATCCACACCTTACTGTAGTCAAACCAGTTCGAATATCCCTAATCTCGTAAAACTGGGTGAACGATGGGTCCTCGGGCGAGACCGGCGGCGGTGCCCCACAAATAGGAATCGCATCCATCAATGGTACCATTGCATAACAGTTCGCCGTGTTTAACCACTGCGCTCGCGCGCACACAATATCCAACGCATCAATAAACGCATTCTCCGTCAAAAACGCATACACATCCAACGGATATTTATCCGGATGTTCAGCAATCGCCGCTCTTAAAGCCTCGTACTCCTCCTTTGCCGAATCTCTCCTCTGCCTTGCCTCTTTATCAATCGTCGTCCCTTTCAATAACTCTTTAAAATCCTTCTCAGTAAACCTTAAAACGCTGTTCGGATTCCCATTCAACGTTTTCAAATATGGCCACCACTCGCTCCCTTTCGCCTTCGCTCTTTCGCAACACAACCACAACGCCAACTGCACCAACTCTGGTTTCTCTTCAATCAACGGAGAGACGATAGGATGTTCTTTCGCGTCCACCGCCGTCACGCAACTCTCCTGAGGAATGGACAGGATAACATCCCCACTTTCCACATTTTTCGAGAGCGTGAACTCCGCGAACTCTGTCGTCGTTGCCGTGCTCGTTTTATCCCCTCGATCGCCTTGCGGGTTCCCCGACGTCGGTTGGATAGTTATAAACTCACCAACCATTTTCGCGTTTCTCTCGTGTCTTAACCACGCGGCTAACTCTCTGGCATCTTCGAGAGAGACGGAGGTTGTTTTACCCGGGACGATCGGTTGAGACGGCGCTTCCGCTGCTGCTGCCGCCGCCGCCGCTTCTGCGATGACCGTTGTCCTTCTTCGACGAGGAGCAGCGCGAGACGCGACGGAATTCGAAGACGCACATCTCGTCGTCGTCGTCGTCGTCGTCGCATTTTTACGACTCGTGGGATTAGTGCTGTTTATCTTCGAAGACGAGGACGAGGCGCACGCGTTCGCCAAAGAAGAGACCGCGGTGGTGGCGCGGAACATGGTGTTTCTTCGTCGCTCCCACTCTCTCTCTCGAGGAGCAGCTCTTCGTGCGCGCGACGTGTCCGCGCGAACGTACACAGTGCGGTGTTGTTTTTGTCTTTGAGGAAAAAATTTGCAAGGCGAGCGAGCCCCCGCAGGTGAAAAATACGCCTCAAACAAAAGGGAAAAAGATAAGCAAAAAAAAGAAGCAAAAACGCTTTCGTCGTCGTCGGGGGGGGATTTTTTCGTTCGTAGTCGGGAGAGGACGGAGGCGGACACGCGAGAGAGATGAAAGGGCGGGCAAGGGTTACGAGTGTGTGCACGTATTCACAACGCAAAAACGAATACATTTTCGCATTACAAAGTGTTTTTTCATGTTTATAAAAAAAAAAAACCTTCGGGTAAACTTCAAGACGAAACACGCGTACGTGCCACTTCCTTCATTAGCTCACCGTCATCAGGGGGTTTGATTCATTTACATAAAGCAACCTCATTTTTTTCTTCTAAGCAGCTTTTCTTTTCTCTTAAAGGAGGCAAGGAGAACCGTTTAGTAGAAGCCGAAGCCCTTGGCCGCGTTGGTCAAGACGTTGGCGTGAACCGGGTCCGCGGTGTGCGCGGTCCAGTTGGCGATCGGACCTTCTTGGGTGGCCAAGGCTTGCATGATGCAGCCCAACCACGCGAACATGGACAATCTGCAGTGCTTCAATTCCTTGATCTTCAACTCTTCCAAGTCACCAGATTCGGCCAAGGACAACGGGTCGAATCGGCCACCCGGGGAGACATCCCCGACGGAGAGTTCGTCAAAGACCGGGTCAACCATGCCAGTTCTGTACGCTTCGGCACCGCCAACCAAGATGGTTTCGATGATCAAAACGTTCCAGAAGGACGGGTAGCCAGAGCCTTCCGGCGCCAACGGGGAGACGGCGCCCGGGAACTTGTCCGCGACGGCGGTGCAGTCATCCGGGGTGCACAAGGTACCCGCGGTGAACCACGGGATGCCGGTGCCGTTTTCGGCGGTCCAGGCGCCAGTGACGCCCAACATGGCCCATCTGCCGTGGATGACTTCACGCTCGGCGTTCTTTTC